>OFGK01000974.1_pt1 | contig 18463 bp, 25 predicted proteins | sample 1521771 | NCBI WGS metagenome assembly OFGK01 (sample SAMEA3504088, study PRJEB24116) | mouse gut metagenome | biome: mouse gut; feature: mouse-associated habitat; material: faeces | place: Denmark | collected 2011 | reverse complement strand
TCGTTCTTGTAATTTCTGGTGTTTGTTTTTTCATCTCATACCGAATTGCAGTAGCAGTATATCAAAATCGGGATATAGTTTGATAACTCAGTAGCAAAATAGCAAATCCAGCCGAGCCAGTAAACCACAGCACAACCTTTGAGAAAAGGGGGGATTTTCCATGACTTGCACAGAAGCATACAAAGAACATATCGAATACACATTCCATGTTTTTTGTAAAGTCGTTATCCGCAATACCATGCTCACAGCCATACGGACATGGAACAGGGCTGTTGATCGTGCGATTGTAAGCGGCGTGCCCGAAGCGGAGATTTTGGAGTTAAAGAAAACGGAGATTACGGACAGGGTAAAGGAATTCGTGGAACAGAACGGAAAAAAGCCGGAGCTGTTCGGGGATATTGTCAGGGCGGCGATTGAGTTGTTAGAGTGTTTGATTACAAAAGTTATGCAGAAGGTAATGGATATAGCGGAAAAAGTTATCGGCAAAGTTACTGATTCACAAAAGGAAACGCCGAAAGAAATGGAAATTCATATCCATACAAAAGATGAGCCGGTGGTTTAGCCGGAAAGGAAGAAGATACTATTTCCTATAAATCCGCAGCGTAGAGCTAAAGCAGATGCACAAAATAAAGAACTGTCACAGCAGGAAAGCACCTCAACAGTCAAAAAATTCGTGGTTGGGAAGATAAAAACAGGGCAAAAATCTGTGCCTGCGGAAGCAAAGCGGCAGATTCCATGAGTATCAGGGACAGGCCTAAGCAGAAAAGGCAGATAGTAAAAGAAAGAGAAGCAAACAGGGAGCATTGGTTAAAACAGAAAGACAAAGGGGCGAAGTAGAAATGAATGGACGGATAGTATATTGCTATTTGTCCAGCAATTTTTGTATCTATGAGAGAGGCTGTGAAAGTATAAGTCTGTTGCATGGCAGTATAAGGTGTTTTTGAGATGATATACGATTAAATCGGTAAAAATTTTATGGATAGAGGGTAAAAGGATAAATCGAAATTGCCTTTTCAGATTTTGAGTGATATAGTAAAAAGCGGTGGATGCACCTGACTAAAGTAGGAGCAATGAATTTTATCAATAGAAATGCAGGTGTTTGTATGAACGAAAAAATTTTGATAGTGGACGATGAAAAAGAAATAGCAGATTTAATTGAGGTCTACCTCAAAAATGATGGTTATACTGTATATAAATTCTATAATGGGATGGATGCCTTGAAGTGCATTCATGAAATAGAACTGGATTTGGCGATTATTGATGTAATGTTGCCTGATACAGACGGTTTCCAGATTTGCCAAAAGATCAGGGAACGGTTTTATTATCCGATCATAATACTTACAGCAAAAATAGAGGATAGGGATAAGATTATGGGACTGACAATCGGCGCTGATGATTATATAACAAAGCCGTTTAACCCATTAGAGGTAGTTGCAAGAGTAAAAACGCAGTTGAGGCGGTATGTACGTTATAATAATCTTGCAGGAAGAAAAATTGAGGAGATAGAGGAGTATGATATTAGGGGGTTGCTGATTAACAAACATACCCATAAATGTTTTTTGTATGGAAAAGAGTTACAATTAACACCAATAGAGTTTTCGATTCTCTGGTATTTATGTAAGAATCAAGGAAAAGTAGTTCCGTCAGAAGAATTATTTGAGGCAGTATGGGGTGAAAAATATTTGAATAGCAATAATACGGTAATGGCGCATATAGGTCGTTTGCGGGAAAAGATGAATGATTCAGCAAAAAAGGCAAAATTTATAGTAAATATATGGGGAGTTGGATACACCATTGAAAAATAAAAAAAATATATTAAATAAAGAATTTCAAACATTTTATACCAAGGTATATATACGTTTGATTGCAATGTTTTTGATGGCAATTTTGTTGATTTTTTTTCTGCGCTTTACGGTTTTACGAGGTCACTTTGCTGATTTTATAATTGATATTTTACAAAATGGTTTTCTGATGGAGTATGATGCGGCATATAGTTTATATTCTCAAGTATTTCGTAATCATATGGATATGATAATGATAGCAGCGTTAGTGATAGCATTTCTTATTATATTTCGCATCTTTCTGAAGTGGCTTACAAAGTATTTTGAGGAAATTGGAAAAGGAATGGACAGCTTGATAGAAGCTGGTGCGGCGGAGGTATCTTTATCGCCTGAACTTTTGCCAATGGAGAGACAGTTAAACACAATAAAGCATATTATTGAAAAACAAAGAAGAGATATGTCTGTGGCAGAACAGCGAAAAAATGATTTGATTATGTATCTTGCCCATGACCTGAAAACACCTCTTGCATCTGTTATAGGCTATCTGAGTTTATTGCATGATGAAGAAAAAATATCAGATGAGCTGAGGAAAAAGTATCTTTCTGTTTCATTGGATAAAGCAGAGCGGTTGGAAGATTTAATCAATGAATTTTTTGAAATATCGAAATATAATTTGACGACAATAACACTTCAATATAGTAAAATAAATTTAAGACGTTTGCTTGAAATGCTTTTATATGAATTCCAGCCAATGCTGAATGAAAAGAATTTGAAGTGTAATCTTCATGTTCCAGAGGATATTATAATGAGATGCGATGCAAACAGAATGCAGCGTGTGTTTGATAATCTGTTAAGGAATGCCGTTATTTACAGTTTTAATGGTACGGATATTAACATTACAGTTACCAGACAGGAAGAAAATGTAATGATCAGTTTCGCAAATCATGGAGATACCATTCCGGCGGAAAAACTGGAACGAATATTTGAACAGTTTTACAGGCTTGATGCTTCACGAAGTACGAGCAGTGGAGGGGCAGGTTTGGGACTGGCTATTGCAAAGCAGATTGTTGAGCTTCATCATGGTACTATTCAGGCGAGAAGTCAGGATGAAGTAATTGAGTTTGAAGTCGTGTTGCCAGTTTCGTAAGTAAATTGTAAGAAAGTTTATAGTAAATCAGTTGAATATTGTGTGTGTAAACAAATAAACCACACTCTTGTTTTTGATACAATAACAGTACTAAAACAAGAGTGTTTTGTTTTGTGCAAATATAAGATGAAGGAGCAGTTTTATGTCAAGAAAGAGACTAACACAGATATTTCCTTTTTTGCTTCCTCTCCGTAAATGGCAAAGGAAAAAAATTTTTTTTCTCAAAATGCTGTTAGACGAATACAGGTATGCACAAAGGAAGTCTGAAAAAATACTTCCCAATTTAGTATTTGAAACTTCAATTCCTATACTGAATGGAAACAGACAGGGATTCCGGCAGAAAAACGGAAAGAAAACAGTATATCAATTGGTGTCAAATAGGTTATCGGCTTCCTGATAACATAAAAATTGAAGAAGGCGGTATATAAGATGAAAAAAAGGATAGCAGTTATTTTTGGCGGTCATTCGACAGAGCATGATGTATCGCTACAATCAGCATTTTCTGTTTTGCAGAATATCAATAGAAAACATTTTGAGATTGTACCTGTTGGTATTACCAGAGATGGAGAATGGTATCATTATACAGGAAAAATTGAAAATATCAGTAATAATTCATGGTTTGAAGACGAGGAAAATTTATATCCAGTTATGGTTTCCCAAAGCCGCCTGGCACAAGGATTTACAGAGTTTCATGGGAATAAGTTTAGAGAGATTCCAGTTGATTTGGTATTTCCCATATTACATGGCAAAAATGGGGAAGATGGCACTCTGCAAGGATTATTTGAATTGGCAGGCATACCAGTTGTTGGATGTAATACGCTTTCATCGGCGATTTGTATGGACAAGGACAGGGCGCATAAACTTGTCAGCCTTGCAGGAATCGCTGTTCCTAAATCGGTATCTTTCAGGCGTTTTGAAAAAGAAACAGCTTATAGGGAAATAAAGAAAAAATTATGTTGTCCGTTGTTTGTAAAACCTGTCCGCTCCGGATCATCTTTTGGCATTACAAGAATAAATGAAATGAAGCAGCTTGATGCGGCGGCAGAATTTGCCTTTCAATACGATACGGAAGTTATTTCCGAAGAAGCTATCATTGGATTTGAAGTCGGCTGCGCAATACTTGGCAATGATACCCTGACCGTTGGGAGAATTGATGAAATAGAATTATCAGGAAGTTTTTTTGATTACACTGAAAAGTATACATTGAAATCTTCAAAAATATATATGCCTGCACGAGTGGACTGCGAAACAGAAAAAAGGATACAGGAAACTGCCAAGATAATATACAGGGTTTTGGGATGTTCAGGTTATGCAAGGGTGGATATGTTCTATACATCATCTGGTGAAATCATATTTAATGAAGTAAATACAATTCCCGGATTTACTACCCATAGCCGATATCCCAACATGATGAAAGGCATTGGCTTATCTTTTACAGAAGTATTGGATAAGTTAATAAGCCTGTATTTAAATTGGGATAGTAAAGATGAATTGTAGGATAGAAGATTTTTATAAGGAGGTCATCATGAATATCAGAAGAAGGATCATTGACTATTCAAGGGGAAATAATCTACATCATTTTTGGTGTCTTTACAGGCTTCAGAACAAGGCAGGGAAAGAAGGAATGGCACATGATATTTTAACTTTTTTACTTAGTAGATGTGCGCATCGGCATGGAGGGTATATTGGTCCGGATACAGTAATAAAGAATCATTTATCGCTTCCACACGGACTGCATGGAGTTTTTATTTCACGGTATGCACAAATAGGAGAAAACTGTTGCATTTACCAAAATGTAACAATTGGAGAAGTAAATAAAAAAGCACCTGTTATTGGTAATAATTGTTTGGTTGGTGCAGGTGCTGTCATTATTGGGGATATCAGAATAGGGGATAATGTAAAAATTGGCGCAGGTGCGGTAGTAAATACAAATGTTCCGGACAATTATACTGTTGTTTCACAGCCAATGCGTATGATAGAAGGAGAAGGATAAAGTGGGGAGCATACAGGCGAAAATGGAGCGTTCATGGATTGAACTTAATATACAAAATCTGAAACATAACGTAAAAATATTAACGGAAGCAATACCGCCTGAATGTGAATTAATGGCTGTTGTAAAAGCGGAAGCATATGGGCATGGGGCTTGCAAAGTATCCACAATTCTTAATAAAATGGGGATTAAAGCGTTTGCGGTTGCTACGGTTGAAGAAGGCATACAGCTTAGAAAAAATGGCGTTTGCGGGGAAATCCTTATTCTTGGATATACCAGTGTGAAACGCGCGTCCGATCTGGAAAAATTTGATTTGATACAGACCTTGACAGATTTTGAATATGCAAAAGACTTAAACAGCCAAAATGTCGCACTAAAAGCCCATATTAAAATAGATACGGGGATGCACAGGCTTGGATTTTCCTGCAAGGAAGTTATGGCGGTAAAAAAGGTCTTTGAGATGAAAAATTTAAAAATCTGTGGGCTATATACGCATTTGTGCTGTGCAGACAGTATGCTGCCGGATGATATTGCATTTACCAGAAAGCAGATTGACAATTTTTATCATTTGACAGATGATTTGAAAGATAGGAAAATAAATATTCCTAAAGTACATATTCAAAGCAGTTACGGTTTATTAAACTATCCTGATCTTACTTGTAATTACATAAGAGTAGGAATAGCGTTATATGGAGTTTTAAGTTCCCCGAATGATGATACGAATTTAAAACTTGACCTGCGTCCTGTATTTTCTTTAAAAAGCCGAGTGGTGTCAATACGACAGGTCAATAAAGGTGACAGCGTTGGATATGGCAGGGATTTTGTAGCTGAACGTGACAGCAGAATTGCGATTATACCGATTGGATATGGTGATGGCTTTCCGAGAAACCTTTCAAATGGAAAAGGCAGGGTATTGGTAAACAGTCATATTGTACCTATTGTCGGGCGTATTTGCATGGATCAGCTTTCTATAGACATAACAGATGTGAAAGGGGTGTCCACAGGTGATATTGCAACTCTTATAGGCGCGGAAGAATATGATGATTTATCTGCTTCTGCTGTTGCATACCGTTCCGGCAGTATCAGCAACGAACTACTGTGCAGAATGGGGGCAAGGTTGCCTGTCATCAACTTGAAAACACCCAAATGAATGAATTGTTGCCGGAATCTGATAGTAATTCGCCTGAAACAGAGCAGGTATCTGGTGATTGTTCCATTTCTATAAGGGATTTAACGATTTCATTATATAAGAGTAAGCAGGATATTACGAATAAACTGAAGTTTTGAAAAGGTACATGATTATTGCTATAAGCGTGGATTTATGATATATCCCGAAAAGACGTTGGCGCAGAACACATTTCGGCTTTGTGCACTTGGAGCTATCACAAAGGAGGAACAGGCGGCAGTGTTATTGTCCCTGCTCAATATTTGCAATGCGGGGGACAGTTTTATCAGCATAATGAATATTTACGGAGGCTCTGTCAATTTGTTTTCACATACCCTCAGGCGGTTGGGGATTGAGTGTATTTATATTGATAAAAACGCAACGGATGAAGAAATAGATGCAGCATTTCAGTCAAACACAAAGGCGGTATTCGGAGAAACGATTGCGAACCCTGCCTTGACAGTTTTTGATATTGAGTGATTTGCTGCTACTGCGGACAAACATAAGGTTCCGCTGATTATAGATAATACATTTGCAACGCCTATTTTGTGTAAACCCTTTGAATTTGGGGCAGATATAATCGTTTATTCCACATCAAATTATATGGACGGTCATGCAGTACAGGTAGGAGGAGTGATTGTAGACAGCGGGAATTTTGACTGGACAAATGGAAAATTCCCGGATTTAACGGAGCAGGATGACAAAGATAAAGCAGCAATGAAAGAGTTTGCCACAAAGTGTTGTCAGCTTTTGAGTATTCGCAGTTTGAAGAATTATAAAGAAATCAGTTTACCGGGGACACAAGGGTAGGATGGGTTTTCTTATGAGGGAGTACCATTCAAGCCGGACGGTGATGATAAATGTGCTGCTACTGACAGGATAGAAGTTTAGGAGGTTTTCTATGAGAAATGTATATAATTTTTCTGTGGGACCGGCTGTTTTGCCGGAACTCGTATTTCAGGAAGCAGCGGATGAAATGTTGGATTATAAGGGAAGCGGTATGTCTGTTATGGAAATCAGCCACCGTTCTTCTTTGTTCCCCATTATTGATAAAACAGAGCAGGATTTACGCACGCTTATGAATATTCCAGATGATTATGTAGTTTTGTTCCTGCAAGGAGGAACTTCCCTGCGATTTTCCATGGTATCAATGAATTTTATACGGAATGGAAAAGCAGATTATATTTTAACCGGATATTGGGCGAAGAAAGCATATGAGGAAGCGAAAAGATACGGTCAGCTTAACATTGCGGCATCTTCGGAAGGGGATTATTTTTCTTATATTCCAGATTGTAGTGATTTGGAAATATCTCAGGATTCGGACTATGTATATATGTGAAAATAATACAATTTATGGAACAAAGTTTCATTGCTGTCCGAACAGTCATGGAAAAATACTTGTGAATGATCTATCTTCCAGCTTTTTATCAGAACCGATAGATGATTTTATCCATAAGGAAAACGTGAAACAGCAGTCTCTATTGATACAAACAATTGACGGGAGAAAAAACAACGGATACAAGGCTTATAGATTATAGTCTAATGTCGGAAGGATGTTTTCTATATTCACAAGGTGTAACACCGACATATTTTTTGAATATTTTGATAAAGTAGCTTGTAGAGTTAAAGCACAAATAAGAAGCCACTTCATTAACAGAATAATCAGAACTGGTAAGGATTTTGCAGGCCAGTTCTGATTTTTTTTTGTTTATATAATGGGTTACTGTAATACCGTAATCGCTTTTAAAGCAGGTAGCCAGATATTCTCTTGATACGGATAAATCACTTGCCAGTGACGCAAGGGTAATGTGATTCAATAATCCAGAGTGGATTAATTTTTTACATTGTGTGCCTGTAAAACTATATGCCCCAATAGATTGATACTGCAAAACAAGTTTCGTAAATGTAATAGATGCATCATGGGCGGCTGCTGTCATCTCATCTTCAGTGTTACATTCGGAAATTATTTTTAGATATGCATCACTTTGTGCAAATGCTATGCTGGCCGGGACATGGCCGGATATTGCGGCCCTGCAGAGAAGTGAAATTAAGCTGACAACCATATATTCCTGATTTTTCACTTGGTTTTTGACCGGTGTCGGATATAAAAATGTGGTGCTTGACAGTAGCGCCTGCATACCAGTAACATCGCCTTTTTTGACAAGATCCAGAAAATAATTTTCACTCTGGCTTGTGTGGTTGAGCTGAAAAGTATCTATTTGTGTCAGCTGCTGGTCAACGAAATCAGATTCAGTGGAGATAACAGATTCTCTTTTAGAAAACATTTTTGATAAGTCTGTGATTGATACAATTTTATTATCTACTATAAAAATAAGTAAAGACAGGGCAGCATAAGTAGAACTTTCACTGCAGTTTACTAAGAAATTCACGGTGTCTCTATGGTTTATTTTGTAATTATGGATATCCCAAGAGGAAAGCACATGATGGGCGACCGGTCCAAACAGGATAATATTTTTAGCAGATTTAATGGCATAAAGATATATTTGAGAAGCAGAATCAAGGGTTTCCCGGTAAATATCTTCTGAAGAAAGGTGGGAGACAATAGATTCTACCGGAAAATTGCTATATGCGGCAACGGTAATGTTTGTGCCGTGATATCCATAGACCGGATTCAAATTATGATCATAAATAAAGCTGTTAAGCCCTGTAAGGGCATAGATATTTGCAAGGGTGTTCAAGATTGTTGAATTCAAATGAATTACCTCCAACCATATCCAAATAATATTAAAATAATTATATTTATATTAATATAATTATATCATAAATTTTAAATCTTTTGTAGCATAAAAACAGAAATATTAATTAACGGGAGGAAGCTATGAATAAGGGGGAAGTAAATACCAAGTTTAAAATATTTTTTTCTACAAAAAATATTTCCCAATGTGTCATCACTGTATTGATTACATTTATTACATTTTATGCAACAGATTTTATGGGGCTGGCCCCAACAACGGTAGGTATTGTGCTGATCGTATCAAAAATTTTTGATGGAATAACTGATCTGGTGTGTGGAATATTGATTGACCATACGCATTCCAGGCTGGGACAGGCCAGACCATATGAACTTGCATTAATCGGGTATTGGGGATGCCTGGTTGCTATTTTTTCGGCACCTGATATGAGTCATTATGCGTCTGTAATTTATCTGTTTGTAATGTATACACTTCTTAATTCTATATTTGGTACTATGGTCACATGCAATGATGCCCCTTATTTGGCGAACAGTTTAAACGATACGGCAGAGGCGCCAAGAGTAATTTCCTTTGCGGCGGCCATTTCAATGGTTTTTACAATTGTTGCGGCAGTGGCAGTGCCACAGTTGATCTCAACGTTCGCTACCACCAAAGAAGGCTGGAGAATACTGTCATGTGTAATAGCAGTCCCTATGGTATTTGTTGGATTGCTTCGATTCCTGACAATTAAAGAGGTGCGTACTGTTACACATGGAAAAAGTGAGCAGGTGAATTTAAAGGAAGATTTGCGGCTTCTATTTGGAAATAAATATATTCTCTTGATTGGGGCAATGCTGCTTATTTCTAATATTTGTTCACAGAGTCTGAGTACCAATTATTATTGTACATATATTTTGCATGATATAGGAATGGCATCGCTGATTGCACTTGGTCTTTTGAGCGTAGTTCCAATTTTGATACTGGCACCAGTGCTGACAAAGAAATTCGGGCTTATGAGAGTGATGACTATTTGCTGTTTTATTGGTGCAGCAGGATTTTTGATCAAGTTAATTAATCCCCAAAGCATTCCCCTTGTCATAATTTCCAGTTTCATAGGCAGCCTGGGATATTATCCTGTCTGGTTTTTGTGCAATGCCGTCATTATTGACACGATGGATTATGGGGAATGGAAATTTGGAAGACGGGCGCAGGGAACATTGAGTTGTGTGAACGGAATTTCCAGTAAACTTGGCACTGCATTGGGAGCCGGCCTTTTGGGACTTATGATGGGCATGACTGATTATAATGGGCTGCTTGAGATTCAGTCCTCCGCGGCAAATAATATGATCATAGCACTTCTTTCTGTTGTTCCGGCAATCCTTTGCGCCGCAATGGGAGCGTTTGGATTATTTTACGATTTAGATAAGCAAATGTCAGAAATCAGGAGTGATTTAAATGAAAAAAGATAAAATACAATTGCAAAAAACAAAAGAATATGAAATAAGGGCTTCCTATACCGACGAAGTATCGGAATTAGAAAAAAAGAACAGGATTCTTGCGAAAGAGATTGCGGCAGAGGGGATTGTTCTACTTGAGAATGACGGAGTTCTGCCATTACATACTGATGATATTAAAATCGCATTATATGGAAATGGGGCACGGAGGACAATTTATGGCGGAACCGGATCTGGGGAGGTCAATTCCAGGGAGCAGGTAAATATTGAGGATGGGCTTATAGGGCAGGGGGCAGTAATTACAACTAAGCCGTGGTTAAACCGTTATGAGGAAGTGTGGGCAAAGGGAAAGAAACGATATATCAGGGAGGGACGTGCAAAGCTAAAAAAGTTCAGTACGGAGCTGCTTGCAGAACTTATCGCATCAGAATACCAATATCCGTATGGGGATGAGATCACAGATGAGGATTTAAAAAACAGCAATACAGATGCCTGTATCTATGTGATCTCACGCCAGTCCGGGGAAGGCAGGGACCGGACGGTTGCTGAAGGTGACTATAAACTGGCTGATGTGGAACTGGCGAATATAAGGAAATGCGCTTCGTTTTATAGTAAATGCATTGTTGTTATCAACACAGGGGCATCCATGGATATTTGCGGTTTAGATAGTATAGAAGGGATTAGCGCAGTGCTCTATATGTCATTGTCTGGCATGGAAAGTGGAAATGCGCTCGCGGATATCTTATATGGAAAGCAGACCCCATCAGGACATCTGGCGGCAACATGGGCATACAGATACGAGGATACCCCCGGAGCCATGGACTTTGGAGAGATGGCAAAGGATAGCAGCAAAATAAGTTATACCGAGGGGATGCTAGTAGGATACCGGCATTTCGACACAAACAGGATTCAGGTAAGGTATCCCTTTGGTTATGGTCTTTCCTATACAGCATTTGAAAGCAGGGTGGCAGGTTATGAGGCATTCGGCAGTGTAATTAAGGTTTGTGTAAAAGTTAAAAATGTGGGATCTGTATATGCTGGGAAACATGTTGTCGGAATTTATGCAGGGAGAAAGGAAAATCTGGATAATGAGGAAGCAGCGCCCCGCAGAAGCCTGATCGGATTTGAAAAAACAAAAACGCTGCGTCCACAGGAAGAAACAGAGGTGTTTTTGGAAATTCCGATGGACAGGCTGGGGACATATGATGAAAATGCTAATGTGACGAAAATTTGTCCGGGAGCATATGCACTGTATCTTGGAATTGACATCAATACAAGTGAATTTGCGGGGGAGTTTACCGTTAGCTGCGAACAGATTCTCTGTGACCATAATTCTTCTGATAATTCAGGAAAATCCGGAGTTGAAGAATCATGTTTAACAAAGAAGGACACAGCCTGTTTGGAGAAGGTAGAAAATATCATAAAGGGATTGTCTGAAAAAGAACTGATAGAACTTTGCGTTGGGAATGGTCTGTTTAGTGATGGAAAAGGATATCAGGTTCCCGGTTCGGTTGGATGCACCAGCACAAGATTTTTGGACAAAGGCATAAGAAATATATTGATGTGTGACGGACCTGCAGGCGTCAGGATTCAGAGGCGTTCAACGATAAATAAAAAGGGAAAAATAAAGCCGGTAGATTTTCCATTGTCTTTTTTTGAGTTGCTGCCTGATTTTATTACAAATCTGCGCGTGGGGAATCCGGATAGGGATAAAGTGATTTATCAGTTTGTCACAGGTTTCCCGGTGGCGACTGCAGTTGCCCAGACTTGGAACAGGAGATTATGCTTTGATATGGGATGCGCGGTGGGTAGGGAAATGGAGAAATACGGCGTTACTTTGTGGCTGGCACCGGCGGTCAATATCATACGGAACCCTTTATGCGGGCGCAATTATGAGTACTACAGTGAGGATCCGGTTCTTGCAGGCGAACTTGCCGCATGTGTTATAAAGGGTGTGCAGAAGATGCCGGGATGCGGCGTAACAGTTAAGCACTTTGCATGCAATAATCAGGAAACAAACAGATATTATATGTCATCGGAATTGTCGGAACGTACTTTGAGGGACATGTATTTGAAGGCTTTTGAGATCATTGTAAAAGAAGCGGAACCAAAAGCGCTTATGACTGCCTATAACTACCTTATCATGCCAGGGAACAGGAAAAATAAGAGGAAATTATATAAAGAATACAAAGCCGGTCTGGTAAGCAGGGCTGATTTGCAGAGAGCCGCTAAAAATGTCTTAAATATCATAATGGAGGAAAATTGATGTCGAGACTTGGGACGCTGTTTTTTCGTTATGTTTTTGAAAAAGGTGACGAAAAAAGATTAAAAAAGATGGGGCAGGATTTATCAGATTTAAATATACGGAGCGATATTCCATACATACAGGATGGGGAGCAGGGGCATCTTCTGGATATCTATTCCCCCCCCTGAATACGGATAAGAGCCTGCCGGTTATGATCAATATTCACGGCGGCGGTTTATTTGCCTCTTATAAAGATGTAAATGCGAATTTTAATTGCGAATGGGCATATAACACAGTAAGTATCAGCTACCGGATGTCGCACTTAAGGAACAGATACGGGATGTCATGAGCGCAATCCGTTATTTATACAAAAATGCCGGAGAACTTGGGCTTGATATGGACAAGGCTTACTTGACAGGAGACTCTGCAGGGGCGCTTCTTGCATATTATGTACTTTCCATCAATGGCAGCAGTAAATTACAGGAAGTCTTTCAGGAAGAAGGGCTGGGGTTTCGCTTTAAAGATTTCATGGAGGTCAAGGATAATGGGTAAATGGATTAGAAGAATCATAGTTATTATAGTTGTACTGGCAGTTGTCCTAGAGGGCGTGCTGCAGATATATGTCGGTATAGAGAGGAAAAAGCGGGCGGAAGCTCCGGGAAACGCTGAAAAATATGATGCTGCAAATCTTGAGAAAAATAGTGGGTCAGCATTAGAAGGGAAAACTATTATTTTTCTGGGAAGCAGCGTGACAGAGGGTGCGGCGGCAGAAGGCCAGTCTTTTGTAGAACTGTTTGAACATCAGGACGGGGTGCAGGCTGTTAAAGAAGCTAAAAGCGGGACAACGCTTGTAGACAGCATATCCATTCCGGCATTGTTGGCATTTGGAAATGGGAAAAGTTATGTAAGCAGGATAAAGAAGCTTGATGAGGAAATGGACGTGGACTGTGTTGTGTGTCAGCTTTCGACCAATGACGCTACTATGGGAAAAGAACTTGGGGAAGTCAGCGAGGCAGAATCACAAGAGGGCTTCGATACGTCTACTGTTACCGGAGCGATGGAGTATATCATTGCTTATGTAAAAGAAACATGGGACTGTCCGGTTGTTTTTTATACCAGGTCATATTATGAAAGCGATGAATATGCATCGATGGTAGAGAGGCTTTATGACTTACAGGAAAAATGGGGAATCGGGATCATTGACTTATATTCAGATAAAGAATTTAACGCAATAGATGAGGATGCTTATGGATTTTATATGTATGATGAAATCCACCCGACAAAAGCAGGGTATGAAGAATGGTGGATGCCAGAGATGGAAAAGCAGCTGGAAGAGATTTTAAAGTAAAAGATGGGAGCAGAGATGAAATATTTTACATGGAATTTTGACGATGGGCTGGAAGAGGACAAGGAAACCATAAAGATTTTAAAAGAGAACGGGATGGGTGCAACCTTTAACCTGAATTCCGCGCTATTTGGGAAAAGGCAGATGATAGGCAGGATCAGGAACCTTGGCATAAAAGAAGTGCCCCTATCCGAGTATGATGCAAATAAGGCATCTTTGCTGAAATATAGTATTCATTACCGTATTCCCAAAGATGAGATTGCAGATGTATATTCCGGCTTTGAGATTGCCTCCCATACAGCGGAACATGTTAATATGGTAAAGTGTAGCGAGGAAGAATGCATCAGGCAGGTTAAGTCTGATCAGGATGTACTTGGCAAGATGTTCCATACGGGGATACATGGGTTTGCTTATCCGTTTGGCCGCTGTAACAGTCGGTCAATGGCTGTTTTGAAGCAATGCGGGATTACCTATGCCAGAACAGCTTCCTTTGCAAAAAACTTTTCCCTGACGGATAATCTGCTTGAGTTGCCTGTGACAAGCTGGCATATCAGGAAAGACGCAGTGAAAAAAGTGCGTGAGTTTATAGACTCCGAATCCGACAGAGATCAATTCTTCCTGATGTTTGCCCATGGGTATGAATTTGATTTTCATACAAAAGAAAGTAACTTTGAGAAGTTTAAAAGGATATGTGACATGGTGGCAGGACGTGATGATATTGTCTGCTGTTCTACGGGGGAGGCAATCCGGGCTATTTCCAATAACGCGCAATAGTATGTGAATAAAGGGATAATGCCGTGGGAAAGAGTTTGTCAGGCAAGGTAAAGGGAGGACAATGGCGAATATGAAAATGGAAACCAAAAATGAAATGAAACTGCTTGATTTGTTTTTTAAAATATACAATGCGAAAAAGAGGAGGCAGTATAGGAATGAAAATGCAAGGATGACAGATAGTCCGGTTGTCTTTTTCGGGGATTCTATTACAGATAAATGTGACCTTAACAAATTTTTCCCCGGAGTGAATGCCCTTAACCGGGGGATTTCAGGTAATACAGTAAGCGATCTGATCAATAGAATAGAGGTTTCGGTCTGTAATGCCAATCCATCCAAAATCATTCTTTTAATCGGGATAAATGATATGATGAATGTAAAACGCTCAGCCCGGGAGACAGCTAAGCGGTGTGATAAATTATTGCGGATGATGAGAGAAAAATGCCCGGCGGTTCCTATCCTGTGTCAGTCTGTTTATCCGGGATATGATGCAGAGAAAAACAGAAAGAATAAAGGGCTGGTATTTCCCTTAAGGCATTTGGCATCCGAGATAGTTGAATTAAATTTATACATACAGGACTTTTGCAGGAAATATGGCTGTATCTATATAGATGTCCATTCACATTTAAAAGAGGAGGACAATACAATGGTTCCGTCTTATAGCGATGACGGATGCCATCCGAACGAAGCGGGTTATCAGGTAATGTCAAAAGTGATAACTGAATATTTATAATGCGGCTTATATATTTTTGCTTAAAAATAGTATGACTTTTTTGTTCTTGTGGAGTTTTGAAGCTGTTGGAAAATTAGCTGTTCTGAGTTAAATGAATTCATTACCCTAAAAAGTTATCTGATTTAATGTTACATATGTGGTGTTAGGAATGGCTTTCTATTTGGTACAGCATAATTAAATCAAAACTTTTCCAACTATAGAGTATGATTGATGGATACCATTTTTGTTCATATGTATCGTCTGGGATAATGTCATGCTCTTTCCTGCATTTGTTTATGTACTGTCCTATTATTTATCTGTCCCAGTGCAGCATGGATATTGGTACATACAGTATCCAATTCTTTCTGGTAATCACGGTAATAATGATATTTCTCCTGTGATTTTTTTCTGTACCAGCAGTTTTTCTTTTTCTACTTTCGGCGTCTGTAAGGCAGGGAGCTTTCCGCCGCCGGCTTTTTCCTTCAGGAATTTTATGGCGGCTTCATAGGTGGCAAGTTCTTTTATTTCAGCGAGCCTGTCCTCTGCATCTTCTGCTGTGTCATACCCATGCTCCTGCACATAAGAGAGCGTCTTTGCCATGTTCTGTAAGTTGGAGAGCTTCACTTTATTGGCGTAGGCTGGTGTTAGTATATAAATGTGGACAGAAAAAGTTGAACAACCTATACTATCAAATTAAAGAGCAAAGGAGATGTTCAACATGGCGAAAAATCAAAAATCTTACACTCCGGAATTTAAACAGCAGATCGTGGATCTGTATAATGCCGGAGGAACTTCGTATCCACAACTGGAACGTGAATATGGCGTAAACCGGAGTACGATTAGCGGCTGGGTAAAGCAGCTTTCCCCTATCAAGGCATCAGAGGAGGAAACGGTCACCCTTAAGGAGTATAAGGCTCTCCAGAAAGAAATCCAGCGCCTTAAGACCGAGAATGAAATATTAAAAAAAGCGACCGCCATATTCGCAAAAGAACAATAGCCGAGATTGTTGCATTTATCCAGGACAGCTTAACCAACTACTCTGTATCCCAGCTCTGCAGCGCCTTGAAATTCCCAAGAAGCACCTATTACAAGGCCCTGGTTTGTGTACCTTCAAATAAGCGGATGGAGTATGAGAAATTCGGCAGGAAAGTGAAACAAGCCTTTGAGGATTCCAAACGCAGATACGGGGCTGTCAAACTATGCCATGTACTCAATGGCGCCGGGACACCCTGCAGCATCAAGCGGGTCCAGAGGCATATGGCAGAGCAGGGGCTGCGCTCTGTGGTAGTAAAGAAGTACAGCCACCATGCCAATCATGGCGGTATCCCAGATGATAAAGTGAATATCCTGGAACGTGATTTTGGAACAGAAACCATCAACCCAAAATGGTGCACAGATATTACCTACATCCATGTGCAGAAAGAAGGATGGACTTATCAGGATACAAAGGAAGCCCGCAGAGCAATTTTTGAATACATAGAGGGCTGGTATAACCGAAAAAGAATACACAGTGCGATTGGTTACATAACACCACAGCAGAAGGAGGATGAGGAACTTAAAAAAACAGCATAATCTTTCGACTTTTTTTGTCCAAAGTATTGACATAGATCCAAAATTCTTGAAATTTGATATGGAGATGCGTTGTACAGAAGTTGGTTTAACTTTTGGAGAGTTATTTGAAGGAATTGTAATAGGAACTAAATCTGCACAGGACATTGGTAGTTTACAGTCATTTGTTGAAGAAATGGGATTTACTTCTTTAAGAGGAAAGATCAGTAAATCTGATTGTCCATTACGTTAACTTTCCGCAGTAGTAAAAACCTCCAATTTCTACTACGTTTTTACTACGTTTGACGGCTTCAACTTGCCACATTTTGCCCCGTTTTGCTCATTCTGTGATTTTTTTAACAATATTCATCAGAAAAATAAACCTCGCAAAACGTGCCAAAACATGGAGAATCAACACAATTTAGGAGGAATTTTTATTATGATTAAGATACTTTTCGTGTGCCACGGCAATATCTTGAAATGTTCCGAAAAAGCCTGTAGAATCGAGGGCACTGAAAAAGTCTGATTCTTTGTTAAAAGAATTAGGCTTTTTCTATGAGAAATGGTATAATGAAAACGAACGGAGGGGGATTGAACATGCTGAAAGATAATTCACAGATATGCCTGTCACTATCACCATATCAGGGGCTTTATGATGCCATTATTCCTCAAAAGCATCTCCTGAGGAGGATCAAAGAAAATATAGATTTCAGTTTTGTAAATCCTATGCTACGTAAACAGTATTGTGAGCATTTCGGACGCCCTGCAAAAGAACCAGAAATGATGTTCAAACTCATGTTTTTAAAAAAACTTTATGACCTTTCCGATGAACGTCTGATTAGCAGTGCCCAGACGGATATGGCATACAATTATTTTCTGGATCTTGAGCCCGAATCTCCCATGGTTGACCCAAGCCTGCTGACGAAGTTCAGGAAAACACGTATTACAGAGGATATTCTGGAAGAGATGCTGAAAGAAACCATTCAGCAGGTCTTGGATAAAGGGCTGATCAAATCGGGGACGATCATTGTTGATTCTACCCATACCAATGCATCTGTCCGTGCAAAATCCCCAACACAGATCCTTCGGGATTTGAGCAAACAATTACGGAAGGAAATCTATAAAAACGCGTATGACCTGTCGGAAAGCTTTCCGGAGAAGCCATCTCTGGAAGCGGACCTGGATGAGGAAATTGCCTATACGGAGGAGCTGCTTTCGGTCCTGAAGGAAGGGATTGCTGCCAGCGGTAACAAAAAGATACAAGACCTGGCGGAAAGGATACGGAGATTATTAGATACGGATAAGATCCGGGAAATCAGGTCAAAAGATGACGAAGATGCCCGTTTTGGGCACAAGACCCCCACAAGTACATTTTATGGGTACAAAAACCATCTGGCAATAACGGAAGAACGGCTGATCGCGGGGATAAGTGTAACGCCTGGAGGGGAACCTGACGGCCAGCAGTTGCCGGGATTAATTGAAAAGGCCCAGAAAAACGGGATTGAAGTAACGGAAGTGATCGGGGACATGGCGTATGTGAGTGAGGAGAACATAGAAGCCTGCGGGGAAAAAATCACGTTAATAGCGAAAACAAATTCTGCGGTTGCGGCTG
>OFGK01000971.1_pt1 | contig 18538 bp, 19 predicted proteins | sample 1521771 | NCBI WGS metagenome assembly OFGK01 (sample SAMEA3504088, study PRJEB24116) | mouse gut metagenome | biome: mouse gut; feature: mouse-associated habitat; material: faeces | place: Denmark | collected 2011 | reverse complement strand
TCTGGAAGCAGTGGAAAAGCATCAGGAAAAAAGAAGAGAGCCTTGTCAGGCTGGGATGTCCCAGAGACAAGGCTCACTCATATGCGTGTGCTCGGCAGGGATATGTCAGGTGCGCAACTACATTCCTGAACAAGTATATCAGAAATATACACCTGAAGAAGAAAGGCCTTCTATCCATGGAGGAATACTTCGATACGGTGGCAGAAAGGTTCATGAAAACATTTGTACGAACCGCCCAGTGCCGAACGGCACGCTGGGTGGTGTGAGAGGGTCAGATGACACCTACTCGATTTTTTTTTTCAGCTTCAGGCATTGTCCCGTGACGGAACGCAGACCCACAGAAAAAGGGAATTCAAGACATTGATATTGATAAAAGATACAATTCTATAATATTCGTACATAAATAATGCGCTATAATAAGAACAGCTGAAAGGAGACAGACAATGAAAACACTCAGAACAATTCTCCTGAGTGCGGCGGTTGTCCTGTCTGCCATCCAACTTATGCCGGCCCTGCCGGTGTTCGCGGCGGAAACCTCGGCCCAGGCTCCGATCATGGCCCAGGCCCAGGAGACCGGATCTGCGATCGACAAACTCAGTGGAGGTGCCGCCTTCAAGGTGCCGGACTCCGTTCCGGTTTCGCCTGGTGAAGAATCACCGACCGCTGACCCCGAACCCGCGCTGCCGTCCCTGCAGCCGGATTTCTCCAATGCGGCGGTCTGGAAAGACTCGCCGTCTCCCTACAACACCCCGGGGCTCTGGGGCCAGTGCACCTGGTTTGCCTGGAGCCGGTTCATGGAACTCTACGGCTATGATCCGGGGTTCCGTGGCAACGGGTACGAATGTGTGGATCAGCTTCTGGCCGCACATCCGGATGCATTCACCAGAAGCGACACCCCGGTAGCCGGATCCATGTTTTCCAGCTACAATCACGTGGGGTTCATCCTGAAGGTTGACGGTGACGTCTGGACCATTCAGGACGGCAACCAGGATCTGGTTTCCAATCCCGACTGGGAGGAAGCCATCCGGGACTGGCGGACAGTGACGATGACCCGGGACGAATTCGTTTCTCAGGTGGGAACGGTATGGTTCGCCAATCCGGTGAATCCCGTCACATTCAGCGAATAAACACAAATCAAACACAGCAGGCGAAGGATTCAGACAGTCCTTCGCCTTTTTCCTTTGCGGTTTCTTCCGCCAAAGACACAGTCTTTTGACCTCTGACAACCTGACAGCAGACCGGAGATCCGGGAGACCGGGCAGATTTGACGGAATCAGGCGGCTGTGCCACACTGCAGACATGAAATACACAATACTGGAAACCCTCAGCGATACGCTGGCTCATGTGAAAACCGCTGAAGGAGATTATATGCTGGAAACGGTCCGGTTCCCCAGGGACCAGAAGGATCTCTTCGACTGGATGATGCAGGGAAAATCCATGCCGGAGATCGAAGAGGAATGCCTGCAACAGGTACAGACACTGGGAAAGGAACTGGATCTTCTGCAGCTTGCGGGTCCGGAGAGTCACCTGGTCAAGCCCCTTCGCTATGAAATCATGAAGATCCCCGGCGGGACCGGCTGGCAGGCAGAGATCCTGAAACCCCGTCTGATGCCCCTCTCTGTGCTTCGCCGCTACCATACGCTGACACCGCGGGAGGAAAGCCTGCTGGCCAATCAGCTTGCTGCAGCCCTGCGGGAAGCGAAAAAAGCCCGGCTTCACAAAAACCGGGTTCTGGAATCGGATGTATATGTCGCCCAGGAACATGAATTCCTGCTGGACCTGACCGGCCTGGACTGGCCGGTGGTGCCGCAGGAAGAGTGTGATACGCTGGAAACCCTGGTGGATGTGGTCAGAGATCCGGATCTACGTCAGCGTCTGCGCCGGCAGCCTCTGTTCGGCGATGTTTCTGAATGACACGCAGGAACGCCTGACCATATTTTCTCAGCTTGATCTCGCCAATGCCCTGCACCCGGAGCATCTCTTCCTTCGTGCAGGGCTTTTTCGATGCCATGGCATGCAGCGTTGCATCGTTGAACACAGCATAGGCCGGGATCCGGTGTTTCTGCGCAATGGTTCTCCGGACATCCCGCAGTGCCTCAAAGAGCTCATCGCTTTCCTCCAGGACGGTATACCGTTCGGCAGAGGTGGCGGTTTTCACTGTCACGGGACTGTGGGAGGAAATTGTCCGGCAGGCTTTTGGCGTCAGGGACAGGATGGGATAGTCTCCCGTCACCTGCAGGTATCCGTTTTCGCAGAGCTGCGCCACCAGTGTTTCCAGCGATCTGGCTGTGTGCTCCCGAAGCTTTCCGTATGCCGGGTTTGTCTTCAGGTCCCGGCTGCGGATGAATTCTGTATCCGCACCACGCAGCACTTCGATGACACGCTTCTGACCGAACCGGGATCCGGTCCGGACAATGCCCGCAAAGATGGCCATGGCCATTGCAGTCACATCCCGGTCCTCGTAGTCTGCCAGACAGTTGGAGCACTTGCCACAGTCCTCCCCCGGATCCTCCCCGAAGTACCGGAGGATCTGTGAACGCAGACAGCTTGTGGACTGTGCATAGGACCGCATCTGGAACAGTCGGTCCATGTCGCGCTTCTTCACCAGCTGTGCTTCCTCCTGCGACAGCTCGGGGTTCGGGTCGCCGTTTTCAATCATGTAGGACTGCAGCCGCAGATCCTGGGGACTGTACAGCAGAATGCACTGAGCCGGATCACCGTCCCGTCCGGCACGCCCGGCTTCCTGGTAATAGGCCTCCATGGAAGCCGGCATCTGGTAGTGGATGACGTAGCGGACATCCGGCTTGTTGATGCCCATGCCGAAGGCATTGGTGGCCACAATCACCGGAATGCGGTCATAAATGAAGTCCTCCTGGGTCTGCCGCCGCTGCTCTTCGCCAAGCCCCGCATGGTAGGGTCGTGCGCTGAGTCCGCGTTTTGCAAGGTGTGCGGCAACTTCTTCCACGGTTTTCCGTGTTGCGCAGTAGACGATACCGGACTGATCCCGGTGCTGCCTGATCAGATATGTCAGGGCTGTCAGCCGGTCGCTTTCCCGGTGCACCTGCCACGTGAGATTGGGCCGGTCAAATCCCGTCACGACCTGCACAGGGGTCTGCAGGCCAAGCAGGCTGATGATCTGCTGCCGGACCGGGCCTGTGGCTGTGGCTGTGAACGCTGCAACCGGCGGACGCTGGAACAGGGATTCTATGAACTCCCGGATTTTCAGATAGGATGGCCGGAAGTCCTGTCCCCATTGCGAGACGCAGTGGGCTTCATCCACCGCAATGAGGCTGATGTCCAGCTCCCGGCAGATATCGAGAAACGCCGGTGCCATCAGGCGCTCGGGTGCCGCATACACGATTTTGTACTGCCCCTGCCGCAGTCTTGCGAGCGCTGTTTTGTATTGCGCGGCAGACAGGGAGCGGTTGAAATACGCAGCGGGGATCCCTGCTGCCACCAGTTCCCGGACCTGGTCCTGCATAAGGCTGATGAGAGGTGAAATCACCAGCGTGACTCCAGGGCAAGCGAGGGCCGGCACCTGGAAGCAGATGGACTTGCCTGCACCGGTGGGCATCACAGCCAGGAGATCCTGGTGATGCAGAATGGCTTCTACAGCCTGCTTCTGCCCCGGCCGGAAGGCGTCGTATCCAAAGTATTGTCGAAGCACCTCCAGGGCGCGGGTTTGGGACTGTTCTGACATGGTGAAATGATACCATACGCAGCCCGGACACGAAAAAGGGGCAGTGCGTGAAGCACTGCCGCTGTCTGTGACTGATTCTGGAAGAACGATGACTTACTTCCAGGCCACGGCGATATCGATCTGATAGGGGTTGCTCAGGGCAAATTCTCCTGTATCGCAGACGATGCCGGTTCCCAGGGAGGTTTCCACCAGGGAGCCTCTGGGGTGAACACGGAGATCGGCGGCGACCATGATGTAGCGGCCCAGCATCTTGCATCCATCTGCACGAACCCAGTAGAGGTCTTTGTTTCCCATGGAGCGCATGATGTTCACCACACCCGACATGGGGAGGTTGTAGTACGTCTCCTTGCCGGAGGGACCCATGATGGTACCCACAGTGCGGTTGAGGGGCTGCCCGCTCCATACGCCTTCGACTTCGTCAAAGCTGAAGAACTCCAGATCACCGTAATCGGCGGATTCCAGTTCCTTTGCCCGTGCACGGAAGAATTCATGATTGTTTTCCGGCACCTGGTCATCCAGTTTCGGATTTGCGTAGGTCACTTCGCCATAGGCCTGCTTCAGGATTTCGGGAGTGACCACGCTGGTTTTCCAGTCGAGAATCGCTTCGTTCCAGACGGGATTGGAGACGCCATCGAAGTTGGCTTCCTGTATAAGCATGAGGTCCTGTTCCTCATCCACTGCCAGGACAAGACCCACGTGGTTGTGGGCATAGTCGCTGGAGAAGACGGCACCGGCTTTGGGTATGTCGGATTTTTCGAATTTGTCCGGGTGTGCGGCCAGGAGCTGATCCACGCACTGGTTGCCGTTTCCGGTGAATCCGGGATCGAATCCGTAGATTTCATAAAAGCGGCCCCAGGCAAACCAGGTGCACTGTCCCCAGAGACCCGGGGTGTTGTAGGAACTGGAAGAGCCTTTCCAGGCCCGTGCGTTGTTGAAGTCCGGCAGCAGGCGGATGTCCCCCAGACCGGGTATGGTCAGGCGGGCATCTTCCATGGTGTTGATGACCTTCAGCGGGGCATAGGGACCGGAAGGGATCGTGTAGCTGGGATTGTCCGGAAGTGCGGGCTCATAGGGTGCCACGGGAGCCGGCTGAACGGGAGCGGGTTCCGGTATGGCCGGCTGTTCGGGTTCGGCAGGTTCCGCCGGTTTTTCAGAAGGTTCCTCCGGCTGATCCGGCTCGGCTGGTGCATTCGGATTCTCCGGGTTTTCGGGAGCCTCCGGGTTTTCGGGAGCCTCCGGATTTTCGGGGTCCACGGGATTTTCGGGATCGTCCGGATTCTCCGGCTTGTCCGGAGCCTCCGGTGTTTCCGGGTTTTCAGGAGGCTGCGGCTGATCCGGCTGATCCGGCGCTTCCGGCTGCTGCCCGGCTTCTGGCTCTGCAGGTGCATCCGGCTGCTCGGGGGCTGCCGGCGGTGTGACCGGTGCGGCGGGTTCCGGACTCACCGGACTGGTATTGGTCGGATCCGGGACTGTTGTTCCGGCAGGCTGTGTACTGGCTGATGAAGAGCCATCAGTGCCTTCATCAGGTACAATGGTCTCGGCAAATGCCGTGAGACCAGCTGCCTGCGCAGAAAGACAAACAGCCGTCAGAGCCGCAAATATCTTTTTTGTTTTCATATTCAAATACCTGAAACTGTTTTCCTTTCTCATTCTTTCTTCATCTTTCCACAACATTCTACCATATTCCTTTGAGCGGATTTTTATCTTTTTTATATCAATTCCATGAAACTGCACGGAAGGCCTTCAAATGAAACTAATTCCACTGATTATCCTGACATTATTCATCGTGATTTGCGCGGGTTTTGGAATCTCCGGACATTGGCTGGGGTTGTTGACAATTGTCATAATCGCTGTGGCGGGGGTTGCGGTCTTCTCCAGGGTACTTGCGCGTTTTGCCCTGGACAGGAAGGCGAAGCTGAATCTGGTCAATTACTTTGATTATGAAACCGAGCACAGCTGGCCGGATTTCCGGGCTGCAGCTGCCAGGCTGAATGCCGGGCGGAAAACCTGGACCATGACAGCCAATGACGGTCTGCACCTGGAAGCGGGATACCGGCCTGGAAGGCCGGACAGTCATGACTGGGTGATTCTCTGTCATGGCTATGGGGATGATGCGCCGGATGGCATGGCGAAATATGCACAGCCTTATATAGAGGCAGGATGGAACATACTGACACCCGCTGCTCGGGCGCATGGAAAGAGCGAAGGACGGTATATTGGCATGGGGTGGCCGGAACGGTTCGATATCTGCGGGTGGATGGAAAAAATCAGGGAATTTGACCCGGAGGCTTCCATTGTGCTGCATGGAGTTTCCATGGGCGGGGCTACGGTTCTCAATGCAGCGGGCGAGCGTCCACAGGGACTGAGAGCAGTTGTGGCGGACTGTGCGTTTACCGGGATTCGGGAGGAATTCGCAGCACAGGCCCGGGCCCTCTTTGGCCTTCCTTCGTTCCCGGTCCTGGACATTGCATCTTTCTTTGCCGGCAAATTGATCGGGACGTCTCTCAAAGTGACAAGCACCACCGGACAGACAGCAAAGATCCAGGTGCCTGTCCTGTTTGTGCATGGAGCCAAAGACACCTTCGTTCCCTTTGAAATGCTGGATCAGAATTTCTCAGCCTGCAGGGCGCCAAAGGCGAAGCTGGTGATTGCTGATGCGGCACATGCCAATTCTGTCTTCAAGGATCCCGGATATGGAGAAAAGGTGATGCAGTTTCTGGGCCGTGTGCAGTGCGGGGAGGATGTGACGTCGATGTTTGAGGAAGAACCGGTACAGCAGTGACATCCAGGAGGCTTACTGTCACTGACAGCAAAAAAATGAGAAAAAGCATGGACAGATGGGCGGTCGGGAGATATAGTAAACAGGCAGTCCGGCAGACGCCGGCCGCACAGCAAAATATAAGTTCAAAAAATGCTTGCAACGGGTTGCCGAACCTGTTATAGTAAGTAAGCACTTGATGAACAGATGCGCCCATAGCTCAATTGGACAGAGCGTTTGACTACGGATCAAAAGGTTGCGGGTTCGACTCCTACTGGGCGCGCCATTATGTTTTTACCGGGATGTAGCACAGCTTGGTAGTGCACTTGGTTTGGGACCAAGGGGTCGCAGGTTCAAATCCTGTCATCCCGACCATCTCAAAAAACAACTGAATCCCGTTAACTCTGGCTGGATAGCTTAGTTGGCTAGAGCATCCGGTTCATACCCGGAAGGTCGTGAGTTCGAGTCTCACTCCAGCCACCAACTGTTTTTGGACCCTTAGCTCAGTTGGTCAGAGCATCCGGCTCATAACCGGCGGGTCGTAGGTTCGAGTCCTACAGGGTCCACCACTTGTTTACGTGGAGAAGTACCCAAGTGGCTGAAGGGTCCGGTCTTGAAAACCGGTAGGTCGTGTGAGCGGCGCATGGGTTCGAATCCCATCTTCTCCGCCAAATTTTCAAAAAGTTCTAAAAACTTTATTACATCGCGGGATGGAGCAGTCTGGTAGCTCGTCGGGCTCATAACCCGAAGGTCGTTGGTTCAAATCCTTCTCCCGCAACCATGGTCTCTTAGCTCAGTTGGTAGAGCAAAGGACTGAAAATCCTTGTGTCGTTGGTTCGATTCCGACAGAGACCACCATACCTGAAAATTACCGCTTTCTTATTGGAAGGCGGTTTTTTGTGTTATATAATTACTGTTTGACACGCAGGCTGGCAGCCTTTCCAAAGGAGAACAGCAGAAAACCGTCATAGCAAGAGCGCTTTTGATGAAACCGACGGTGATTCTGGCGGATGAGCCTGCCAGTTCGCTGGATACGGTCAGGACAGACAGGGTTTTGCGGATTCTCAAAAGTGCCCAGAAAATTCTCGGCTCGACTGTGGTGCTGGCAACTCATGATTTAAACCTGGCAAAGCGGGCCGATCAATTGCTTTATATGGAAAATGGAGCGCTTAAAACGTATGAACCGCAAAGGTAAGACCTTTGTTGCCGCTTACAGTACTGTTTATGTGTTTATGTATCTGCTGGATCCCCAAAGCGACCTCCTGTCTGGTCTGGTCCTTGCATCCATGCTGAGCATTACGTCAGCCCGGAAACAGGAAATACGGATGCTGCGCGACTTGGGAGCCAGTGACTGGACTGTGTTCTGCTACAGTCTCAAGTTCCTGCTTCCTGGTTATGCATTGTGTTTGCCGGTTCTTCTGGAGCTTTCGGTCGCCAGTGTCATTCGTTTTTTGATTTTTGGCCTGTATCTGTTGTTTACGATGAGTTTCATATGTGAGTATGCATCGGGAAATGAAATTGTCAAACCTCTGATCCGGGAATGCCTGGCCTTGTTTTTCTGGCTTTTCATCACGGACTCCGGCTATCGCATCATGGCGCTGTGTGTTTTTACGCTCACGATATGTCTGCTCCTGCACCAGGAGATACTGGCAGTCAGAGAAATGGGCGTTCCTCATCCCTATGTAATTACCGCTCCTCTTTTATCTGCCATGAGCATCAGAGGATAACAAACGATCTGAACAGTTCCAGTAGGTGATCGCATGAGGACCCCGACAAAAGTATTTCTGATTGCGGCAGCAGCACTGATCATCGGATTCTGTCTGTGGTACTTCACCAGTGGCGTAAAGGGCCCCGAAGAGACAAGGACAATTGAGCAGCAGAACAGATCACTGAGTGATACACTCACAGAACGCACACCCGATTTAAGTGATCCGGAAGAAAGGGCCAGATTTGAATCTCAGGTCGAAATGATTGAAGGAACCCGCGGCAACTGAGGGATCCCAAACCGCTCTGCTCTCAGAGTATCTGCAGACACAAAAACCGTCCGGTCTATCTGGACGGTTTTTATACCTGTTTTCACCCCGGAATCCCTTCATTTCGCTCCCGGGCTTTATGCTCCTGAATGCCGGCCTGTGCATAGATTTTGCTCGTCAGGGTATGAATGACGCTGAGCATGAGAATCTGCTCCGGGTTCGGTTTTTCGAAATATATCTGAGAATCGCTGCCTTCCTTCAGAGTCCGGCGGAGTGATGACTCAAACACAGAAACAAACTTGTTGTAGTCCCGGGCAATCCGCTCGGGATTTTCAATATCCGAATAAATCCGGATGAGGTCTCCGATTTCCGACAGGGAAAAACACCGTTTCATGAGCATGACCACAAAGAGATACGCCAGGTGATATCGCTTATAGTGTTTTTTCACCGGCGGCTTCACGATGTTGGTTTTGACGTAATTGTTGACCATGGAGGAAGTCAGCACAGTTTTCTCCTCTCCAATGGAAAGCGGCTCAAGCCGGGAATTGATGTAGCTCAGCACCTGATCCATATACAGGTCCAGGTCAGGAAGTTCCTCCCACCGGGGAATGGCCAGTTCTTTGAGTGCGTGGTTTTCCATACTGAAATTATAGCCGGATGCAAGTACCCTGCAACATAATATTCAAAACCAGATGTAGTGGAAATGAATATATGATAAACTTGAATTCAAAACAGGGAGGCCATCTCATGATTCATATTGTGTCCGATTCATCCACGCTGTATTCCCCCGCCCAGGCAGCTGCAGCCGGTTTTCACTGCGTTCCTCTGAGTGTCTGCGTCAATGATGAGACTTACCGGGATTATGACGAAATCACACCCCGCGCTATGGCGGATGCCTGCCGGAAGGGTGCAAAAGTGTCCAGCTCCCAGCCGGCTGTGGGGGAAAAAACAGAATTATACAGCCATCTGCTGGAGAACCCGGATGACACTGTGCTGGACATCACCATAGCCGACGGATTATCCGGCACCTATGCCACTGCCTGCATGGCCAGAGACCTCAGTGAAGATCCCGGCCGGATCACCGTCTTCAATTCCCGTGCTCTGGGCGGTCCCCAGCGGCTGATGGTGGAAACAGCGGTCAGGATGCGGAATGCGGGGCACAGTCTGGAGGAGATCCTGGCGGTTCTCTTGAAAATGGCAGAGTCCGATGTCAGCACCGTGACAGTCAGCGACCTGCACTTCCTGGCAGACGGGGGCCGGATCCCGAAGGGGCTTGCGGCGGTGGGATCCATGCTGCGGGTCCTGCCGACGGTCGTGCGGAGGGAAGACGGACAGTCCCTGGATACGCTGGCTGTCAGCCGCACCTGGAAAGGCGCTTTCGGGAAAGTGGCGGCGGCTTTCGATAAAAAGGGAATGGATGCTTCGAATGTGATTTACATCCTCCATGCCGATTGTGAAGAGAATGCCGCAAAAGCCCGGTCCTGGTTTGCAGCCAGGTACCCGGACAGTGAGATCGTGGTTCTGGACCTGTGTCCGATGTTCATGGTGCATGGCGGGCCGGGTTGTCTGGCCCTGGAAACAGTCAAAAAGCATGAAAAAGCGGCGGAATCCCGGCTCAGCGCCAGGATCCGCCGCTTTTGTTTACCGTCGTGACAACCGGTCTGCATTCAGGGTCCGGAAGCAGCGCCACGCCACCGCAGCTGGCCTCCTGAATGAACAGGTAATTCATATCGTTTCCCTTGTTCACATACATCCGGACGGCACGGAACAGCCCATCCCGATCATAGATGGGTTTGAATCGTGTTTCCTTTGCCATTGAAAGACCTCCGTGCTTCCCGGGTGCCGGGAGTCTGCCGCCAGACACCAGCGGTCTGCACAATAAAAGGAGATGCGATTCCCGGCACATCTCCTGTCGAATTGGCTTGTTTGTTTTTTACATCCACATAATAGCCCCGCCATTTACCAAAGTCAATAATTAACCCGGGTTTTTCTTGCCTGCGGTCAAATAGTTACTCAAGTAAATGGGTCGGGCCAATTTGAGAGACGCTTTATCCAGGCATCGCTGGAGGCGTGATGTTATATCAAAGCAGCCAGGGTTGGCATATAATGGAATCATCAAAATGGAATTATCCAAAAGGAGTACCAACATGGCTGATATGACACAGACAAAAGGGAACCTGATCGTTTCCTGCCAGGCGCTGCCTGACGAACCCCTGCACTCTTCCTATATCATGGGCCGAATGGCGGCCGCTGCCGAAGAAGGCGGTGCCAAAGGCATCCGGGCCAACACCGTGGATGACATCGCGGAAATCAAGAAAACCGTTAATCTTCCGGTCATCGGCATCATCAAGCGCCCCTATGGCGACAACCCGGTGTTCATCACCCCGACCATCAAGGAAGTGGATGAACTGATGGCCATGGACACACCCCCGGAAGTGATTGCCGTGGATGCGACCTGCCGGCCCCGTCCCGATGGCCGGACCCTGGATGAATTCGTGGCGGAGATCCGTTCGAAATACCCTGACCAGCCGCTGATGGCCGACTGTGCCACGCTGGAGGAAATGAAGCATGCGGATGACCTGGGCTTTGACTACATCGGCACGACGCTGGTGGGCTACACTGAGCAGTCCAAAGGCAATCACGTGGAGGCAGATGACTTCAAGGTGATCCGGGATCTGCTGGACTACGCAAAGCACCCCGTCATTGCGGAGGGCAACATCGATACTCCGGAAAAACTCAAACGCGTCCTGGACCTTGGCTGCTACAGCTGCGTGGTGGGCTCCATCATCACCCGTCCGCAGCTGATCACGAAGCGGTTTGTGGATGCGATCAAATAACATCTGATCAGTGCGGTAAGCAGGGAATGTCCCATTGGAGGGAGGTTCCCTGTTTTTGGGTTTTACCGGGGCATTTCAAAATACATTCAAATTCCGGCGGATTGCTGAAGGGATGGTTTCAGAGGGGCCGTGGGATGGTATAATCAACAGATACGGAACATGTACAACAAACGGGCCAGAGGGTGTCCGGGAAATTGCATGAACCGCAGAGATTTCAAGGCATGAACCCTGCAGATGTCTGCGGGGACAACAGACGGCAGATGACTGCCGATACAGGAGGTGAACGGATGCTGAAGAAAGAACAGCTGGAAAGGCTGCTGACGGAAGCCATGGACTCCGGGGCGGATTTCGCCGAAATTTTTGAAGAGGACGCGGTTTCCGAATCGCTGTCCATGCTGGACGGCAAGGTGGAGAACGTGGACAGAGCCCTGCGGGAAGGAACGGGAATCCGTCTGTACAAAGACCTGCAGACAGCCTACGGATATTCCAACAGTGCCAGGTACGAAGACCTGCTGGTTCTGGTAAAGGATCTGCGCACGGCGTTTGAAGGAACATCCGGCAGACAGGTGGTGCTGACAGAAGAGGCCGTACCCAATATTTCGCCGGTGAAGACAGATCCGGTGGATGCACCACTGCAGGACAAGACAGCGCTGATGATGCAGGCGTGGGAAGCGGTGAAGGATGAACCCGAGATCGAAAAAGTGAGTGTGTCACTGTCCTCCCTGCGCCAGAAGGTCCAGATTTCCAACTCCGACGGACGTCTGGTGAAGGATACCCGGATCCGGACCCGGATGGGTGTGTCCGTCTATGCAGCCCGGGGCGAAGACCGGCAGTCCGGCTTTGAGGGCCCCGGGGCAAGCATGGGACTGGAATTCTATGAAGGCGGCATTCCGGCACAGGCGGCGAAAAACGCCGCAGCGACAGCCAGGGTGCTGCTCGATGCCGTGGATGCTCCTTCCGGACGCATGCCCGTCATCATTGACAATGGATTTGGCGGTGTGATTTTCCATGAAGCCTGCGGCCACGCCCTGGAAGCCACGGCTGTGGCGAAGGAGCAGTCAGTGTTTGCCGGCAAAAAAGGAACACAGATCGCTTCGACGAAAGTCACGGCAATCGACGACGGCACGATCCCCAATGCCTGGGGAAGCCAGAACGTGGACGATGAAGGAAATCCGCAGCAGCGGCGTGTTCTGATTCAGGACGGCATCCTGACGCAGTACATGGTGGACCGCTTCAACGGACGGCGGATGCAGGAAGGCTCCTCCGGTTCCGGCAGACGGCAGAACTACAAATACGAACCCACGTCCCGCATGTCCAACACCTACATCGCCGCGGGCAGCGATGAATTTGATGAAATGTTTGAAGGAATCGAAAAGGGCCTGTACGCAAAGCGCATGGGAGGCGGCAGTGTCAACCCGCAGACCGGGGAGTTCAACTTTGCGGTCTCCGAGGGCTACCTGATCGAGAACGGGAAAGTCACAAAACCGGTCCGCGGTGCAAGCCTGATCGGATCCGGTGCGGAGATCCTCATGAACATCGACCGCGTGGGCAAAGACCTGAAGCGGGCCCAGGGCATGTGCGGATCAGTTTCGGGCTCCATTCCCACGGATGTGGGCCAGCCCGCGATCCGGGTTTCTTCGATCACAGTGGGAGGTACAGCCGGTGAATAAGCAGAAATGGCTCGACAGAGCACTGGAAAAAGGATTTGAAGCGGCAGAAATCTACGAATCCGCTTCGAAGTCCCGGGACATCACCTGGTTTGCCGGGTCCATGGACAAAATGGAGATATCGCAGACTGATTCCGTGGGCATCCGGGTGCTGGACGACGGCAGTCTGGCCAACACCGGGCTGGAGAAGCTGGATGATTCTATCATGGATGAAGTCCTCGACAGCCTGCGCCAGCAGGCGGCGACCATTACCAGTGAAGACCGGACGCAGTTCGTTGCGCCCATGGATACAGACCTGGTGGTGAAGGAAAAGACCTGGACGGTGCCCGAAACGGCAGAGGTGAAGGAACTCCTGGCGGATCTGGAACAGCGGATCCTGGCATACGATGAACGGATTTTCCAGGTGACGACCCTGGGCTGGAGCCAGTCAGAGGGATCCCGCGCAATTTCCAACACCCTGGGGCTGGAAACCGGGGATGAGGATTATGTCCAGTACGTCGTGGCAGGAGCTGCAGGCCGGCAGGATGACCGGATCCAGGACTGGTACCTGATCAAAGTGGTGCCGTCGATTGACACCTTTGACCGGGAGGCTTTCGTGAAGGAACTCTGCGACGAAGTGCTTCACCGCCTGGACGCTGCCTCGATTCCCAGCCGGACGTGTCCGGTGATCCTGCACCGGGAGGCGATGACAAGCCTGCTGGGAGCCTTTGCGGGACTGTTCTCCGGGGACCTCATTTCCAAAGGCATTTCCCCGCTGAAGGGAAAGCTGCACGAAAAGATCTTCTCCGACAAGATCACCATCATTGACGATCCGAGGAATACAGACGCGCTGACCATTGCGAACTTCGATGATGAAGGCTATCCCACCAGACGCAAGCTGGTGGTGAATCACGGTGTATTCGAGACGATCCTGCACAATCAGCAGTCTGCCGCGCGGATGCAGACCGAAAGCACGGGCAACGGCTTCAAGGGAGGCTATGCGAGTCCGGTGAGTGTCTCCCCCATGAACCTGTACATCGAACCGGGGGACCAAAGCCTGGCCCAGCTCGAGGAACGCATGCAGGACGGGCTGGTGATCACGGACCTGGAAGGACTGCATGCAGGCATTGACTTTGTGTCCACGAACTTCTCCCTGCAGGCCCGGGGCTACCTGGTTCAGGGCGGAAAACGGACACAGAGCGTGACGCTGATCACCGCTGCCGGCTCCTTCATGGAGCTGATGAACGACGTGACGGCTGTGGGCAGCGACATCGACTGGTCCTACCGTCAGCTGGTGTCGCCTTCGATCCTTTTCGGCAAAATGGCCATCAGCGGAGAATAGGATACCCGCCGCCAGAATCGCCGGCCCAGTCACTGGACAGCCGGAGCGGGAATCGGTGCCGGCGGGCAAGGCAATCAGATACAGACAATACAGGCCGCGGCCACTGCTGCGGCAAAGGAGAAGAATCATGGACAATCAGACTATGCTGGATCCCGGGCTGCGAAAAGCCCTGGAGGGACTCAAAAAACACCAGGGACAGAAGGAGTCCGCCGCGGTGGCCGCAGAAATGCTGAAGGGAAAGATCCTGGCGCCGGCGGTATGGGACAAGGCGCCTGCACCCGATGGCCACGGCCAGCTGGTGTTTCCCCCTGACACCAACATCTCGCTCATGGTCATGGAGCGGCAGGACAAGAAGAACTTCTTCCCGTTTTTCACGTCAAAGGAAACGCTGGAAAAATGGAGCCCGAAGGCACAGTGCCTGGTGCTGACCTTCGACCAGTTCATGCCGTTTCTGAAAATGGCCGGCGGTGAGGTGGATGGCGTGATTCTGGATCCCGAGGATCTGGACATCACGCTGGACACCAGCTTTCTGCAGCAGCTGGAGAAGATCCGTCTGCGGGGGCTGTCGGCAAACCGGATCGTCAAGGGGGACAAAGTCACCGTCAAGGACCCGGGAGAAGAAGGAAAATATCTGGGAAATGTGCTGGCAAAAACCGCAGAATCCATGCCGGAGGTCCGCAGCATTGTGCTCAAGGAACGGCTGATGCCGGACAACAGCCAGCACTGGTTCATCATCGTGGATGCCGACTCGGAGGATCCCGTCCTGTTTTCGAAGCTGTCGGCGGAAGGGTCCCGTCTGGCGGGCGGCCGGGACATGGAATTCATGTTCGGCAGCACGGAGCTGGGAAAGAAAATCATGCACGATTCCATGCCCGTCTACACCCGGGAAAAGGCCTGATCCAATCCGGGAACGCGAGGACACAGACAGCGGAAAGGAGGCGGCAGCATGCAGGTGCCTGAACAAGTGAAAGCAGTCATGGACCGTCTGTCTGCTGCCGGCCACGACTGTTATCTGGTGGGCGGATGTGTCCGGGACTGGCTGCTCGGACGCAGGCCCCATGACTATGACCTGGCCACGGATGCCACTCCGCAGCAGGTCATGGACCTCTTTGAAAAAACCGCACCCACGGGACTGCGGCACGGGACGGTCATGGTCCTGCTCCCGGGCGGGCAGGTGGAAGTCACCACCTTCCGCAGGGAAGGCCGCTATTTCGACAGCCGCCATCCCGATGAAGTGCAGTTTGTCCAGACTGTGGAAGAAGACCTGGCCCGGCGGGACTTCACCATCAACGCCATGGCCTGGAATCCCGGCAGGGGCCTGGTGGATCCCTTCGGGGGACGCCGGGACCTGGAACAGGGCCTGATCCGGGCGGTGGGAGATCCCGTACAGCGATTTGAGGAAGACGCCCTGCGGATGGTCCGCGCATTCCGGTTTGCGGCCCGCCTCGGGTTTACCATCGAGCCGGCAACACGGAACGCCGTGGATGTCTGCCAAGACAGGATCCGGTTTGTGGCCGTGGAACGGCTCGTGCCGGAATGGATGGAGATCCTGCGGACCGACCCGCTGCGCATCCAGGACATGACCGGACTGTTTGCGCCCTGGATCCCGGAACTGGAACAGGCGGCACAGACTCCGCAGCACTCTCCTTACCACTATGCCGGGGTGCTGCGGCACATTCTGGACTCCATCCGCTACCTGGATCCCTTTGACGAAACCGCCGCCCTGGCACTTCTGCTGCACGACCTGGGAAAACCGGAAACGCGCACGACCTCCCCGGGAGGACGGGATCATTTCAAGGGACATCCCGTGGCCGGACAGGCCATTGCCAGGCGGGTGGTGGAGGCCCTGAAGCTGCCGGCCAGACAGAAAAAAGTCATCCCGGAGCTGGTGCTGCATCACGATGACATCCTGCCCAGAAACCTGGAGACCATTTACCGCCTGCGGGTGACGGAAGGCTGGAGCGATGAATGGGTGCAGCTGCTGTTCCGGGTGCAGTACTGCGACATCATGGCGCATTCGGAAAAAGGGAGACAGCGCCTGGAGCGGCTGGAAGCGAGCCGGGCGTTCTATGAGGAACAGATCCGGTTTCGCCCTTTGTCCCTGCAGGAACTGGCCATTGACGGTCATGACATCCTGACCTATACCGGTCTGCGGAACCGGCAGGTGCGTCAGGCGCTGGAGACGGTGCTGGAGTATGCCTTTCACCATCCGGAGAAAAACAACCGCCTGGATCTGCTGACCTTCGTGCTCCGGTCCATGCCAAGACTGGAAGGAGCCGGATCATGACATGGGAGTGGATCCTGACGGGTATCATGGCAGCGGCGATTCTCTGGCTGCTGCTGGACCGCAGGCACGGCCCGAGTGCGGGACCGGGAATCACGGACAGCCAGTACGAGGCACTGCGGCAGGAACTGGCGCAGTTGAAGGAAAGCCAGTCGCTGTCCGGCCAGAGCCTGGACTGGATGCTGGAAACGGTTGATGGCATGAGCCGGATCATGAACCGGTCCAAATCCCGCGGCATGTGGGGAGAATACCAGATGGAGCTGCTGCTGGAAAACTACGCCGGGACCCGGGGCCGGATCTGGGACCGCCAGGTGACACTGGCCAACGGGAAGATCGCCGATGCGGCGCTGCTGCTTCCGGGCAGCCGGCAGGTGCTCTGCGTGGATTCCAAGTTTCCCATGGACAATTTCCTGCGGATGGACGAAGATCCGCGGTATGAGAAACTCTTTGCGCAGAACATGAAAAAGCACATCGATGACGTGGCGGAGAAATACATCACGGAACAGACAGCGCCGCTGGCGGTGCTGTTTGTCCCGGCCGAAGGGGTGTACCAGTACATTCTGTCCGACTGCCCGGATCTCTTTGACTACAGCCTGCGGCATCATGTCATGATCACCGGGCCGGGGACCCTGACCGGTGTGCTGACGATACTGGGACAGGCCCAGCGGGACTGGTACCGGGCAGAGCACAGGCCGGAAATCGAAGCGGGACTGGAGAAGCTGCAGGAAGAAGCCGCGAGACTGTCCGACCGCTGCGAAAAAGCGGAACGGACGTTCTCTGCACTCAGTGACCAGCTCCATCAGTCGGCGGTGACGAGCCGGAAAATGCGCAGAAAACTGGATGAGCTGCTGGAAGGGGGAGACTTGTCATGATCACAGTGCTCAAAGGAGACCTGGTGGGCCTGGGTCTGGACCTGGTGGTCAATGAAGCCAATACAGAACTGCTGCCGGGGGCGGGGATCTGCCGCCGGATCTTTGAAACCGCCGGCCCGGGCCTGGTCCGTGCCTGTCATGAAGCGGGGCGCCGGGAATTCGGGGATGTGGTGATCACCGGCGGATACAATCTGGACTGCGCCCGGATCGTGCATGCGGTGACCCCGCTGTACATGGACGGGTACCGGGGAGAGGATGAAGACCTGCGGGCCTGTTACTGGAACAGCCTGTGCCGGGCCTACGATTATCTGCGGATGTCCGGAAAGGAACGGGTCACCATCGGCTTTCCGCTGCTGGGCAGCGGGGTGTTCGGCTTCGAGCTGCGCGAAGCCGCCTGGATCGCACGCAAAACCATCGACCGCCTCATGCGGCGGTATCCGGAAGCCAAAGCCATCGACGTCGTGATGGTGGCGCAGAACGATGCGGAATATGCGGCCATGAAGGAGGCTTTCCGTTGAGAAGCATGGTGGATGTCTCTCATGACTTTCTCAAGCCGGTTCTCCACCGGGATGCGGTCATGATCGATGCGACCCTGGGGACAGGGAGAGACTCTGCGTTTTTCCTGAAAAAGGCCCGCCGGGTGATTGCCTTCGAGATCCAGCCGGAAACCGCGGCGCGCTGCCGTCAGGCCATGGAGGATCCCCGTCTGGAGATCCGTGTGGAAAACCATACCGGCATCCGCGAACTGGATCCGGCGCTGGAAGCCGATGGCGTGATTTTCAACTTTGGCTGGGATCCGGCCGGAGACCATCAGACCGTGACTCAGCCACAGGACAGCCTGAGAGCGGTCCAGGCTGCGCTGGAGCGCCTGCGGGTCAAAGGCCGCATGTCTCTGGTGTTCTATCCCCATGCGGATGGGCGCCGGGAAGCGGACCTGATCCTGGACTGGCTGAAAACGCTGGATCACCGGCAGTATCCCTGCGAAAAAGTGGAACTGGTCAACAGCGGCCGCAGTCCGTTCTGCGTGCTGATTGAACGGCGGAAGTGACCGTCTGCAGAAACTGCAGGCGGTTTTTTTCGTGTGCCCGGCATGGCATACATCCAGGTGGTGAAAGTCCACTATGGG
>OFGK01000967.1_pt1 | contig 18650 bp, 21 predicted proteins | sample 1521771 | NCBI WGS metagenome assembly OFGK01 (sample SAMEA3504088, study PRJEB24116) | mouse gut metagenome | biome: mouse gut; feature: mouse-associated habitat; material: faeces | place: Denmark | collected 2011 | reverse complement strand
GCTGATGCAAAGGTTAGAGATGCTATTAAGAATAATAAAGACAATTATTATTGGGAGGCTACGATTAATAAGGGTGGATATGTTGAAATAGGCAGACCTTTAAGTTATGAAACAGCTTTATCTTATGTTGTTCTTGGATATGACGTTTTTACATATAATGGTACATTCGCATATTGGTTAGCACGTGCTGCCAGTGGAGGAGAAATTCCAGTAGGACCAGAAATTGATACAGGTAAAGAATTTACTATTGGTTATTATTGGCATTATCATATTTATGATAGACAAAATGAAGCACATATTTTTTATTTAATATAATTATAAAGGGTTGATTGATTTTATGAAATATTTTGGAAAAGAATGGTACAATGGACAATGTAAATCAGGTAAGGAACAGTATGAGTATTTAGATTATGAGAAAAGTACTTTGCCAAAATGGTATAATGATTTTTCTTTTCATGATTGTTTGATTTTGAACATGTATGCTACAGATGATTATATAGAACTTGAACTCACTTTTAATAATGATGATATAGAGTTTTATCTAAGATTTTATTCACCAAATATAGTTGAAAATTGTAATTTGATAGGTAGTTGGTGTATAAGTGATGAGCTGTACTTGGACAAAAATAGTTGTGAGTTTCATTTGATGGTGCATGCCTGGTCAAAAACTAATAATAGACTTGAGCTTGAGTATTTTACGGTTAATTGTTCAAATATAGAATTATTGTATGATAATAAACCTTATAAAATTTTTGAAGATAAATAAAACCTGTTTCGACTCATAAAGCCCGGCTATACCTTTGATACCTTCAACGGAAGAGTGCTTGCACAGCATGGTGCAAATAATATCTATTTCCAGTATAACGGAGATAAGCCAATAGGCTTTATTCTGAATCAGAATCAGTACTATTACGTTACAAACCCAAGCGGTGATATCGTAGGCATAACAGACAGTAAGTGCGATTTAATAGCAACCTACACCTATGATGAATGGGGTAAGCTGATTTCCATAGAAACAGCAGAGGAAAACAATTCCGAACAGCTTAAAATAGCTGAAACAAACCCGCTTCGCTACCGAGGTTATTACTACGATAACGAAACAGGCTATTACTATCTTCAAAGCCGTTACTATGATCCCGACCTCGGCAGATTTATCTCTGCTGATGATTTCAGCTATGTTGACACATCACACAAGCTGAATGTGAATGCATACAGCTATTGCTGGAACAGTCCGATAGCATTGGAGGATGCCGAGGGAACAACACCGCAGATATCCATTGACTTATCAGCTTTGCAGCCGCTTGTTGAAGATGCAACCACTGTCATAAAAGCAGGACTAAACAAGTTTGCCGAAAACATCAAAAAGCTGATAAGCAGATATAACGATTTTCTTGATAAGCTTGAGTTCAGCATCAATCATCCTGATGTAGTAATTAATAACGGTTTGTCTAAAATACTTGGCAGAGAGGTTTCAATTAAATTTCCTTTAATCAATGCAATCAGAGCATACTTCGGCACCTTTGACATACGAACAGGTGAGCTTGTCGGCGGTGCAGGAGATGGTTATCATACCAGTGATTCTGATAATGATGAAAACGGTATTGCACCATATGGTTATATCAATTCTGATGAGAAAACAAATAATTGGTTTGAGGTTGTTGTAAAAGTACTTACCTTTGGAATAGAAGCTGATTATTTATCACGACTTTTTGAAGCATTTATGCAAGCGTTTAATCCTTTATTTGATTTTAATACTTGGTATGAAAGTTTATCTGTTTTTTTTCAAGATTTATTTAGTGATTTAATAATTGATGGTGTGTCAGCAATGAATACAATTTTTTTGTATTTCTTTGATCAATTTGCGCAAGATCTTACGATGACTACTGTTAATTTCAGTATAGGAAAATTAATAGAAAAAATTCCAAGTAAATATGCAAGTTCACTATTTGATGTATTCAATGTGTTTAAATCTATAGATGAAAACTTTGAAGATTATCATTTAATAGAGTATTCTTTTATATTAACATTTTTAGACATTGGATTATTTTATATAACAATTTCTTCTCCGGGTTTAGCTATTCCGTTAGATATGACAGATGATTTGATAAAAAAAGTTTTTTTGAATCTTGATTCAGGAAGACTTTGGGGGTAAATTTATGAGATATAAATTTAGGTTTTTTGGTATGTTCAAAACAGGTAGTATGATTGCCGGTATTCTACAAAATTTTTGGCTACCATGGTTAATTTTTTATATTCTTTATGTTTTGATTGGTAAAGTTTCAATTTTGATTGGCTTAGATAATTATTTAAGTGATGATATAGTATTATACAGTCTTCAAAGAATAGTATTGATAATTTCAATATCTTCTGTTATCGTTTTCTGTTTCTTTAGAAAAGGTGTTTTTCTTAATGAGAATCATTTAATTATTGCCCGATATACGATTACACCTTTCAACTGGAAATGGTGGATTAAGATTGATTACAGTGATATTGAAAAAGTAAATATTAATTATTTTGACTTAAGCTATATTGATTATCATTTCCGTATGCTGATATTAGGCGGTGACAGAGCCTATAATGTTGAGCTTACACTGAAAAACGGGAAGAAGTATTATTTCAGTATAGAAGACCAGGAAGAATTTTGCGAAAATCTTAGTCAATTAATTGAAAGTAAAAATTAGAATTTTTTAAAAGAAATTTTAAGCCTTTCGACAAAAAATGATATCTTGCAGTAAAACAAAGAATAATCTTTGTTTTGCTGCTCGCTACCGTGGTTACTACTACGATAACGAAACAGGCTATTACTATCTCCAAAGTCGTTACTATGACCCCGACCTGGCAGATTTATTTCTGCTGATAGTTTTAATTATATTGATACAAGTACACCATTATCTGTTAATGCATATGCTTATTGTGCTAATAATCTTTTAATTTATACAGATTCAACAGGCTGTGATTTCATTTGGGATACTATATTTAAAATTTTAAAAATGTCTATAACATTGGATTTTATGTTTCCAGAATTTAGATTTACACCTATCAAGCATAAAACTCCCAATATGACACCCAGCAGAAAACCAAACACCACTATTTTTAATTGCGATAATTTAACGGCAACTATTGCAACTGTAATTACCGAAATATTTGCTTGTTTGGATTTGCAGGAGATAGTTCAAAATTGGAAAAAGAATATAATATTAAAATTGATTTTTCATTTAATAATTTTTATGAGTATTTTGAACAAAAGGTAAGTATATATCGAACAGCTTTTGATGTTGGAGTTAAAGGAATTGATATTCCAGCAAAAGGATTTGCTGCAAATTTTTCTTCTTATCTTTCATCATTTTCTGGATTTTTGGGATTATTTAGAAATGATATGCCTGATTATTTATCCGCTGCATTTGCAGCTTTGCCTTATGAAATAAATACACTTAATGACTACTCAGGTAGATATTTATCTCCGTTTGGTTCATTTTTTATGACACTATATGATACAATAATAGGTGGCATTATTGATTTAGGGTCATATTTCATTTCATTAGTTTCCCCGCTAACAAGTGTCGTTTTCGGCATATTTGCAGATGATTTGTATAACACGGATGATGTCCGGAAGAAAGCAGAATTTTGGGCATATAATTGGTATTATATATATGTCTTTTATAGATTTAAATGAGGTGTGGATATGAATTATAAGCGTTTGATACCTGCTTTAGCGTGTATTGTAGCTTTATTTAATGTTTTTAAAACAATAATTTCTCAAAAATTTGGCACTTATCCAAATTATATCTTTAATCCATCATCAGGTGAATTAATCGGTGTTGTAATTATTTTAACAGTACTGATAATACCTTTGTTTTTGAAAGCTGTTAGAGATGATTTCTGGAATAAAGGGAATTTGTTGTTATTGCTTTTAACACTACTTATATGTGTAATTGCTATTTCTGTTTTTTACATCAACCGAGAATACTATTATACTTTGTGGTTTAACGAAGGATCTTGGACGCGTGATAATTGCCCTCCGATTCGATGGGATATTTGGAATATAGTTGGCAAAACAGCTTAAAATAGCAGAAATAAACCCGCTTCGCTATCGAGGTTACTACTACGATAACGAAACAGGCTATTACTATCTCCAAAGTCGTTACTATGATCCCGAACTCGGAAGATTTATTTCTGCTGAAGATTTCAGCTATATAAATTCAAACACGCCTTTAAATGTCATTGCATATGCTTATTGTGCAAATAATCCTTTGATTTACAGTGACCCAAAAGGAACTGAATATGTTTCGGAAGTGGGGCAGGCTGTTGCTGAAATAACTATCCGTTATGTATATGAACCAATTAAAGAATTGCTTGGATATTGTGTTATGAGAGTTCTTAAATATATGCGTACTGCATTTAATGATGGATTGACAATATTCTATAGTTATATAAAGTTTGATTTTAAATTAGAATCTTCTAAATTAAAAATTAAAGAAACATTCTCTTATTTAAGTATGTATATCTTAATGGAATGGGAACTAAATCTTCCATCATATGATTTAACACCGGTGCCAGATGGAATATTTACAGCTGAATGGCTCGCTATTATCAAGGCTTTAGTTGAACTGGCACTATCAATGTTGGCTGCAGGAGTTGAAATTTTTATATGAATAATGTTAAAAAATATGTTATTATAATTTCTATGATTTTTTTTGTAGTTATTGGTATTGTTATTATTAGAAATGCTTTTTTAGTTGGTTTTGTGAATGAATTCAGAGGGAAAAATATGAACCCAAGCTTTTCTACGATTGATGAATGTATTGACTATCAAATGGATTATTATCGCGATTTGTTGGATAGTGATAATGGAGAAACTTCTTATGATTCAGCTGAATTACTTTATCGTTTAGAATATAATAATCAACTTGCAATTTTTTTTCAGTCCAGTGATGATACTGTTTGGGTATATATTATTGAGATGTCAAATTCTGATGATAAAATTAGTTATAGAATTATTGATTCAAGAACAATTTTTGTTTTATTTGATGAATGGGAAAGTATTGGAAATTTCAAGTATAAGTGCTTTGAGAATCAGCCTGATGCAACAAAAATTAGTGAAGATAGTAAGGTTGTTTCTGTATATTATGAGGGTGATAAATATTATATTGTAATTTCTCATACTTAACCTATAATGAATGGGGTAAATACTCAAAATCACCGCTGATGATTTTGAGTATATTGATGCAGATAGTCATCATAGCGTTAATGCCTATATAAATTGCGATAACAATCCAACATCAAAAACGGGAGGCTATATTAAAATTGACGGAGCGTTGAGTTATACAGATGCATTATATAGAGTTTCAAAAGGTTATGATGTTTTCACGTATAATGGTACATTTGCATATTGGTTAGCACGTGCTGCCGGTGGAGGTAAAATTCCAGTAGGACCAGAAATTGATACAGGTAAAGAGTTGCTGTTGGATACTATTGGCATTATCATATTTATGACAGAAATGGAGCACATGTATTTTATTTATGGTAAATAAAAGGAGTAATTTTTGTGAAAGACATTGAAAAAAACAACATAATAGACAATATCAATTAAGTGAGGAACAATATACATATTTAGATTATGGAAAAAATAATTTACCACAATGGTATAATGATTTTTCGTTTCATGATTCAAAAATAATAAAAATTAAGAGTTTTGATAATTTAATGGTTTTAGATTTAATTGCTGATGATTATAAAGAAACAAAATATAAGATAAAATTTTATAATCCTAAAATAATTGAAGAATGTAATTTATTAAATGCTTGGTGTATAAGTAATGAACTTTATTTAAATGATAATAGTTGTGAATTTCATTTATTAGCAGATGTATGGTCTGATATTGATGATAGATTTTTACACGAATACTTTACAGTAAAATGCTCAAATATCGAGTTGTTGTATGGTAATAAAGCTTTCAAAATCTTTGATGAGAAATAAATTATTATAGTGATATGACATTAGGCGGTGACAGAGCCTATAATGTAGAGCTCACATTGAAAAATGGAAAAAAGTATTATTTCAGTATAGAAGACAAGGAAGAATTTTGCGAAAATCTTAGTCAATTATTAGAAAATACCGAATATTAGAAGGGGAATTAAAGTTATGTCTTGGTTTATAAAAATATTTTCATCAATACTTGCTGTTTTTATTTTTTCTTCATCTGCCGAGATTCCTGCTTATTCACCGATTGATAAGGATAATATGCTAACAAGCTTCACTGTGATTTCAGATGCACACCTTGAAGGCAACAATAGGCAAAAGCACACGCTTTTTGGTGAATTCCTGCTTGATACTGTAAGTGCTGAGGTTAAAAGCAGTGCACTTGTTATGTGTGGTGATAACACTATGAACGGTCAGACTATTGAAAAGAGTATGCTTTACGGTTTAATTGATAAATATAATACTATTGATAATGTACTTATGGCTGCGGGTAATCATGATATTTGTCCGGGCAAGCATAATTCAGGTGATTATGATGATTTGAAAAAAAGATTCATTAAGTATAATAATACTTTTCTTAATCATAAGATAGATAATCTGTATCACAGTGCGGTAATAGATGGGTATCATTTTATAGTTTTGGCTTCTGATAAGGACGCGGGGATAGCTCAGTATATTTCACCTGAGCAGTTTGAATGGCTTGATAATGAATTAAAATCTGCAGCAGAAAGGGAAAACCTGTTTTTCTTTTCAGTCACTGGCCTTTAAATCATGTATTTAAAGAAGTTTGGCAGGAGGGACATGTCGGCGAACAGAGTGAAGAGCTCTATGAAATGATTAGAAAGTATGATAACAGAGTATTCTTTTTTACGGGTCATCTTCATATGGGAATCTATGAAAATGACTATGGTATAAAGGATGACGGTAAAATTACTTATATTAATATTCCTTCATTCGGTTCAGTTAATGATGACGGCGATGCAGATGTTCAGGATACAGGCTTAGGTCTTCAGGTCGAGGTATATGATGCGGAAATTGCTGTGAAAATCCGTGATTTTGTTAATCACGAATGGACTGATTTTGAATACCGATTTGATATCTGAATGCATATATAAAAAGGTACGGTAAACCAAGCTTTATGTTTACCGTACCTTTAATTTGTTTTTAATATTCAACCTTTAAATTTTCTTCTGTCTCAGCTACCTTAAGCATTATTGCACATTCAATTCTTTTACGGTGCAGCTCACAGCCAAATTCGTAAATGCCGTTAACACTGCCTGTTGTGTGGTATGCATTTGCTGCACATCCTCCTGAGCAGTAAAGCTTAGCAAAGCAGTCCTTACATTCCTTGTGGGAATATACATTACATCCTTCAAACTGTTCAATAACCTCTTTGTTGGTTATTCCTTTCCATATGTCACCGAGAAGGAATTTTTCATCACCTACAAATTGGTGACAGGGGTACAGCTCACCGCTTGGAGTTACAGCAAGGTACTCGGTTCCTACGCCGCAGCCTGACACTCTCTTTACAATACAGGGTCCTGCATCAAGGTCAATCATATAGTGATAGAATGTAAATCCGTCACCTTTTCTATACCTTTTCAGCATTTCATCAGCTAATATCTGATACTGCTCTTTAAGAACAGGCAAATCCTCATTTTTCAGTGCATATGACTCGTCAGGGTCACTTACAACAGGCTCAATGGATAATTCCTTAAAACCGAGGTCAGCCATATGTATAATATCATTTGCAAAGTCAAGATTATTATGTGTGTATGTGCCTCTCATATAATAATCCTTCTGATTTCTTGATTTTGCAAGCTTTTTAAATTTGTCAACGATCAAATCATAAGAGCCTGAACCATTAGCGGATACTCTCATAGTATCGTTCGTTATTTTTCTTCCGTCGAGAGAAAGCACAACATTTGCCATTTCCTTGTTGCAGAAATCAATAACATCATCGTTAATCAGCAGACCGTTCGTGGTGAGCGTAAACCTGAAATTTTTATTGTATTTTTTTTCCTGCTCTCTGCCGTAGGCAACAAGCTTTTTGCAGACCTCCCAGTTAAGAAGCGGCTCGCCACCGAAAAAATCAACCTCAAGATTTCGTCTTGTACCGCTTTGCTCAATTAAAAAGTCCAGTGCGCGTTTACCGGTTTCAAAGCTCATTAAGCCTTTTGGTCCGTCATATTCACCTTTACCGGCAAAGCAGTACTTACAAGCCAGATTACAGTCGTGGGCAACATGAAGACATATAGCTTTAACAATGCCTTGACGTCTTTTAAAATTACCCGCTTCAGCTTCAAAGGTATCCTCTGCAAATAATCTGCCGTCACTGATAAGAGATTCTATATCCTCAAAGCAAAGTTCAATTTCTTCAGCTGTTACATCATCCTGATTTTTATATTTATTAAGGATATATGTTTTTATTTCTTCCTTATTGTATTTGTTATACATAGTAATAATATCATAGGTTGCCTCGTCAACAGAGTGTACACAGCCGCTGTTCTGGTCAAGTATAATATTATAGCCATTCATTTTATATGCGTGAATCATATCATTTCTCCAAAGAAAAAGGTGGGCGAGCCCACCTAAATCCCATAATTAAATTTACATGAATTACTTCTTAAGCTGCTCACATTTCTGGTTAGCAACTGAGCAAGAAGTTTTGCTGGCTGACTGGCATGATGTCTGGCATTCGCCGCAGCCGCCCTTTTTAGCTGATTCGCAAAGATTGCGTGAGCTTAAAGTGTTAATTCTCTTCAAGGGTAGCACCTCTTTCCTTAATATTTCTAAACTATTTTACATTATTAATCATACTTTGTCAATATACTATGGGGCAGTAAATTGCTGTCGCTGATAATATTTATACCTTTAGCGATTAATGTGTTTATATAGTCTATTATGTCATTACTGATTATTTCGCCGGGTGCTATAATCGGAACACCCGGTGGATATGCAAAAACATATTCTCCTGATATTTTGCCTGACGAGTTTTTAAACTCTGTTTGCTGTGTACTCTGAATTTCCCATATATTATATTCTTTTTCAGGAAGCTTAATTTTGTCAAAGCTTATTTTTTGTTTTTTTCTTTTTTCAAGGTGTTTGAGCGCATGGATTAAAACCTCAAAGCCTTTTTCTGAGTCACACACCGTTGAAATCAGTATAACATAATTCAGCCCGTATCCCTCAGCCTCAATTCCGTTTTTACGCAGATAATGGCTTAATTCTGTTCCGCTGTAACCATCGGCTGAAATTATTATTCTTGATGGGTCATCATTTTTCAATACCTGTATACTTTTGATATTGCTTAGTTCTTTATAAAATCCGTTCAGCAAAAGCTTGTATTCATTAAATGAAGTCTGTGAATTTTCTAAAAATTCGATGCATTTTTCAATTGATGCAAGCAGTATATAGCTTGGTGAGCTGCTTTCAAAAATATCCATATATTTTTTCACTGCGTCCATATATTTTTCATTGTTAATATGAATAACAGCCGTCTGTGTCAGACTCGGAAGCGTTTTATGCAGTGAGTTAATTACAATGTCACTATGTGCCTGTGCAGGAAAAATTTCTGCAAAGCCAAAATGACTGCCGTGTGCAGCATCAACAATTATAGGAATATCTGCTTTAATCTCACTTACTATGCCTTCATAGGTAGGGGAGGTGATTACAATTGCTTTAGCAGCAGGATAGTTTTCTACAGCAGTATCAACTGTTTCTTGCGTGATTTTTGTATATATACCAAGTGCAGAGCAAAACTCAGGCTCAATATAAACTGTGTTAAGCTCATTAATAAAGCAGGCATTGTAAACTGATTTGTGACAGTTTCTTGCAATGATAATTGTGTCACCTTTTTTGCATACTGCGGATATTGCAGAAAGAATGCAGCAGGTTGAGCCGTTAACGGATAAAATGCTTTTTTTGCTGCCATAAATATCTGCGGTGCGTTTTTCAAGCTCCGACAGAATACTTTCAGGTCTGTGAAGATTATCAAAACCATCAATTTCAGTTATATCAATTTCGGCACCGATAATTCCGAAATCAGAATTTCTTTTGTGCCCGGGCATATGAAAAGGGTAGGTGTTGATCTCTTTCAATTTGTTATTTAATTTCAACTGCCTTCCGCTCCCTTCGTGTATTATGTATTCCAAGCATTATATAGCCCGCAAAAATCGGTGTCAGTTCAATAATCGCTGTTTCTTTAAATATAATTAAACATATTAAATCTCCTGTCAGAATTAAACCGCTTATTATTGTCAGCCTATAGTTTTTTGACAATAAAAATAATAAGAATACTGTTATGCCCATAACAATTGAAAAGGTCATTGAGCCTATGCAGTGCAGCAAGTATTCACTTTTCTGCGAATAATCAAAATCATTAGTGACCGTTAATACCATACCGATGAAAGCAATTATCAGCAGTGGGATGTAGAATTTGTATTTGGTTTTCATATACCCGACAATGAGATTAAAGAATAAGGCAATACAGGTTATTGTTCCCCATATTATAAACAGAACAGGATGTGTTAATCCGATTTTTGACAGTGCGCCGCTGTTGCCTGTAAATCCACCAAGATTTGCGTAGTATAAAGAAAATACAATTGCAATAAAACTTAAACATAAACAAAAAAACTTTTTCATAAAATTTATTATAGCATATTTAATTGACATTTCAAGCAAGTTGTGTTATTATTCTTATGCTGATTATTTCAGTGTATTGCGGATTAAGCGGAAAAGTAAGTTTTTAACTGAAAGTATGCTCCGCCTCGGTATGCTCTGCCGTGTAAAAATAAGAGCAAATTGAATGAGCAGAAGTGGCGGAATCGGCAGACGCGCTAGATTCAGGTAATGACACCTCTGTGAAAAGTAATAATTTCAGCATTTGCTGTGATTATAAATCGTGGATTAAGCAAAACGCTCCACCTCGGATGTCCTCGCCGTGTAAAATTTAGGGGACAAAAATTGAATATGCAGAAGTGGCGGAATAGGCAGACGCGTATGATTCAGGTTCATATCGGCGTGAGTCGGTGAGGGTTCAAGTCCCTTCTTCTGCACCATCAAGTGGATACAAAAAAGATGTATCCCGAAAAAACCTCGGTGTTACCGAGGTTTTTTGCTGTCTATCAGGCAATTTTTAACATATCAATTCCATAGATGTAAAACAGTCATTTTCCCTTTGCGTGCAGAGTTGAATTCTCATACAATTTAATATTGCAAAAATCAGGCAGATAGAAAATATAAATCTATCTGCCTTTTTCATATATTCATACATAGCCAATCGTTTATGAGTGTAGATCATTTAAAAGATTAACTTTTTACAATCAACAATGGAAATATAAGGGATTTAAAATATATCACATAGAAATTCTATCTAGTATTATTACAAAAGTTATATTTTTCGGACAACTATAATATATATTATCATAAGATTTTAGGAAAGCTTTTAAAATCTTAAAACGTTATAAATCGTCGCTTTATAAAAAAGGAGGAATTTATATGAGACTTTTTATCTCGGTAAACAAAGAAGAACGGTTTACGCCGAATAGGTATTACAGAAAAGACTTGGATTTTGACGCTGAAATACCGCTTTACGATATGCTGAAAAACGGAAGAGTCTGTGGAACAGAATCGTATAAACTGATTACCCCGGTCACCCACCTTGCTCAATCACTTACGGCAAAAAAAATTGAAGAGGCAGTACATAAAAGTCCCGTTCCAAAAAATCTTTTCTTTATTGAGAGCAACAGCGCTCATAATATTTCATATTTCACTGCGTACATTACTGCGGCCTATTTAGGAAAAGATAAACATCCTCTTATAATAAATTTCGATCAGCATTCTGATCACGGTACAGCTAAAGGAGAGCTTTTGTGCAGTAATTGGGGCGGTTTTTTAAGACAGGATTTGCAATGCGATTATCTTGTAATCGGTGAACCGACATATTATTCCAAAGGAGAGTGCTCGCTCTACCAGTCTGACGGTAAAAGAATTTCCTTTAAAATAAAAGACCTTGCCTCTTTATTTCATAAGTATAATGCATTTTACATTACTGTCGATATGGATGTACTTAAAAACGGCATCGGTGTGCCGAAGAGAACGAATTGGAATGAAGGTATAATGTTAAAGGAACAGTTGATGTCATATTTAGATTTACTTCCTGATGATAAAATAATTTCTGCTGACATAACAGGTTTGCCGCCGTTTGAAACAGCTAAGCTTACAGCAATTGAAAAGCATTTAACTCAATACATAACCGACATAGACGAAATCGCAGAAAAACTTGAAAGCAAATTAAAATAAGAAAGGATGATAACCAATGCCCTCAGTTATACCTTACGATTCTTCAATTGCCCTCGGCAATATTGTTGACCCACGAAAAATAGAAATACTCAACAAAATAAGTATGCTTCAGGCTCCTGCGGATGCTGCCGAAGAAAGAATGAACGATTTAATTTCATTTAAGCGCAGTATAGACAATACTATACAGGAACTCGGCAGTATGTACATAAACACCAATTCGCTTTATGAAAAAAGTGTTGAAGTCGGCAAAGAGATTGAAGAAGCGGCATTGAAATATGCAGATGCAAAGCTAACAGCCAAAACGGGAATACTTGACGCTAAGAGCGGAACAAAGGTGAATGCAAGCTGGGAAAGTCCCCTTGACTACAACCGCACTGAAATAAAGCAATTTCCCCTTTCTGCCGATTCAATGAATATGAATGTTCAGTATTTTTCGGTTGACAGAAACACACAAACATCAAAAACTCAAAGCCAGAATATTCAGGCATTTATCAGTAATGAGTTTAAATTTTTGGGAAACGATTTCTCCGAACAGGCAAGTAAAGCCGCGGCAAGTCAGGTAAACAGCCAATATTCACAGCATGATATAAGCGGTACACTTGTTATAGCCGTAAGCTGTACACATAAAAATGCCGCCGTGCTTGCCCCTTGCGTAATTGATGTGGATAAAGCAATACGTGTTTGGAACAGAATCTTTACCGATGACCTCATTAAAACAGATGCCCCTGCCAATATGATGCAAATTGCGGCGCAGGCAGGAACAAACGGCGAAAAAGAACTGACGATTGTTTCAGGTGCTACATACGGTTCATGCTTTGTAGGTATGATACATGTGCTGAACAACAGTATGACGATGTCTTCCGAAAAGATGAAATCAATTGCCGACAGTATTCAGTCGCAGTGCAAAATTTCAAAATGGATCGCAGACATTTCCGGCGGCTTCGGCGTTGGGAATCAAATGACAAACGATATTAAAAATCTTTTCAGTACACAGAATATTTCATCGAACTGCACAATTACAACCCGTGGGGCTATTCCGTCCATAAAATCCAACAATGTTAAAATGGCAGTTAAAGAGTTCAGCAATTTTGACGGCGAATCCGCTATGGAGAAAATTGCTACACTGCAAAATGCCACTGCATCTGCAAAGGATTCAATAGATAACTCGGCTGAAAGCGCACGCACAGGACAGCAAATGGTTTCTCTTCAAAATGCGCAGATTCAAGGTGTGCTTACGGGACTGAGCGAAATTGACGACGGTGAAAACAAAATATTGGATATCAATTCCTTGATGATTGCGCTTGAGGATTATATTGACAAAGCCCTCAGCGGCGATCTCGGAATGCCGGTCAATTATTATCTTAAACCCATAACACGCTCTGAGCTTGCAGAAATGTGGGTGGATAAATACTTCCCGAATAAATTTTTGAAAGTAAATACAGCAGAAGGCGAAGATAGCAACACATAACATTAAAGCAAAAATAATTAAGAGAATGTGCACCAACATCTGTAAGCAAAGGTGTATCTGAATGATTAAATTCAAAATCATCTCGCAACTAAAGAAATAATTCAATTATAGATTTACTCGCCTGCTCCATAGAACGCCACACTGACAGTGTGGCGTTCATCGGTTCGATTCCGACCATCTCCACCAATCGAGAGCCTCGACACGTAATTTTGCGTATGGGGCTTTCTTTTTTATTACGTTTTAAACTCTCATATTTAAACTGCATCTTTTCCTCATCGTACGAACACATCCGGACTGCGAATAAAACCGCAGTCTTTTTCTTTTGTGACTTTCATTCTCGAACAACAGAATACCAATAAAATCAGACAGATAGAAATTAAAAAACTATCTGCCTTTTTTATATATACATAGCCAAGCAGTTTAAATATAACGGTTGGCTTTTTTCATTTTAAAAATTAAAGGAGATGTAAGATTATGAACAAATTTGAATTAGAAATCTTGTTATATCGAGAGTTCAACTCTGCACAAAAAATGCAAAAAACATCTTTTTCGTACCTCACAGACACAAAACAGCAAGTCTCTCGACTTGCTGTTTTGCTTTTTGTTATATACTTTTTTAGAATCAAGATACTAAATTCAATGTTTTCACTTTATCAAAATTTAGTTTGCGTTCTTTAAATTTTCCATTTAGAATAATATTGATGTCAAGCTTACCGTTATTTTCAGATATGATTATTTTATTAATTAACATTCTCAAATCAGAATCAGATATTGTACCCTCATCAATGATTTTATTGAATATCTCAATACTATTTGATATTTCAGCCTTTCGCTTTTTGATTGTTGCATCCATATCCTCAAGTTCTGCAATCCGCTTTGATAAAGTATCAATATCACTTTCACACTTTTCAAGCATTTGGGTATAAACATCGGCTCGTTCTTTATCTCTTAATCGTTCAAGTAATATTTCTTGCTGATCAGATTTTCTTTGAGATAATTGTTCGTTTAATAATTTAATATTGTTTTGGCTAAGACTTTTATTGTATTTCCAAAGATTTAATTTCGCATCAATTCGCTTGAAATTTTCTTCTGCCTGTTCTCTGATATTTAACAGTTCTGCGTAGATTATCTCATCGAGTTCGATTTCATTAATCCGATGTGGTGAACAATGTTCTTTTCCATACCGATGATAACTGTTGCAAACATATTCAATTCTGTCAGGTTTGTCTTTCCATTTTCTGATTTTGCAGGAAAATGATGAACCGCAATCACCGCATTTAATCAATCCTGTATATCTATGATAAGGTTTGTTACTGCTTGCACGAACATTATTCTTTTTCTTGTTTTCAAGTAAATATTGAACCTTGTCAAATACATCTTTATCAATTATTGCCGGTACGAGATTTTCGTGTTTAAAGTGTTCTTCTGTTGGCAACATCTTTCGTATGTGATTTATCTTGTTTGTGTAAGATTGATGACATACAACAGTTCCTGTGTAAAACTCATTTTGAAGAATTCTTTTAACCGCTGTACCTTCCCACAAGTATCTGCTTGTGATTTCAGGCTTAGTATATGGAATACCTTTTCCGATATATTTTTTTTGATAAAAACTCGGAGTTTTGACACCTTCATTATTAAGAGTTTGAGCAATATTTTTCAATCCATATCCATCAAGATACATTTGAAATATTCTTCTGACTATGTTTGCAGGTTCGTCCATAATAACAACTTCGCCTGTATTTTTGTCTTTGAAATATCCCATAGGCGGTATCATAACCAAGCCTTCCTTTTGCTTTTGGAGAAAGCCTGCACGAACCTTTCTGCTGATATCTCTTGCGTACATATCATTGAACAAACCTTTAAAACCGATAATTAAATCATCATTTTCATTGCTTGTATCAAGATTTTCTGTTACTGAAAGAACCTTAACATCGTTCTCACGAAGATAATCAATGAACAATGCAGTCTGTGTCTTGTGTCTGCCAAGTCTTGACATATCCTTAACGATAACCGCATCAATCAATTTGTTTTCAACGGCTTCATAAATCTTGTTGATACCTTCACGATTAAAATGCATACCGCTGACATTGTCATCAAAGGATTCACCGACAATGGTATAGTTATTCTTTTCAGCATATTCTCTGATGATATTTTGCTGATTAGTCAATGAATTTAATTCATCATCTTCATCTCTTGAGAGTCGTGCATATAACCATACTCGCATATCATCACTCCTTTCGCAAGCACACATTATCACAACTCTTTTTCAATGTCCAGTCGATATGAATTATTTTCAGAAGAAACTATAATATCATTATTGAACACATAATTTTTAATGATTGATTCTAAAAATTTGTCAAATTCTTTTTGCTTTCCGTTATAGAAAATTGTAACACTGTTAATGTTATTTTGAATTTGTTTTGCTGCCATAAGGCAACACAGATTTTAAATATTTTTTATATCACTTCGTCCTTTCAGTTATTTGTTGCAGTATTTACTGCATTTGTTTTGTTAATCTTAATAATCATAAATTCCTTTCTGCCTGCCGATTGCTCGGCAGGACTTATTATTTTACATAGTTTGTGTGTAATCTTCATACTCCTCATAACCGTCGGTTTTTTGACCATGAGCGAGTCTTTTCTCAATTTCTTTTTGAGATAGTTTGACTCGCTTTTTGTGATAACGAGTCTGATTATCAATCATTTTAAATAAATTTCCAACAAAATAGAAACTATTTGGAAGAACACCTGAACTCCTATCATCGTTCCGAAGAATATCGGAATCCATTTCTCCTTCAGTTCTTTCAACAGATTGTTCCTCTGTTCGGATTCCGTAAGCATATTCTCTTTCACGAATCCAATTTGTTCCGTCATCATCGTTTCCTGATTCTCCAACTGTTTCTGAATTGTATCTTCCTGTTCGGAAATTCTCTTTTTCAGTTGAAGAATAATCTGTGCCGAATAGTGATTGATTAATTCCTCGTTCACTTGATTCTCCGAGATTTGATTCAACTGTTGATTCTGATTCCTGTTCAGATTTATCAATGCTTTCCAGTAATCGCTCTCGACTATCATTACCGATGCCGCTTTCTCCATAGTGGAAATCATATTCCTGTTCTTTTCTTTCAAGGCTTGAAAGTCTTTCTCGTATTTCAAATTCTTCCTCCATTTTTTCTTTTAAAAATTTTTCTTGGTGCAGATTGTTATCCCTGCACTTGTGATTTGGGTTTGCTTTTTCAATATAGGTTATGTTCTTTCGTGTGTCTGTCCACCGAAGGTCATAACCTAACTTGTCCATTTCATCAATAAATTGTTGCTTTGTTTTTGCTCTTTTCATTGCATATTCAATAGAAAGTATCATTTGCATCTTCCAGCTTTTACCTGCATCTGCAACATAATATTCCTTCGCTTTCATTGGTTTTACTTTCTGCTTTTGCTTAGGAATACAAACAGGCAAACCGTATTTGATACAGAGTTCATCATTAACTTTTCGCATTTGATTAAGCTCTTTTGTGCTTTGGTGTATCTTTCTTCCTGTTTTCATATTCACAGAATTGATAACAATGTGCGAATGAATATTGTCTGTATCAAGGTGCGTTGCAATATATATTTCGTGATTCGGGTAACATTTCTCTGCCCATTCTCTTGCCATCTGATGAGCAAGCAGAGGAGAGATATTTAAGTTATCCTCAAAGGATTGGACAGCATAGTAGTATTGCATACCATCCGTTTTATTAAACTTTTTCTTGGTTGCAATGAATTCTTTCATAGCAGTTTCAGTCAGACAATTTATACCCGAAATCAGTCTTGCGTCCTTATATTTCGTTTTGTATTCTTGAGCGCAGTAAGCAATTACATTACCGAGTGATTCAATATTCTTAACATCTTTTCGCTTGATAAAAATTAAGGTTGCCATTGACTTGTCCTCTTAATTATCTTCTGAATGGATTTGTTGACTTCAAGCAATGCAGAAGTGCATTCATCAAGATTAGCAAATTGAATGTTGCCGAAGTTTGCAAGCATACGAATCTGATTGATGTTGTTACCGATTTTCTTTAACTGATAAATGATTTCATCAAAACTTTCTTTGTCACCAACGCAATAAATCTTCTCAACAATAGCAGATGCAGTAAGATAATTCGTCATATTCATACCGAGCAAATCTGCTTTGTCTTTGATAATTAACTTGTCCGTTGGTGTTAAATGAAGATTAATTCTTTCTGATTTTTTCTCTTTACTTATATTGTTTTACCTTTCCTTTCATTAAAAGTGGGTTTGGGCTTCTGCCCAATCATTTCGGCAAAAGTGGCGAAATGATGCGCCTAAGCGCTATGCTAGGACTATCCTAAAGGATAGTTTTTACAGCAGAAAAATATTGAATGTGATTACCTCCTTTGCATAAATTGATTTTCGGAGAAGAAGTATGGGATTTTTGCTTAAAAAATCTTCTGCAATCGATTTATATTTTTAATTGGTACACGGTGCTTACCTATGAATAAAAACTCGTTATTTCGCCACACAGGTTTTATATCTTGTTTTATTTATCTTGTTTATATATTACCGTTCGCACCACAACTACATCGGTCATGTTCAAAACTACCAAAATGCATAACCAAAAAACTTCCTCTCATATATATAGAAATTTCTGGGGTATCTTTTTCGGGGATGTTTTATAACTTTTATAATTTAAAAAGAAAGGTCAAACAGAAACATCAGATTAAAATGACTATTGAAATCTATGTACTATTCAACCCCTCCATATATAAGGACACTTAAAAGCGTTTTGTAAACCAAATTCTTAAAATTTTTTCAAAAATATTTTTTACATAGAAAAAGGAACCCATGTTGCCATGAGTTCCTTAAGCTTTTTGATGACACGATTATGCCGTTTTGATACAGCC
>OFGK01000962.1_pt1 | contig 18726 bp, 15 predicted proteins | sample 1521771 | NCBI WGS metagenome assembly OFGK01 (sample SAMEA3504088, study PRJEB24116) | mouse gut metagenome | biome: mouse gut; feature: mouse-associated habitat; material: faeces | place: Denmark | collected 2011 | reverse complement strand
AGAACTACCGACACCTTTTTTATGTGCCATTTCTTCTTTTCGGTTATGCGGTTACTATTTTCTTGATCATCACTTTGGAGAACTGCTGACGGTGTCCGTTGAGGCGGCGGTAGCCTTTGCGGCGGCGCTTCTTGAACACAATCACCTTGTCTCCTTTAACGAGGGGCACGAGAACCTCGCACTCCACCTTGGCACCTTCCACGGCAGGCGCGCCGACTTTGACATCGCCGTCGACATCGAGAAGAAGAACCTTGTCGAAGCTTACAGCCTCGCCTTCCTTCACATCCGCGCCGAGATGGTGGACATACAGGAACTTGCCTTCCTCGGCCTTGAACTGCTGTCCCTGGATTTCTACGATAGCGTACATTTATTTGTAAATTAACTGTTTATCGCACCGCAAGGCGGCTTTCGACTTCGGATTTAATTCCGAGCCGGCAACACTTTACCGAGCCTTCACGGCATTGCAGATGCAAAATTAACTGATAATTTTGGATTTACCAAATTATTTTGCTAATTTTGCATCGCTTTTCGGGAAAAGTACCCGGGCATGGAAGCCGGAGTCCGCAGTGATACAGGCTTCCGGAGAGGTTCCCGGACCGCTTTTGAAGAAAGGCTTATTCATTAAACATCATTTAACTCACTCTCAATCATGCATCTTTCATCAGAAGAAAAGAAGAGGATTTTCGAGACCTACGGAAGCGGCCCCGGCGACACGGGCAGCCCCGAAAGCCAGATCGCTCTCTTCTCGGAGCGCATCAAGCACCTCACCGAACACCTGAAGCAGAACCACAAGGACTACGCCACCGCCCGCGCGCTCAAAGCGCTTGTAGGCCAGCGCCGCAGCCTTCTGGACTATCTGATCCGCAAGGACATCAACCGTTACCGCGCGATCATCGCCAAGAAGGAACTCGGTATCCGCAAGTAATCGAGATCACTACCGAATTAAAAACCACCGGACATCTCAAAGATGTCCGGTGGTTTTTTCTATATACGAAGAGGCACAAAAAAGCATCGCGGCCGAAGCCGCGATGCCAGTTTGTAGAACTTCAAGCTCTATTGATTATTTTGCAATCTGCTTGTAGCTGCTGTTTCCTTTCTTGACGATTGTCACCTCGCCCTTGACGGGAGCGGCAACCTCTACACCCTGGAGGTTGAAGAAGCGTGCGGGAGCGTCAACGCTGTCGTCTACGATACCTTCAACACCTGAGAGTTCGGGAAGCTGGATGAGAGATACCATCTCTACGGGATCCTGAGTATCACGGTCAATCCAAGTTCCAGGGCTGAACATATCCATGCTTGTGCCGAAGCAGCAGTCATAAATAGTTACGAGGTTTGAGTCATCCATGACGGGAAGTTCATCCTCTATCTCGAAATCAATATACTCCTCGATGAGCTCCTCTTTTGTGTACTTGCCTACATATACCTTGTTGGCACAAATGTTAGACATGAATGCGTCGCCAAGACCCATCTGGCTCCAGTTGGTAAAACCACTGTATACAAGAGGCTGTACGAGTACACACTTTGGATCGCTTACATCAAGAAGAATGTATCCGTCGCGAGTCTTGTTTTCGTTGAACTGCTGAGCCTCTGCGGGAAGACCCTTGTAAGGATTCACAAGAAGAACATGTCCGGGATTCTTCACACTCTCCATGACATCAACAGGCCATGCAGGAACGGCCTGATCTGTAAGACCGGTGCAAACCCATCCATCCTGGAACTGGGCTTTTCCCGAAGCGGGTTTCCAGTCTGCGGCGTTGTATTCGAATACACCTGTCAGGCCTGTGCCAAGAGTCTCGCACAATGCGGGAATCGTCTGCATATTGCTTGCTGTAAGGAAACTGTATGCTCTTTTGGTCGTCCAGTTGCTCTTTGTGGTGATACACATCATCACGTTCAGGCCGGAACCGCTCGTAGTGAACAACGGACCGAGGAACTCTCTGTCATTTGAACTCGGCTTCTCACCGAAACGGATATTGATTCCTTCAGCATTGTATTCCAGGCTGATGCTGGGATACTCTTTCTCTTTGTTGTCCATAAACCGAAGAACCAGCTCTTCTCCCTGGAACTGCACGCCCATGTCCTGCGAGGGAATAGTGATCGTACCTGTGGCGGCATCGTATGTGGCTTTGATCCTCTCAATGCCAAGAAGCCAGCCGCGAAGAACGAGGTCATTGCCGTTCGCGGACTCAACGTATGTTCCGGCAGTTTCCCATCCGCCATTCTGGATGTTGTTGTAGCCGTTGGTGCCGAAAGACTGGCCCACGAGATCCTGAGCGGACGGAGCCTTGGCCGGAGCCTTCATCATATCGCCCACAGCAGCACACTGTGCAATTGCCATTTCTCCTGCCTCATACACCTCTGCAGTCCTTGCGGTCTGGAAGGAAGCTGCCGATGCGGAAACGCCCATCGTCATAGCCAATGCGGCAGCCAAGTAGATTTTTTTCATGATTGCTTAAATTTAAATTAGAGTTTGATTGTATTCCAACTTCAAGTTATGTAAACCATAACTTCTTTTTGAGTCTATCGAAAAAATTTCCGGATGTCTATTGCGGATATCACGCCAGAAAACAATGCTCCCGACGAATGATGCAAAATTATATTAATTTTTTCATATTACAAAATATTTGACAATTTTTTTCCTAAAGCACAATATAACATTTGCACCATAGTCCATATCGCTGACAATATCAAAATCCCGGGGGTGGCAATAATAAATTAAAGAATCCGGAATCGCTGAGGACTCCGGATTCCATAATTATTTATCAGAACATAATTTTTTCGGCTTTGCCGCCTGTGACTTTGATGAGCATCTGACCCTGGCGGGGTTCGTCAACTTCCACTCCCTGCATATCGTAATACCGGGCCGGAGTTTCGTCCGCTGTGACTCCTTCCACGCCTGCTCCGTCTTCGAAAGTAAAATATACTTTCCCGAGTTTCACCTGAATCGCACTCTTCATGTACATGGCGTTTGCGACGTAAAGGGCATCTGTGTCGATTCCAGACAAATCAAGATCTGCATGGACTGTAGCCTCATTTCCCTCACCTTCGAACTGACGCTCCATAAATGCGCCGGGGCGGTACTCCTCTTCCTGACCGGTAACGGGATTATATTTGTTGATATTGATGATTATCTGGCTGTCGAAATATCCTTTGGACACAAGATATGTCACATCAAAAGGCACTCTGTTTGTAGAATCGAGTCTGTACGTGTCCTCGAACGTCTTGTCTCCTGCGGTATAAGCCTCCTTATCGACACCGGGCATGTCAATCGCAACAAGCTTCACAGTAACCAGAGACGGAATCTTCTCCGCCTTGACAGTTCCGAATTTCCCGATCAGCTGCTGAGTTTCCCGATCCATGAGTCCCAGCGTGTATTCAGCACCATCTGCAAGCAACTCCTGCTGCGCAAAGAATTTTACAGGATATTCGGCATTGACCGTCTCTCCGGCACCGACACACACAAGGAAAGGATCGGAAGCCAGCATTGTGGTGTTGCCTTTCATAAGCACCGGCTGCAGACACTGTGTCAGCTCAAGATCCGTGTCATTGATAATATTCATCTCGATGGGTACAGTTCTCGACTGACTGGATGTAGACCAATAGAGCGATCCGGGGATCTCTACATTCTCATATTTGAGAAGCGCCGGAGTTGCGTCCTTCACGCTGAAGCTGCCGCCCTTTACGGTCAGCCACCCGTAGTTGGGCACGCCGTAGAATGTCTCAGCAGGAATAAACGGGGCACCTTCGGCCTCCATCTCCCGGCCGGCAAGAATCACCTTGTACTCTCCGTCGGCAAGATCTGCGGGGAGTGTCACATTGGGTCTCACATTTGTGGTAGGATAGTATGTTCCGATATTTACGAAGTCAGCACTGCCGTAATTACCCAATTTCCCGGTCAGCACAATGTCCTCGCCGCTGCCGTCGGCCCGGCGCAGGATAGCTCCCGGCTGAATGGAGGCGATCTTATAATCTGAACATGCTATACCACAGGGATCGCAGTCCTTGGAACCGAGATACAGTACGTTCTTTTCCAAAGAGAGTGTTGTGGAGCCATATTGAAAAAATGTCAGATACCTGGGTTCCTGGGGCTTGCCTGTAGGCTTCTGGATTCCGAATACGGCATCCTGGCTGTAATTGAAACCTCCGAGCGCGCCTCCGGCACCCTGAACCTCAGGATTCAGCAGGTCAAGCGCGTAATAACCGTCGCTGATTCCGCCCCATCCCCAATTGATGTGGAAGTATCCTTTTCCATCATATCCGTCACACACAAAGGAATGTCCGCCGTCAATCGAGGAACCGTTGTAGATGATGGGACCTATGTTTCTGATATTGTCATACACCATCTTGATCCACTCCGATGACGAGAAGCGTCCTCTTTCCAGATACACCAGGCCGGGATCATATCCGAAATTGTCCTTCAGCGCATCTACAATCTTGTAGCTCAACGCGCCGGACATCAAGGAACCGTAATTCATCTGCACGGAATATCCGCAGGCCTTCATCAGCTGTGCCACAGCGTCGGCATTCTCCTGCGGAGAAGTCGCGGTGTAGGAATCAAGCATGAGACTCCAGTCATATTTTACGTTCTCAAAATTCATCTTGATAGTCTTACCGCCGTCTTGCCAGAGATATGACGCAATTCCGGTCATTTTGGCAGGGTACTGGAAATAATTCACGACGTGAGCCATAGATGTGGCCACACAGCCGGTCGGACACGGTACTCCGTCAAGCTTCGGAGCCTTGTTGTTATACGGAGCGTCCTGATTCCATTTGGTAGAACACAGTGGAGCTACGGGAGCCCAGCCTTCAGGTGCATACACCGGAGAATCGGAGGATTTCGCGCCATGCATCGAGGCATATTCGATCTGTCTGCCATATTCTTCGAGCCACCATTTCATTGCCGGCGGCATCGAGGCGGCATCGAACTTGCCGCTGTCGGAATATCCGAGCACTGGAACAGCACAGTCATCTGCAGAGAGTATTGTAAAACCGACGCCATCCGCCGGAGTGAACACATACGCCGCCGCCATTCCGCGCGCGTCGCGAGCGGTATATGAAAGCACTGGAGTGGACTTCATCATTGAGCGCACTTTGGCAGGACCGCCGCCGGCGATGCGCCCGAGAGCCTGCTCAGGACTGACCGGCGCGGCAACCGCGCTGAGACCCAACATGCAGGCCGCTCCGATCATTGTGATTTTTGACTTCATTTTCAACTAATTATTTACAGATTATGTGTAAGTAGTACTATTATCTTCAACTGTTATTGCACTGGAACTGCAAATTAAGTTATTTTAAATGAAACATGCAAGCCATAAGGCCATGTTTTTCAACATTCGTTAATTTCAGTCCGTTAAATCTTGTTAATATTTATTCAGCAAGCCTACAATACGAAAGACATCCGCCACGATCAGGTTCGGACTTAACAAAGATAGACAGGGGGGACGTTGTTGACAACGTCCCCCTCTGTCTGTTTATGGAAAATATATTATCCTTATGTCTCGTTCAGTCCGTCACTGGGCATCCTTATCATTACGGCCCGGCAACAAGCTTACGTCGAGTGCGGAATTGTACTGAAGCTCAGAGTTCGGGATGGACATTACCCAGCCTGCGTTATCCGTAGGAAGTTTCTTGGCCATTTTCTGCCCTTCTCCCAGCAACGCCTTAGCCCAGTTTCCGGAAGCGGGGTTGCCGTCCTCCCAGGCGCGGCGCTCCATGGGGAGATTCCAGCGCTTGAGATCGAACCACGCATGTCCCTCACCCCAGAGCTCGATACGACGGGCGATTCGAATCTCATCGATCAGAGCCTGACCGGTGGATGTGCATGAATAACCGGGAACGCGCAACTTCTGCACTTCTTCGAGAGCCTTCCTGGCACGGGTCTCACCGCCCGGCTGCATGGCCGCTGCCTCAGCCTCTGTCAGTGCCATCTCGGCTGCACGCATCCAGGGGAACGCCATGTTGCCATAAGGCTTGTTCGCCCAGAACTTGAACTGCGCACCAAACTGTACTGCCGCCAGCTCAGCGTATGTACCTTTCTTGACAAGGAGATCACGCTTTGTGTTTTTGGGCGATGATTTAAGTTTAACATAGCTCATTTCCCTTGAGTCATCGGTAAACGCCGCAAGATTACCCTTAAAATGATCTTCCATGTACTTCATGCAGACGAAAGTTGCAACGTTATACATTCCGCGGGCAACGGGATCACCCTTCACGTAGATATCAGTCATCGCAAGATTCAGAGCCTTTGTCTCACCAACCATGGACGCATCCCAGAAATCGGCTTCAGTTATGCCTCCCTTGTTCTGGGACTTCTTAACCCATGCCAATTTGTCGGGCATCAGATAAAGATTTCTGCGGATGTCATTCTGATCCATCTTGTTGTACAGATCTATATCCATTGCACCGCCGTTGCACGCATTGAAGTTGAAAATGTATGCGCCGTTGCAAGCCTGCCAAGCACCCCACGACCAATAATATGTGGTGTCGTACAGAGGATACTGATGCCAGATGAAGCCGCTGCAGTCGTTGCAGAAACCACTCATGTATTCATCATTGCTCATGATGGCGTAGCCCTTCCTGGCGGCAGCTGCCATATCCTCGGCAACCTTCCAGTCATGGCGCAGCATTGCTACACGGGCGTAGACACCGCGGGCAACATCAATGTTGACCGACCATTTGTTGGCACGCTCCGCACCCGATTCTTCAAACAGTAAAATTGCCTCATCCAGGTCCGAGTACATCTTTTTGTACACATCAATTCCCTTGCAGAAATTAACCTCATCGGGAGTATCCTCGAGACGGAGAACAATGCAGTAGTTCTCTCCGTTATTGCTGTCTTCCCAACGCTGTGCAAAAAGCTGCATCAGCTTGAAGTAGGAATAGGCACGCAGTGTCAGGGCGCTTCCCTTCACGAACTTGAGGCGGTTGACATCCGTCTCGCTGAGTCCATCGGTCTCCTCGAGGTTCATTCCGCCGATAATGTTGTTGGCAGCCCCGATGAGTCCGTAGTAATATCTCCAGGGTATCGAGCTTACAAGCGCGTTTGAGTTACCAAGCGCCCAATCCCAGTTGTAGTTGGCATTGCCGGACCAGAGACCGTTGATATAGTCCTGTCCGAGCACCTCGCCGTACGCCATCGCGCAGAATGCCTCGCCGTTGTTGTTCTGCTGGAAATCAGCGGCGCCATACTGCATGCACATCATATTGATCGCTCCCTCAAGAGCCTGCTCGGCACCGACTACAGAACTCATCAGCTGTTCCTTCGACACATCAGTCACCGGAGGGACATCGAGATAGTCTTCAGAGCAGGACACCATCGTGCCAGCGAGAGCGACTGCCGCGAGTCCTTTGAAAATTATATTCTTTTTCATGATTGTCATTATTTTACGTTATTCTCCAATTTAGAATTTCACCGCAAGCTGGAATGTATAGGTACGTGCGGGCACATAATATGCTCCCTGGCCTCCGGAGAAACTGTATGTCGGGTTCAGACCCTTTCTGGCTGCTACGATAAATACATTGTCCATAGAGAAGCCGATGTTGATTCCCTGAAGTTTCATGGCCTCCATCCACTTCGACGGAAGGTCGTAGGACAGGTTGATGTTTTTCAGGGTGAGATAGCTTCCGCTTACGAGCCATCTCGAGCTATCGGAACCGTTATACATAGTGTATGTCTTGTTGTTCTGAGGAATTCCGTTGGGGTCGATACGATTCGGAGAATCCGCAGTCATACCTTCCGGCATTTCCTTCCAGGAGTTGAGCATGTCCACATGCACTGCCGATACCGAACCGGCCGACATAAGGCTCTGATAGTTCGAGTCCATGATTTTTCCGCCGAGGCTGTATGTGAAGAGGGCTCCGAAATTGATGCCTTTCCAGTGGAGACCGGTGCTGAAGCTACCGAATACCGTAGGAAGCGCCGTACCCTTGAGAATACGTCCGGCATGGGCGGAATTATAAGAATAAGGCACTCCGTCGATTTCCACGTATGTTCCCTCGTTCTGGGCATCCTGTACAGCCTTGTTCCATTTGGTATCGTCCGGAATCATCTTGTTTCCGTTTTTCGGATCATACGACATGAAATCGGGGCTGTCGCGATGCATCCGGAAGAGCGAACGACCGTTGATCTGGTCTACGCCGGCATAATCATATACGTAATGCTCATAGATGCTTCGGCCCTGGCAACGCGATGCATTGGGAAGATCCTTTCCGTCGGGGAGGCGGACAATCTCGTTCTTCATGAAAGTGAAGTCGATGTTGAAGTCCCATGTGAATTCACGGTTGCGGATGATGTCCACGCCGAAGTTGAGCTCCCATCCGGAGTTGCTCATCGTACCGATGTTGCGGATGATGTAAGGGTTGCTGCCGAAACCGGTGGATCCGGGGATAAGACCAGTGGATCCGGCAAGTGCATATTTGTAGATAAGGTCGCTGTTGTACTTATTGAAGTATCCGACGCTGAAATTGAATCTGTCGTTGAAGAGAGAACCTTCGAGAGCGACATCCACCGAACCGGTAGCCTCCCAGCGGAGATCGGGGTTAGCGAGCGTCACAGCCACGAATCCCTTCGACCAGGGCGCGTAAAGGTCGGTATAATTGATATAGTTTGCAGCGAGGTCGTTACCTACAGTACCGTAAGATGCGCGGAGTTTGAGGAAGTTGATCCAATTGGCATTCTGAAGGAATTTCTCCTTCGACAGGATCCAGCTTCCGCCGACGCTCCAGAATGTACCCCAGCGCTTGTCCTTTGCAAAGCGTGAGCTTCCGTCGCGGGAAAGCGAAGCCTCAAGGAAGTATTTCTGGTCGTAATTGTAACGGGCGCGGGCAAGATATGTTTCGGAAGCGATATCAAGAATACCCTGTGAAAGTCTTGAGGGATTGTCTGCGTCATTCTTGAAATTGGAAAGAGCATAAATGTCGGGAAGCAACTGGCCGGTCACTGTCACGTAGGACTGGTCGATACCTGTCTTATAATTCTGGTGGCTCAGGAACGCATCCACATGATTGAGACCGTATTCATGACTCCATGTGAGTTCCTGGCGGAATGTATAGGTATAGCTGTCGGCTGTGGACTGTTCGAGTGAGCCAAGTCCCTTCTGCGATCCAACAATATTATTGGAGTAAGTCATTGACTTACCGATATTGCGATACAGGTTACCACGTACAGACAGTTCAAAGCCGTAAGGGATCACCGCGGTCGCGTATGCGGATCCGTCAATGGCAACACGGCTAAGATTGTTTTTGTTCAGGCGCATCTGCCATGCGATATTGTTACCGCCATTGATAGGATCGGTATTCCATATCGGAGATCCGTCGGGATTGCGGAGAATCTCGCCTGTCTCGGGATCATGCGAGTAATAAGGCTGCACGGGAGAGTAGAACTGGGTGTGGAAAGGATTGGCGATAGTTTCCATATTATCAGGGTCAACATCACCGACTTCGCTCTTCACATACGACATGTTCAGGTTCACACCGGTCTTGAAATAGCTTACCGGATTATAATTGGCTGTAACGCGGCCGGAGAAACGCTCATAGTCCGTGGCAAGCACGTAGCCGTTTTCCTTAAGATATCCAAGTGAGGAGAAGAGATTGAACTTCTCTGTAGCGGCTGCGGCATTGACATTGTATTCCTGACGGAAACCGGTCTGAGAGATGATGTCCCACCAGTCGAGGTCATTATAATTTGAATTCACGGAAGCACGAACCTTGTCGTCGTATACCCACTGTCCGTCGGAACCTTCATAACCGAACAGAAAACGGCCTTCCTCGACATTGAAGACGTTTGTTCCCTGCAATACGTCACCCACGAAGGCTGGAGCCTGCTGATTGATGGCATCCTGATATGTCAGGTTGGGATTGTTGGTCACAAGACCGTTGGCGATAGACTCCAGAGTCACACTTGCCCATTCGTTAGCACCAAGACGATCATAGAAGGGAAGTCCGCGGTTATATGCACCGAGACGAACCTGAGCTGTCACCTCTACAGCACCGGCCTTCTTAGCTTTCTTTGTCGACACAAGTACGACACCATTGGCACCACGGCTACCATAGAGGGCGCAGGAAGCGGCATCCTTAAGCACGGACATCGACTCGATGTCGGCCGGGTTGAGAGCAGCGATGTCACCTTCGTAAATCATACCGTCGACCACATAAAGAGGTGACTGTGCGTCGGATGTGAAGGAGTTGAATCCTCGGATACGGATCGAGGGACTGGAACCGGGAGTACCGGTCGAGTTGTTCACCATGACACCGGGGGCGTTACCCTCAAGGGCGGCTGTCACAGAGGTGACGGGACGGTCCTCGATCTCCCTGGAGCCGATGACGGCCACAGAACCGGTAAGCGACTCCTTGTTGGCCGTACCGTAAGCCACGACCACCACCTCATTCAGGTCACTGGATGAGGATTCGAGTCTGATTTTCATTACAGGAGACACATTCACTGTCTGCTCCTTGTATCCCACATAGGATACCTTCACCTGCTTTACGTTCTGCGGCAAGGTAAGGGAGAAATTGCCGTCGATATCGGTGGCGGCACCCTGGCCTCCTCCTATCGGCATTACTGTGGCTCCGATCAACGGCTCATTGTTGGCCGCATCTACCACGGTTCCGCTCACCGACTTCGTCTGGGCCGCAAGGTTCCAGCTGAAGGCGACAAGCGTCATCATGATTAAAAAGAGTTTTCTCATACCTACTTAATTTAGATAAGTTATTAATGTGTTGTTATTTGCTTATTTCCGGAAGCCCTCGCGGCTTCCACTTTTTTATGCGAAGTTGACTTGTTTTCTGCCATTTTGATATTTGTTAACATCAGCAAACTCTTGTTAACAGTGTGCAAATTTAAACTTTTGTAACATTATTTCCAAATTTATCACTCAATTTTCAAGCGTTATTCTGAAAAAAGCTAAAAAAACCTCGAAATTTCGCAACTTTGAGGTTTTCATGTTTTACAACACAAATATACAGCAGACAACTTGTTTTCAAGCTCCCCCCGGACCATTGTTCAGACAGCAGACTTCCTGCGCCACGCAATCCACCGGAGATTACATCGCGTTTACGATTACCGGGGAGGCAGGAAGACCTATATAAGGAAAGTCGGGATGACTTGCCATAAAACGTTTTCTGGCCGCCATGATGCCGTCAAGGCCCGAGGCGGTATCGGCAACACAATACCAACGGTCGCCTTCTCCACGCACGGCCATGGCCGCTCCACGCAGCGAAGCGGCCTGAGCCCTGGCATTTGTATCCATCCTGTAGACTCCCACAGCAAGCAGCCAGCGAGGCAAGTTCTCTCCGTCTGCGCCGCGCACACGCTCTTTGGTGACAAACAATGTATCGCCGTCGATAATCCGCCGTTGCGGTCCATCGTCGGAAAGGAGTCCGGATACAGGAATCATCATCTCGGCCGCTGCTGCCTCACGCTTCTGCCTCGCGGCATCGTAAGCTGCACGGTACCCCTGCTCAGTAGGCTTGCATCCGGACATCAGCCAGACACCAAAAAGGAGCGTGACCGATACGGCCACGCTCTTTATTATTTCAGTCTTCTTTTTCATATCCATCAGTTGATCTGAACCACGAGGTGCGAGGCAAGCGACCAGAATCTGTCCGGATTCACGATCTCAATGCTCTTCGGGCCATCCTTCTCGCCTACTATGCGGTAGGAACCCTGGGGCATGTTGGTCCACACTTTTACCTTCTTTGCATTGCAGGGGATGGTGCGGAGAGTGCGCTTGTCAGCCTTTACGAAATAGGAAGCATCGAAGTCACCCTTGAGCACCTTGGTGGTACCGAGGAATTTCTTCTCAAGCAGTCCGCGCTGTTTGAGCTCCTTGGCTGTGCCGATTGCATAGTAAACCTCGTTGGCCTCGTTCTCGGCTGCGGCAGCCTGTGCCTGTGCAGCCTCCTTGGCCTCAGTCTCGACCTTTACCTGCTCCTGACCGGCAGCCACCTGAGTGTTGAGCTCATCAATCTGGCCGCGGGCGGCTGTCAGGTCACTCTCAAGCTTGGCGATCTTGGCATCCTGCTGCTCTATATGCTGCTTGAGCTGAGCTATGGTCTTGGACTGGATGGAACTTTCGTTACCGGATTTCTTCACCTTGGCCTCCATGTCGGCGAGAAGCTGCTTGTTCGCGGCGAGACGGGCCTTGATCACAGAAAGATTCCTGCGGATTTCGGCGCGCTGGTTAGTGTTCTCGCTATTGCCCATATTATAAAGGAGTCCCTCCTGGGTATTGATGGAGTCGAGACCGGTGTAGATGTCCCCCATCAGGAGCATAAGCGAGTCGTTGAAGGATGTGGCTTCCTCATACTCCGCAGTGAGGTCTGCGATCTTTATCGAGTCCTCGTCAAGTTTCTTCTGATTTCCGGAGCATGCCGCAAGAATAAAAGCGACGGCTCCTACGATTAGCAATTTCTTTTTCATATTCTGCAATATTTTGAGTTTAGTTTATTTGTCGATTCCTCTCGCCTCCAAGGCTCGAGATTATTTTGCTTACGGGTTTAACGCACCCTTCAAGGACTATAACAATTTCCCCCTTGATTTGGTTCACGCCGTAGTGAGTTTCGAGGTCGGAGAGCGTGCCGCGCCGGTACTCTTCATGCAGCTTCGAGATTTCACGGCACACGCATGCCCTGCGGTCCCCGCCGAACGCTTCGGCGAGCTGACGGAGAGTTCGGGCAAGCCTCAGCGGCGACTCATAGATTATGACAGTCCTTGGGTCGGCGGCAAGTTCAGCCAGACGCGTCGCCCTGCCCTTCTTCAAAGGAAGGAATCCCTCGAAGACAAATCTGTCGCAAGGGAGCCCGCTGCCGACGAGAGCGGGCACGAACGCAGTGGCGCCTGGAAGACATTCAACCTCCACGCCGGCGTCGCGCGCGGCTCTGACAAGCATGAATCCCGGATCGGATATTCCGGGAGTGCCGGCATCGGAAATCAGCGCTATGTCGCGACCGGCCTCCAGATCGGCCACGATTCCCTCCACGGCGGCATGCTCGTTGTTGCGGTGATGCGCCCGCATGGGAGTACGGATATCGTAATGCCGGAGAAGCACAGCGCTGGTGCGTGTGTCTTCGGCAAGTATGAGGTCGGCCTCTTTAAGGACCCTTATGGCGCGGAGCGTGATGTCCTCGAGATTGCCAACCGGAGTGGGAACTATATGAAGCATGGTGAGATTGTTTCAATATCATATATCCTGACAATCCCGTCAGGATTCGAAATAAGTGCGGACAGTCTCCATGAAATCCGCCGTATCGTCCGAGTCCGGTTCGAGTCCAAGCGTACCATAGATATAGTCTTCCACCTCTTCCATACCAGACATCGACGCCACCCGGTCGAGGACAGCGTTGAACTCAGCATCGCTTCCGCCGAAAAGCGCCCGTCGGAACCGGAACCGGTCGTTGAGACAGAACACGGGCCGCCTGACGGAAGCCTGCCGGCGCAGCGGCCACGGTCAGTTGCGGCTCAACCGAAACGACACTCTCAGCCGGCCCGGCATCATCGATCACATAGAGTTCCTCGACATCATCCCCGGTTTCACCGCTCTCGCCGGGCTCTTCCGGTTCTACTGCCGAGACAGGTTCTGCAATTGCGACAGGCTTATCCTCTTCGGGTTGCTGCGCCGGCGCGACATGCTCCACGGAAAGATCGACATTCGGCTTCAGCTCGTAGAACATATTTGTCAACGCCTCTATGCGGGCCTCGACAAGCGGTATCAGCACGCCAAGCTTGCCGGGACGTCTGTCTGCAAGTTCGAGAAGTCCCTCCAGCTCATAAACGCTGTCCTTCAGTTTCTTTATATCACTCATATTTTCTCAGATTTCTACTGTGACAAAGGTCATTCGCCGCGTTCCACCACATACATGTTGTAGTACGACAGAAGCAGCGTGGTAAGCGGGAGAGCTATGATGAGTCCCATGAACCCGAGCAGACACCCCCAGATGGACAGTGAGAGGAGTATGATGGCGGGATTAAGACCCATGGCCTTGCCCATGATTTTCGGCGTCAGGAAAAGATCCTGGATACATTGCACCACCACATACACAGCCATAGCCTCCCAGAAGATCAGCCAGAAATTTCCACCCGAACTCACGCACCACACCAGACAGAGAAGCGTGGTAACCGGGAGTGAAATCAGCTGGAGGTATGGAACAAGGTTGAGCACCCCGATGAAAAGGCCGAGCACCACGCCCATCGGCAGGCCGATGATTAGAAATCCGATGGAGAAAAGCACTCCGACCAGAAACGAAATGAGCGCCTGGCCTCGGAAATAATGGTTCATCGCGTCCTTGATGTCGGAGAAAATCCGGTAGACACGGCGGCGCTGCGCCTGGGGTACGAGCTGCCGGAAGCTGAGCATGAGCCGTTCATAGTCAAGCATGATGAACACCACATACAGCAGCACGATAAGCCAGCTCACGGCGCCGGCCACAAGGGCGACGCCCGAGGTAAGGAAATTCCACGACGAGGAGATCGTTGTCCTGAGCAGCGATTTCCATTCATCCCTGGAGAGGAGACGCATCACCTGGTCGAAATCTATGTTATCGCGGATAAAGCGGTGGATTTCATCGGAGATGTACGGAAGCTGCACCTGAGTGGTTGCGTACTTCCTGACCATCTCGGCCATCTGCGAGCACTCTCCGGCCATATAAGGGATAAAGAGCGCGAGAAATCCTCCAAGCAGTATGCAAGCCTCAAGCAGGGTAATCACCACCGGAACAAACCGCTTCCTGAGGTGAAGCCAGCGCATGTTCCACTGAACCAGAGGCTCGAGCATGTATGCTATCAGACACGCCACAAGAAACGGGAGCAACACCCCCTTGAGCACATCAAGCAGATAAAGCACCGCAATGAGCGAAACCACGGAGAACAGTATCCTGACCACGCGGTCGAATGTGTATGGCCTGCGGCCGCCGATATTATCATCCGTTCCCATTTGTCAATAAATAAACAGCATCACAAAATTACACATTTTTTTGTAAAAGCAGTAGAGAATAACTAATTTTGTAACATGTCTGTGAAAAAAATCACATCCTTCATACTTTTATTTATCCTTACGGCGCTTTCACTCCGGGCAGGGATTCCGGACAGCTTTCTGTCGGCCCGGGGAATCGACGCCGCAAGCTCTTCGGTGCTTGTGGTGGACCTCGTTACGGGCGACACTCTGGTGTCGCACAACGCCGACAAGCCTCTTGTGCCCGCTTCGATCCTTAAATGCGTCACCACCGCGAGCCTGATGGACAAGGTGGGCACTGATTTCCGCTATCTGACTCCGGTCCACGCCACGGGACGCGTGCGCGACGGCATACTGGAGGGAAACATAGTTGTGACCGGCAGCGGCGATCCCACCATAAACTCACGCCACGACCCACCGTCGGCCGATTTCATCGCAGAGATCACCGAAGCGGTCAAAAGGGCAGGCATCGATTCGATACGGGGAGACATCGTGGTCGACGAGTCGCTCTGGAGCGGCCCGGCGGTGAACCCGCAGTGGGCCACAGGCGATCTGTCGAAGAGCTACGGCACCGGCTCGCACGCCTTCAATTTCGAGGACAACGCCAGAGGGAAAGCCTCTGTGGCCGATCCGGCGGGAGTATTCGCGTCAAGGCTCCGGGCGGCTCTCCGCGACGAGGGAATAACAGTAGCTGGCGGACGCCCCGATCCCAAGGGACGCGTACTCCTCGGGGATCGACGAGATAATGCGCTCATGCATGATGCGCAGCGACAACCAGTTCGCCGAGGCTCTGCTCCGCACCGTAGCAACCTCCGGAGGAGAACGGGGTTCGTTCGAGTCGGGAGCCAAAGAGTGCATGGCGCTGTGGCGGCATAACGGAGCGCCGGCTGAAGGCGTGAAAATCGTGGACGGGAGCGGACTGTCGAGAGCCAACAGAATGACATCCAGATTTATGTGTCATGTGCTGGGCCGGATGAGTATCGACCCCTATTACGCGTCGTTCTTCCCTCTCGCAGGGCAGGAGGGCACGCTGCGCCGATTCCTCGCCGACACCCCTCTCGACTCATACATTGCCCTAAAGACCGGTTCGATGAACGGAATACAGTGCTATGCCGGATACAAGGTGGACGACAACTACGCGCCCACCCACGCGGTGGTGGTGATATTAAACAACATGAGCGACCGTCAGGCGGCCCGCAAAGCCGTAGGCGACCTGCTGCTATCATTATTCTCCGACGCCGGGTGCTGACCCAAAGACAACGCCTCTTCTTTTTTTTATAACCCGATAACCCGCGACTGATGATTTTCATTCCGACAGCCACATTCTTCGCCGGCATCCCGGAAGAAACCGTAAACAAAGACCTGACCGTCATTCAGGAACAGACAGACCCGACCGACACGGCGGAGACCTCGCCGGAAGCCGACCATAACAACGGACTGATAGCAGACCTGGCCTGGGTACTCCTGCTCGGCGCCATGGTAACCCTGCTGTTCAAAAAGCTGAAACAGCCCGTGGTGCTCGGCTATATTCTCGCCGGATTCCTCGCAAGTCCGAAATTCGAGTATCTCCCATCCATATCAAATCTCGACAACATCGAGTTCTGGGCCGAACTCGGCATAGTGGTACTGATGTTCTCGATAGGTCTGGAATTCTCTTTCCGCAAGCTCATGAACTCCGGGGCATCGGCCATGGTCACGGCCCTGATCGTCATTCTCGGAATGACTTTCGCCGGCTTCGGCGTGGGCTACGTGCTCGGACTGGACATGATAAACCGCATATTTCTTGGCGGCATGATATCGATGTCGTCGACCACAATAATCATGAAGGCTCTCTCCGACCTGGGACTCAGGCAGAGAAAATTCGCGACACTTGTGCTCGCCGTCCTCATAATCGAAGATCTCTTTGCGGTGCTCATGCTTGTGCTCCTCTCTTCGATAGCAATGGGCGACGTGAAGGGATCCGAACTTCTCTTTTCAATCGGCAAACTGTTTTTTTTCCTCATAATCTGGTTTGTGGTGGGAGTGTACATGCTTCCAACGCTTATCACGAAACTGCGCGGACAGCTCAACGACGAGACAATTCTGGTGGTGTCTATGGCCCTCTGCTTCACGATGGCTGTGTTTAGCGTGATCTGCGGATTCTCGCTTGAGCTCGGAGCATTCGTGATGGGCTCCATCCTGGCGGGCACAGTCCTGGCCGAACGGATCGACCGACTGATCACGCCGGTGAAGAACCTCTTCGGATCGGTATTCTTCATCTCGGTAGGAATGATGGTGGACCCGCACGTGATCGCCACGTACTGGTGGCAGATCCTGCTGCTTGCGGCGGTGGTGATCGCAGGCATGATTTTCTTCGGCACCCTGGGTATGCTCGTGACGGGGCAGAATCTGCGCGTAGCCATGGAGAGCGGCTTCACGCTGACACAGATCGGCGAATTCTCGTTCATCATCGCTTCGCTCGGCATGGGGCTCGGAGTGCTCGACTCGCGCATCTACCCGATCATCGTGGCCGTGTCGGTGCTCACCATCTTCACCACTCCCTATTTCATCAAGATGGCCGACGGAGCGTACAGCATCGTGGAGCGCCATCTCCCTGCAAGTCTCCGCTTTCTCATAGACCGGTATTCGGGGCAGAGCTACGACACCAGCGAAACGCGCCGTCTATGGCGCGCCATTCTCTCGAGATATATCTGGAGAATCCTGCTCTATTCGGTTATCCTGCTGGCGGAGATCCTGCTTTCGCAGACTTTCCTCTTCCCTCCGGCCGAGAAGCATTTCGGGGCATGGGGACATCTCGGGGTGACCGTGATAACCGTACTGGCGATGCTTCCATTCCTGATGGCGTTATGTTTCAGCAGCACCAAGGAGTCGGAAAAGGTACAGCTGCACCGGTCGGCGGCATTCTATGAGGTGCCGCTGCTGGCCATGAAGATCATCCGCTATCTTGTGGCGCTTTTCTTCATCGTATATTTCACTACAGTAGCGTATTCATCCATTGCGGGATGGCTTGTGGGGGTGGGCTGTTTCATCCTGGTGCTGGTGTTCGCCTCCACCAGACTGATGAAACACTACAGCCGTATAGAGCGGAAGTTCATCGACAATCTCAACATGCGCGAGAACGAGCGCCTCGGTAAAAACAATAATGTTGTTGACGACCTCCTCCAGGCGTTTATAGAGGTTGATCTCTCCTCCCCCTTTGTAGGAGACAGACTCAAGGACTCGGGACTGCGCCGCGACTATGGTGTCAGCGTGACCAGCATCCAGAGGGGAGATGACTATATGCCGCTGCCGTCGAAAGACGCCCGCATCTTTCCGGGCGACGTGCTCGGAGTGCTCGGTAACGACGAGCAACTCCTGCGTCTCAACAAGGATCTCGAGGAGGCCAGGGAACATCACGCACGCTTCCAGGCTCCGTCGCAGAAACCGGTGGAACTCTCAAGCATAGTTCTGTCAGAGACAAGTCCCATAGTCGGCATGCCGCTCGGAAATACCGACATCCTCCACGACTATTCATCGATGATTGTCAAGGTGCTCCGCGGCGAGGAATACCTCTCCCCCCTCCCGTCGCTGGTTCTCGAGCCGGGGGATGTGGCGTGGGTTGTGGGCGACCCGGAATATCTTCAGAAGATGAAATAGTCTTCAGGACCGGGGCTTCCATTATTGTCAATCATTATCAATCTCAGTCTGATTGTCAAACCAAATATTTGATATTATGAATTTTACAAAGTTTGCAGCCGGTGGCGTGCTATTACTGGCGGCCGCTTCCTGCGGCCAGAGCGGC
>OFGK01000961.1_pt1 | contig 18735 bp, 20 predicted proteins | sample 1521771 | NCBI WGS metagenome assembly OFGK01 (sample SAMEA3504088, study PRJEB24116) | mouse gut metagenome | biome: mouse gut; feature: mouse-associated habitat; material: faeces | place: Denmark | collected 2011 | reverse complement strand
TTGTTCCTTTCATATATTCGGACAATATGATATGCTTAATAGCGGTAGACTTCCCTACGCCAGAATTGCCCATAATGACAAAATTGCTGTTGGTGCGATCTCCACCACGCCGCCATGTATCCACAATAACAAGACCGCCGCTCGTATCTTTTGCAAAATAATATCCCTCTCCATCATGAAATCCGCTGCTGGCAAAAGGAAACCCACCCATAAAGGTAGAAATTGGTACAATCTTTTGTAACATGCTTTCCACTTTGACATTCGTCGGAAAGGAAGGAGAAAGATGTTGAAAACTCTCTTTTTGCAAGTTTGGAATCACTCGCATCTTGCATTTCATCATACTCACGATACTCTCCGCACGACGACACACTTTTTTGAATGTTTTTTCTTCTTTCGCAATTGGCATAATTAATACACTCATCAGTCCGACCGTTTCTCCCTCCCTATCAATCTGCATAATAATTTTCTCTCCATCTTCCGCCGCTTTCTCCGCTCTCTGACGGGAAAGGGGATCTTTTGCTCCCTCGGCAAGTCCCCTCTGTTGCACGACACTGCGAGAAATAGCATTTATCAAAGTAGTATTATCTACTGGTTGCCACCCAATGGATACTATCGTAGATGGAATATTCGTAATTCGTGACAGCCATTCTACTTCTACCTTTTGCGGATAACGGATCAGCCCATATATCTTTCCGATATTTTCTCCTATAGAAAGGCTATTTTTATTAAATTCTAACCCTATTGGAGTGATGACATTTAGTAACGCATTATTCTGTAAATCTTGCTGTTGCATAGTCTGTTTTTTAAGCATAACTATCCTCCTTCAAAAACGGAATGGAAGCAGAAACTTCTGTATCTTCCAAATGAATATAAGACGGATTATGAATCAAATTCATCAGCCTCACAATTTCTTTTTCCCCTAATACATCACAGGAAATTCCACAGCCAGAAAACTTTTCCGAAAACAAGGCAGCCCGTTTCCCCACTTCTTTTTCCCCTTCCTCTCCTATCTTCTCCCAAAAGGATACATAAAACTGCCGTTCTACAATCTCTCCCGACAGTGCATACCCAGACATTTGTAAAATCTCTTGCCGAAGTAATTCTTTTCGTTTGTCATCTGCGTTCTTTAACATAGACTGCATCTCTGTAATCACAGGAGAAATGTCTACGGGTCGGCTGACCGCCAAAAACTTAAATGGATATAGAATATCTGATAATTCCGCAGTAAGCTGTCGGATAAAAAGGTGTTTTTCTGCTTTACTATAAAGATCCATACTGATGGAATGAATACGTACATAGGCAAACACGAATCCACTTGTCGTATAGAGATAGTTTTCTTTGATATCCTTTACATGAATAAATTCCTGTGCCGTTTGTATGGCAGATGTTTCTTCACCAGTTTGGATCTTTGGCTTCTTTTGCTTTTGTATCAAAAAGAAAAGACCACTCCCCATAAAGGTAATGGTCAACATAATAATAGGAAATAACAATCCCTCCATTTTTTTTGTTCCTCCGTTTCTTTATTCTGTCAATATCCTCTCTTATCATAAAAATCCCTTATATTGTATAGATAACACGTTACTCTATCGGTCGAATATGCCAGTCATCAAATAAAGAACCTTTCACGGTCAGGGTATCTGTCAGATTAATTTTCAGCATACCGGCTGGCGTCCATGCATCGAATACCTCGGTATAAGTTATATAGTTCCCATTTGGAAACCATACCGGTGAAAAATGTACAGGTCGCTCATAAGTACTATAGAGATTTTGCTGAAATTCAAAGGTGCTAAGAGTTCCTGTATGCAGTCGCTTTAACAGCCGCCAGTAGGTTGTATAATGAAATTCTGGAAAATAGGCAACTACATTCTGTGCCCCTGTGATATGATCGCTTGGAGCAGAAGAATGAACCGAAGCCGAAACTTCTGCATTGATTCCATATCCACTTTTCATGATTTTACCTGAAGCAGTCGAATTTTTCTCATCTGGTATGGTTTTCAGTGTGCCAGACAGACTCGCAGAGTAGGACAGCCATTCATACTTCCACCAACCATGATCACACCAATATCCATTCTCTTCTTCATCCGTACTATGCCATACCCAATACTCCTCCCACCAGCAGTCCCATTCTCCCCATGTCAAATTTGTCATATTCTCCTTATTTGGCACAGCAGGGATAATAAATTCCTCTTTACGATCCTTCGCCTGTGGATCAGGTGGCGGATTATCATTGATATCTACGATTTCTGCCACAATCTCATGGATGTTTAAAGAACAATTACTTGAAATAGTAATGGTAATTATTCCTGGGTCTTTCGGTGTTCTCCATTTTACCCATGCCAGTTGTGAACCGCCTTCTGGGATATAAATATCCGTATGTGAATAGGTTTGTCCATTGATAGAAAAATAGGCATAAGCTGGACTATCTGGCGTTTTTTCCTCGCTGGTAGTAAGCTGTACCGACGTAATGACCTCTGTATCACAGCGATACGATAGATTACTTTCTATCTCTGGTTCAGGATCAAATTCATCTGGTTCAGAAAAACGCACCACCCCAACTCCCAGATTTGCGATAATGGTATCATCACTTTGTGCTTGTGTGATAGAACCATTCCATGCAGGAAACCCTAAATCTGCCGTTTCCAAAAACATAGCAAGAGGTAAATTTTTATGCGTTAAAGAAACCATTTTATTACGCAATCCATTTCCGGTTTGTTTATTATAGAAAGCAGCTTCTGTAGCAGTCATAGCAAACATCACCCCACTATACTTAAAATAAGCGATGGGTTCTAATAATATTTTATATGCACCACTCACTAAAATATCATAATCCAGTCCAGTAGCTACTGCAATATCCTGTATCGTTCCTTCCCGACAAAAATAATTGCGAATAGCATGAATACTTGCTTCCTGACTGCTAGAACTCACTATCAGGGGCATGGGATTTGTAGGAACAACACAAGCATATCCGCCCTGTTTAGGTTCAAGTTCCTTTCCGTTTCGATATGCTATCTTATTTCCATATTGAAAATGAATTACTACATCGCTATTAGAATAGTTAGAAAAATCAATCGGCATGGACACAGGAATATTATCACACTCTCTCACAATGGTTACTCGTACTCCATCACGTCCCGGATTCCAAAAATTCTGATTTGTCCCCTGTCCCATACCGCCTCCGCCACTATCAATATTAGAATCACCAGCAGCAAATGCAGAAAAGGAGAAAGAAAAAAGTATTGCGAAACACAACCCTATACAAAAAAATCTTTTCATTTATACCTCCAAAATAAATATCCATACACATTACCCAAAAAACTAATGAGAAAGAAAAAGCGGATATAGCCGCTGCCATATCCACTTTCTATTCCTTCTTTGATTACATACCTCCTATCATATCTCCTGTTCCTGCATGAGGTGCGACCGTAGTGGAATTTTCCTCCTTACTGTCCTCCATCCAGCCAAATCCTGGCACATAAACCGCACCGTCTGGCTGGGTTTCCCCACCTTGTAGTTCCTCTGCTTTTTGTTGTGGGATATGTTCCGGTTGACATAATCCATTTTCATCTGGATTTTCTATAGAAACTATACTTTCTGTGTTAACAGGTGGCTCAGAAGGTGGTGTGACCTCAGAGGGTGACTTTGGCTTGTCATGCGATGGTTTAGACTGTTTTTCTTCTTGTATACGAACTTCCGTAGTTTCTTGTTCATTTTTCTCTGGTTCTTTCTGTCCTTTTTCTTCTGTATTCTCCGTTTGACTGCTTGTTTTCGTTTCACTCTGTTGCTCATCTAAATTCCCTAAAATCTCTGGTATCGTAACGGTTACTTCCGATTTCTTTTCCTCCTGTATCACAGGCAAAGCTTCTTTTTTTATCGTACCCAGATACCAAACTAATCCTCCCACCAGACAACATGCTAAAACAGACAGAGAAGCAATCATTATGTATTTCTTTTTGTTATAATCTTTCTTCATAATCTAACCCTCACTTTCCTTGTTTTCATATCCTCTCTCTTACTCAGCTTCATACAAAAAACCTCCCGTTCATTGTATAACAACATCTTAAATTGTGTAACATCTTAAAATTTCGGCATATAAGTTGCCCTGGTCCGAATGTTCATGGTAAGTGGCGGAACAAGTTTCCAGCCAAAAGACAGTGGAATTTCTATCGTAACCATGACACTCGCTTCTAAATTTTGACTGGTATTTTCTGGTGTGAAAGGTGCATTGATGACTTTTACTTCCAATTCGGACAGCCGATACTCATATCCCTGATCTTGTATCTTCACATGATAATCCCCCATCTTTTTTGTTCCTAACAAGACATCAAGTCGGCGGTAAACATCATCATAGTCCAGCTTTTCTTCCCAATGCTCCCCTAATAATATATAACCGCCAGAATACCCCTCCCGTAATCCATGATAAGCTTCGTCATAATTCGTTGTCACAACCGTAATAACGGCTGATGTAAGCCCATCTCTCACTCCCTGTACAATAATTGTCAGACGGAAAAATTCTGACATAGCACAAATCAAAAGCAACAGTCCCAAAATTAAAGCTATCGTCATGGGAGTGGAATTTCCTTTTCTGTTATATAAGCACTTTTTAAGTTTCATCACTCACCTCTATCATTTATAATACACTTCTGATTTCCCCGTAGCTTTTGCCTGTATCTCAATCGGAAAAGATCCAAAGATAAAAAATCCAATCTCTATCGTATCTGTCAATGTCACCGTAATATCCCCATTCAACTGTACCTTGCTCCCACTGTAATAATCACAATCCCATTGAATATCCGGATCAAGACCCGTTTGTTTTTTCATCTCGTCTATGCGAGAAGACACATTCGTATTGCCTGTGATTTCCGATTGTCTTATAATCTCTGTAGCAAAAATATCCAGTTGCTGTTTTGCAATAAATACGGGAAGAAAATGGACGGCAAAAGCTAGGATCAACATAAAACACAACATGCCGATTGCCACATCTAGGTAACTTTCCCCTCGTTTTGATTTTAAAATCTGTTTTAGCATCATTCCTTCCTCCTTAAAACATTCCTGACATTGTACTGAGGATCTGATACCCCATCACACCCATATATAAAAGCAACATACAGCCAAGAAGTAAAAAAGAGTATTTACGAATTTTAGGAGGTCGCTCCATCGCTAATTTTTTTAACCGCTGCAGTTCTAACTGTTTCATATCATGACTGAGCATACGAAAAAACGTCACCCCATCATCTCCACGCAAAACGCCGATTAAGCCGCGTACTATATCCGATAACATGGCACTAGATACCCTGGCTTCTAACCGAGTCAGTGCCCCTTCAAAGTTACCCGTGCGCATATCTGCTATAGTAATGGATAATTCATTTTTGAAAGCCTTTCCTGCATTCTTTTGATAACTTTCCAACATGGAAAGTACATCACGACTCGCCTGAAGCTCCTGTGTCAAGGTTGCCACAAATCGTGGCAGCTCATATTCGATTTCTTCCCGTCTGACTTTCATCTTCTTTTCAGCCCGATTACTCTCTGAAAAATAAATACCAATACTCATGATGATAAAGACAGGAGAAATTATCGGCACAATCAGTAGACAAGGAACAGCACATAAAAATACGAATCCTGCTTTTACAAAAGCGAGAGAAATATATTGTTCTGCTGTTAATGAAATTTCCGCTGATTTTAATGTATTGGTCAACTTACGGCGTTTATAGTCATCTATGGGCAAGACATTAGAAAGTTTTGTTGCCAATTCCATCAAAATCACATCCGAATTTCTCGCCTGCTTCTTCGTTTTCCTCACAATTCCCAACACTGCCTTAGTCGCCTTATAAGTCGGCACATGAAACACGGCTGCCAAAATAAAATATAACCCCATCGAAAAAAATAAAGCAAACAAGCATAAAATTACATGCTGCATCTGTTATCCCTCCCTCATCGCTTATACTCAATAGGACGAGTATGCTTTGCCACCGCTGCAACAGAAATAAAAATCACCACACCACAAATAGCAAGTAAAATCTTCCCAAATTCCGTAAACATCAATGTTTCATACCAACTGGCATTTAAAAAATACATCAAAGGAATACTGCCTAAAAGCAATACTACCATAGTAATATATTCCTTTACAGGTTCTGTAAGCAATAAATCCAATTCCGTAGACACCACTCGCATATCAGACAACTTTGCTACAATAGGCGGCAGCGTAGATTTCAAATTATAATCATCTTGACATGCTATCACAGCATCTACCCATTCATGAAATACCGTATTATCCACCCCTAATTTCATCTGATCTAAAGCCTCTTTCCAATTAGAATTGATAAGTTTAACCTGTAATAAAAAATTCCGAAACACTTCTGCCACAGGCGGATTGAGATAAGGCTGATTCTCTTCGATAGCACGAATAATGGTATTTTTTCCTCTTAGATAACTGGTAGTAATGATGGAAAGTGCTGTTTCCAGCTCCATATTAATCTGTCTTTTATGCCGCCCTGCCGTGAATTTTACATAATAAAATGGGAGCAGGGCAAATCCTACTGCCAACACAGGGATTAGATAGGTATTCTTCATTGTCATTGCCATAAAAACACCTACTACAAATAAAATCATAGATAAAACGCACAAAGCAGAAAACAGCCCTTTCTTGCCTGTCACTCGTAAAATCTCTTTTGTTTCCAAAAATAACAGCTTCAACCCCTTGGTCTTTTTATTTTTGCGACTTTCCTCAATTCGGCTTTTCATAGAAAGTTTTTTAGGCTGAAATAAATCAGCTAACCCTTCTAAAAAAGAAAAAGGCGATAAATCGAGCAACAAAAAACTACCGATAACCGCCAGTAAAAATGCTATTGTTATTAATATTGTCAAAGTATTGATACCTCCATTTCTCTCCTATCATCTACAATAAAAATAGATAATCACAAAGCTCTAAAAACCATATAAATACTACCTTACCTAAAAATTACCCTTACCTATCCCCTTTCCTAAGATTTCCTAAGTTATCGCAAGATTCACTTTCTCAAAAGCAGAATAGCCAACCAATCAGCTACGGCAAGGAAGTATTCCATAAGAAGCCCCTTGGAAGACGTTGGCACTTAATGAGCGTTCGGCAACGAACAGCGAATTTAGTACCACTACGTCTGGAACGGAGCGAAAGCGCGGCTTCGGTGGAATACTTCCTTGCCGTAGCGAACCCTTTTCACTTTCACCTAACAATAGAACTATTTTATATCATAAACCTCCTTTGCTTTCTCACATATTAAAAAGCTGCTGTTGCGTTTTAAAAGACATTCCATTCTCCCTCAAACGCTTTAATAACCCTTCAGAAGGAGCTTCTACCCTTTCATAATGTCCGATGATCTTCATTCTTCCCTCTATAACGCGATTATCCGTAATATTAAACCGAAACAAAGTACGCATTTTCCGACGGCTTTCTCCAGAACTGCTCGCGTCTGGCAGATATTCACATTCAGAAATCTCCATAATCCTTCTGCTATTGTCCTCCAACTTTTTCGCAAATGCCACAATCGGAAATGCTTTCGTTGCAAGCCCCATTAATGTAGAATCGTCCATATCATAAGACTGTTTACATAAAGTCACCATACGGTAATAAGTATCTGCACAGGAATTGGCATGAATCGTCGTGATGATAGAATGTCCTGTATTAGCGGCATTAATAGCCTGCATACTTTCCGCACCTTTCATCTCCGCTACTGCCACACAGTCTGGATTGATTGTCAGAGTAGTTTCTAAAAGTTTTACAAGAGTAATATTCTGTTTCGGATCATCAGAGAATCGAGTCACAAGATGAACGACATTATTTAGCACCTTTCCGTCTTCATCTTCTACCGTCAGGTCAAATTCCCTACAACCTTGTTCTAATGTAACAATCCGTTTGTTATAAGGAACTTGTCCCAAAATCCAGCTCATCAGCGTAGTTTTGCCACTGGAAGTCGCCCCTGTAATACACATAGAAACACCATGACAATAACAGGCTGCTAGTAAATCTAACATTTCAGCAGTAGCTGTTCCGTAATCTACAAATTGTTGTTTCGTCAGTTTACGGGGATTGACAATACGAATAGAAGCGGATAACCCTTTATCCCGATCAATCACTCCATCACCCATAACCGTAATTCGGATTTTATTGGAAAGATGTCCTACTACAATGGTCTGAGCACTATCAAAAATCATACCAGACTTATGAAGCATACGCCGGATTACATCAATTGCATGTTGAGGAGAATTAAAGTGTTCTTTGCTTGGTAAAATATCCCCATTGGAATAAGTAATTTTTACATCTTTCCACTGATTAATGTTAATTTCCTCCACATCATCTCTATACAGATACTTGGTGAGAAAAGAAAATCCTGTCATCTCACCATAAATCAGTTCACATAGTTCCTTCTGTTCTATCTCCACCACACCTAAATGATTTGTTTCTAAATATTTCTGGATATAAGACTTTATAAGCTCCCGACTCTCGTCTGGGTCATCTTTCAAAGTTGAGGCATAATGTTTTGTAATATATTCCTGCACTTCTTTTAATACCTCTGGGAAAGAACGTAAACAGATTTCCCCTCCAAATCTCTCTGCATAGTTATGAATATCAAATATTTCCTGCAAATAAATTTCCCCTTTCAGATAATTTTCTATGAATCCTTAAAAAGAATCCGCCATATCTTCCCTTTCTATATGCCAGATCTAACGGATTAAAACTCTCCTTTATTTCTAGCAAAAGGCAATTTAAAGTTTCTTTTCCCCTTTTCCTTCTTCTCCTTTAACACATGACCAGATTCTGTCTTTTTGTCCAACTTCTTCGACTGTATGACGGGAAAGGAAAATGCATCGAAAAGAATACGTTAATTTCTGTCTGATAAGGAACACTTTCTGAAGAAAACATTGGTTCAAACAACATCTGTTCATTATCTTGCTGTTCTAGTTCCGCCGTATAAGGCAGTACATAATTCACACCGCCATACTGACCTGATACAGCTTCCCAATCCTGTCCCACTTTCAGATTTCCGATAGCGGTCAGATGACTGTCTTTCCGATAACGACTGTCCTCCAACATAGGAATATGACTTTGATAATAGGACATACCTTTCAAGTTCGCTGTCCAGATTTTCAACACCTTATCTGCGGTTTCCACAGCTACAAGAGATGCCAAATCCGCTTCAAATATGGTACTACAGTCAAAGATCACATAATCTGCCAAATACCGTAAAGAAACAAATAATTCTACTGCCTTATCTCTTGTAATTTTCGGATAATTCAAAAGATTTTCTCCCATGCGATATCCCAACAGACTAATATATTCATTACTTGGTGATGGAACACAAGCATTTAAAATATTCGTCTGTGTCAGCCCTGGTTCAGTCAACAGAGCACCAAGAGAAATATCATGTATCACACTAGGCGGAAGAAGTGCCGGAATAACCGGCGTGAAAGGATCACAAAATACCACAATCACATTTTTCTTCTTTGTGGCAAGAGCACAAGCCAACTTGATGGAAACAGTAGTTTTTCCGCTTCCGGAATTTCCCATAATTGCCAACATTTTTTCCTGTCCCATAATAGATTCCCTCCCTATTCTTGATTTTTTTGTATCTCTGTGTGAATGATACCATTTTCATTTTCTTCCACTGTTTCTGTAGGATATAGTTCTTCCAATATTTCTCTCTGTGCCTTTAAAAACTGCTCTGTATTTTCGCTGCTACCACGATAGACTAAAGCAGCATGGATACTTCCAGTCTGTTCCAACTCTACTAAAAGTCTTGCCTGTTCTGGTGTCACAAGAACAGTAATCGTAGATGCCAATTCCGCCTCTTCCCCCTCTTGCATATCACTATCCGTTCCATCGCTGAGAGTGGTTGCGATAACTTCAACATATTGCAGCTCCAAAGGAATCAACGTCTTTCGTAAATCCCCTACATCACTGGCAATCAGTGAAACAATATCCCCACGTTCCAGCTTTCCAGACAGCCCAGCAGCAAAAGAGTTAATCGTAATAGAAACTGCCCGATTTGTCCCATTCAATTTGGTTAAGTATTCATTTTTAAGTTGTGGGGTATCAGACAGTTTGCTAGTCAGCACATAATCTCCTTTATAAAGATCGGTATTGGCATATTTGCCTATTATATCTTCCTCTTTATAAATTATATTAGAAGGAAGATTATATCCGCCTACTTCCACTGTAGTAATCATTTTTGTTGTAATCTTATCTCCCTTTTTGATTTCTGTATTTACACGCACGATCTTTTCTTTGGATTTTAAGGCGTCATTAAACATCGGTGTCAAACCAAAACAGATGATAAGGGAAACAATCATACAAATCAGCCCTATTACTATTCGGTTCTTTAAAAGTTTTTTCATTTCGTTATCCTCCCATTAAATTTTTATATTGGCAATAATACGATAAAACAACCAAAAGCAAGAAAAGGAGCAAGGGGAATCCTCTTATTTTTCTTGTGAAAAACAGCGTTCCACAAGAACCCTATTAAAAGCCCCCATATCATCATATCAATCCCCTTTGTTACTCCCAGAGCAAAACCACTGACCGCCATTAATTTCACATCTCCGCCTCCGATTTTTTCTGTCTTCAGTGCTGCTATTAAAAATGGCAGTGGAACGAGAAAGAAACCACATAAAGCTGGAAATAACTGAAAATGGATTAATCCCACGATAGCGATCAAAATATGCAGACCATTCGGTATCTCATATGTCGCCCTATCACACACTCCTGCTACAAGCAGCACTTGACACAGCAAAATACAGCGTAAAGCAGAAAAGGTAAACCCATAGAAAAATAAAAAGACCACAGTTATCATCATCGTAATAATAACGGTCTTCGGTAAATCTTTCCGTTTCAGATACCAATATAACGTCCTGTCACACCATACCCCTAAAAACAAAGCAACCAGAAGGCAGATAATAAAGATATCAATCTGCTTTGTTCCTATCATTGATTTCCTCTTTTCTTGCCCACTCATCTAACATACGATAAGGATAAATCTGCTGGTCATGATAAAATCGAATCATGTTGCCGATCTGGTCTACTACACTCTGATTATTCTGATCTTTGGTACACATCATCACACTTCCAAAAATACCAGAAAGTGCCGCTACAACCGTTAAAACCACGTTTTTGCAGATGAACCACAACAATACTGCAATGACACCACTTATTAGAAAACCGATAGCACTTTGCCCCAGCTCTCTCTTTCCAAAACCATGAAATAATTCCTTCTGCGCTTTTACTCCAGTTGGAATATAAAGACTGATTTCACGTTCCATTCCAAACTCCCTCCTATGCTCCATAATAATAGAAAACCAGCTCCTTGATCTGCCAAATAGACTCAGCAAATATATAGAATAATATTGTATTCTTCGCCCTTTTTTTATACTGCATCTGTTCTTCTTCCGCACTTTCCAGCCGAACCATGCAATAAATAAATCTAAAAATTGCTCCCAGCCGAATGAAAGCGATGACAGCCATAGAAATATCCTTTATTGTTATCATTTTGTCACCGCCTTTACTTCACCATATTTTTTGCCATACCAACCAGTCGCACGGAATGATAAAGGTTATTTACTACGCTGTTTCCAACTCCACCAATAGGAAGCATAAACTCAGATAAAAACCTTGGTGTCTTAATAGCAAGTGCCATACATGCAATCCCCCAGAACAGATTCTTATTGAGTCCTATATTCATCATCATACCAACACCCAATTTGCATAAACTAATTTGTATAATAACCGTAATGGCAGACTGAAAAAACTTCATTATATAGCTTTTAAATACTCCCTTATCATTATCAAGCAATCCTGTACATGCAAGGGGAAGACCAACTCGTAAAATCATAATTTCTAATCCCCTCATAAGAAATTGGAAATGTAACAGAAAATAGCAGATGACAAACACCAGACCAAAGATAGCCGTTATAATTCCTGCGGAAGACAGCCCTGTTACCCATATCTGCCAATCATAATTCGTTGATATGCCGATTCCTGCCAATAAATCATTGCTCAGATTTTCTGTTATATCCGCTAACCAACTATATAATGTCGGAAAACATATCGCTACCACAATAGCCTGAATAAAACGAAGTATCAGATTAGTTGGTTCACTGTCTGGATCACCATCTGTCCACATCACATAACATTCAAATCCCTTTTTCAAAAATTTTAAAATGATCAAGGAAACTCCAAAACCCAATAGGATTTCAAACAGAATTTCCACCATAGTTCCATTGCCAGATACCACCATATATTGTTCGGCATAAAGTGTCAGGGAAACCTGATCCGCAAGGATACTGTCCATAAAAACGATTGCACCATTTAAGAGTGTCACAATCAATGTCATAAAAATTACTTCCAATTCATCACCTCCCTGCCCAGTGAAAGATACCTCCCACTGAGCACTTTTTTATCCTTTTCTTTCTTATTTTATTACTTTCGATTGACCGTTTCTGAATGATCATAAGCCTTCTTACCAAACGGAATACCCCTGTCTGCCTTTTATTCCAGCATTTTTTTATCCTTTATAATTAAATAGATCTTTGATTCTCTGTGTCAAAGTGGGGAGAATGGTATCATTAAATAACATATACAGACCTGCAAGCAACAGTGCACCGACAACTACAGAAATCAAAATTTTCAGTGCAGTATCTACAAAACCTTCTCCCGACTTCTGGGTAAGCACGTCCATCAGTTTCCCTTTCATCTGCTTTCCCTTTACATACCCTATCACAGCCAGTTCATTCATTTTGTTTTTCATCTTTTTCATAATTTTTGTTCTCCTTTTTTATAAAATGGTTTCACCTTTTTCAAGGCTATTTATTATAAAACCGCAAAAATTCGCGGTTTTCTATCATATGAAGTCTTACTTATAATAGCCAACGATAATATTAAGAGTAGCACTTCCTAACACTGCACCAATACAAGATACAATCGCCACCACAATGCGATTATTCCATTTCTTCTGATCCATCTCATCTGCTGCAGAACGGCGAATACAGAAATAAATAATCATAAGTCCTGCTACGACAGGAGCTAATACCATCAGCCATGTCGTAGCATCAGAAATCAATTTTTCCGTGCCTTTAGCGAGTTTACTATTCCCAATATCTGCACCATAGACGGTATAACGATTCGCCAGCATAAGAAAAGCAGCAAACACAAAAATGCCTGCCACTCGAATTTTAGATACTATTTGTTTCATCTTTTTCTTCACTTTTCTCTAAACCTCCTGTTTATTTCTAACTTTTTACAGACGAAAACATTGTTTTGGCTGGTTCTGTTCTTGTCTGTGCTTTTTGTTGTGCCTCTTTTATTTGTAACTCTTTCGCATAATACACCCAAATATTCCACAACGGAATTTCTTCTGTCCTTGAAGAAAGAATCGGTCGTGCCTGTTCTCGCACTTCTCTAACGGCTCGATTATGTTCCTGATTTTCTAATCCACACATCTGATTGAAATACCACTCTGTCAGATCTGGTGCATTCATCATAGCTGGATATTGTCTGCTTAGCACAAGTTGGTATGGACGTAAAATACGCCGTATCTCATCTGTCGTTAAAAGTTCTCTCGCCACAAGACTGATACTATGGGAACTGCTGGGATTTATGTACTTTCCGTGCTGACTAGAAAGCTGGTAAGACGAAGTGGTATATTTTCCCAACTTTTCGCATATATCCTGCAGAGTTTCCTTATCGTCCGCCTGTAAATAAATCCATGTCTGACAGTTAGATTTTACAATCGCTGCCGTTTCCTTATCATACTTCTGTGTAAGCTGTTCAAAACTCTGCAAAAACAGATTAAATCGGATTCCCCGTCCACCTGCTACTGTCAATTTATTCGTAAAATCATTTATTTTTGTAAAGTTTCCAAATTCATCTAAAATAAAATTCACCCGATTTTTCAACCGACCTCCACGCATATCAGACTGCTGTACCAAAAGCTCATAAAGTTGAGATACCATCAGGCTTGCGATTGGATAATAAGCGGTCTTTTCATCTGGCAAAACCAAAAATAACACTTGTTTTTTCCACCCAATATCTGCGATATTATAATCACTTTTATGAGTGATAGAGTAGACTGATCGGCTTGTGAACAACCGTAATGTAGTCAAAGCTGAGGTATCAAAACTGCCCTTCGTGCGGCTGGGTGCGACTTCTGCAATCGACATCAATGCTCGTGCCGGATGCTTGTTTGGTAATTTCTTCATGTATTCACTCATCAGTATCTTACCATCTACAGACTTACTCATCTCTGCAATAAACCAGTAGACATTCGTAAGATTCTGATATTCTGGTCGTTTTCGATTATCTGCCACTACACAGAGAATCGCCGCTGCAATTGTAGATTTTTCCCCATTTTCCCAAATTTTCTCATTGGAAGTATTGTCCCCTACTAAAATATTGGTAATATCCCATGCATACATTTCCGCCCGTTCCATATCTTCTTCGTTTATTGCGTCAATAACTGGCTGAAGAAGATTATAACGGGTACTTTTCTCTGGATTTTTGAAATCCAGACAAATCACTTCATAATCTAATTTTTTCAGATAATCCGCTGTATAATGAAATAATTCCGCTTTTGGATCACTGATTACCAGACTTTCTCCAGCCAGTGCCATAAAACAAATGGACGGAATCACCAAACAGCGTGTTTTTCCAGAGCGAGTTGCTCCAATCGTCATGGTATGCGTATCCGATCCAATAAAATAGAGCTTTTCTTTATCTTTCTTTTTTTTTCGCCCTACCACAATGCCACCCTCAGAAAACAGCTTATAAGGATCACCTTCCTGAGTGACTTGTTCTACCTTTTTTAGGCTTATCTTGGCAGGTGTAACAACATTTTTTACAAATTTAACCGTATCGCCCTCCTTTCCTTTCTCTTGATGGATAGGATTGGATAGATTATCATAACCAGTATCTAAAAGCATTTTAATGACTCTGTTATGAGGATCGATTATCTGTGTTTGAAACGCCTGATCCCATTCTTCCTCTTTCAGCCAGCGTGAAGAACCATGTTGATACTGTCCTACAGAAGCTGGCGTATAAATATCTCCTGCTACCTTCACAAGCTCACTCTGGTAAGGGCGGCTATTCTGCACACAAAAAACCACACAGCACAAAATCAAAAACCCTTCCAAAACTAGAAACAGAAAAAGCTGCTGCCGTTCTATCCATAATCCTCTGATACACTGAGAAAATGGAAACAGAATCAAAGTAGTCTGCTGTTTAGAAAGAAGTCCATGCAGAGCCGCTGTAAAAAATAAATTACATCCTGTACCGATTCCTATCAGAATAACACTTAACATCAGCTTTTCTTTTTTCTTCATTCTCCCATATCCTCAACTTTTTCTTTTTTTTATCATCTTTTTATAAAAATACCATGCACAGATATCTGGCTGACTTCCCATCGTACAACTTGGAACACTGACTGGGAAGTGATAAGGACAACCATAACATGGGTGATCCTCTGGATATTCATACTTTTCCAAAATACTATTCTCTACACTTCCACAGCCCGGAAAATATGTTGCCTGTAGTTTTATCATATTTGCTCCTTTTCGGCAGAAAAATATTCCCACCGAAAATCGGTGGGTTAATGTTCATATCCTTTATCCTGATATTTCAAATACAATTCCTTTTTTGCTTCTTTCGATAATTCAACACTCCTTTTTTCACCCCTCTCATACTGTTGGTTATTAACCGTGATCAAAGAAAACAACACATCAAACAATTCCATCATCATCTGTTCTATAGGATATAGCGAATGTTTACCAAAATAATCCTCTCCTTTTCCTTCTTTCTCCCAGCGATTCAGAGTTTTTATCATACCTAAGATACGATTTGCTATGATTTTGTCCGCTTCTTGCTCAAATCTCCTGCGTTGAGATAACAAATATTCCTCCTTTCCGCCATACAGAAAAACCATTTTCATCTTGCTCTCTACATAATCAGATTTCAGCCTTTGTAAATTTGGTATCTCAGACAATAAATACGTTGTTAATTCTTCAACCTGTTTTTTTAGATCCACTGACAAGAACTGATAGGCAATTCTGCCTTTCACAGGAAACACTGCTTTTATCCGAAACACTCTATCCGCTATATTCTTTAATACGTCATCATTCCAATCAAAAGCATCTATCCATTCTGTTTCCCTATCATATTCCTCTCGCAATTTCTGATATTTGTACCTGCCTAACTGCCGCATATGCCTTTCAAAATCCTCTACTAATTCATCACTGACCTTCCGAAGATCCACGACAGCTTTATTTTTTTCTGCTCCATATGCCCGTATTCGGTCAGCAAAAGTTTCTTTTATCATCTGTTTGCGAATATCATTAGGGACAGAAGGAGGAGTAAAAGGATTTTTAATCTTTAATGCTTCTTCAGAATTATCCCAAAATGCTACATGGAGATGTGGATGTTTCTTCTCCTGATGAAATGCCGCTGCCCATTGGAAATATTCCCGTTTCATCTCATTCTTCTCTGCTATTGTTCGGATATGCTTATTCAGATAACGCTGCCATGCTTTTTTCTCTTTCAAAAAGAGTTCTTTTGCGGTATTTTCCTCAAAGGAAATCACACTGCAATACATGGTCACATGTTTTTTAGAATTTTCATATACCAAATGTGCCACATCTTTCCAATCAGAAAACTCACTCAACGGCTCGTTTAGTGCCAACTGTCCAAATAGCCCATGATTCATTCCCTCATTCTTCGCTACTCTTGGACGAGTGGCAATATAACGGATATAAGCATAATTTTTACTGGCGGTGTTTTTATCATTAGGATTTTTAAATCTCTGTTTATAGACTAATAAAGAGATTTCCTCCACCTCCTGCTATCATTTCTATCCTCATTTTACTCCTCCCTCTCCATTTCCATATCTGGCAAAGTTTCTGCTGGAATCACACTTAACCGTTTTAATAAACTTTCTGTCTGTATTCGGTTCGTTGCCATCGACAAGGTATGCTCCTTCTTATCATACCGATAGACCTCATTGGATAAAACTTCTTCTGCCGCCACTCCTTCTCGGTTCACAGATATTACTATGTTCTGCAATTCTTCTGCATTTATATCATGGTTATCTAATAACAAAATCACCTCATGGATACTGCTTGGCAAAATATAAAAGCTGCTATCGGCGTTCTTAGCAAGCTGTTCCAAAACATCAGGGTAAAGAAGAACCGTTGCACCATCTACTTTTTCTTTATTAGTAAGAACATATTGTTCATAGGGTTGCATATAAAAATCATCTGGCTGATATGCTTCTATCATTTCTTTATCATTATATAAAATTATATCTATCACATTGTTAATAACTACTGGATTTTTCTTTATAGTATTTTGAAGTGCTTCCTGATACAAAGTATCCCGATCTATTCCCCACTCTGAAAGCATATCCTCTGGTATAAAAATACTGGTATGAAACTCTTTTTCTATTTGATAGCAAAGACACAACACAGCGGTAAGATCGGTATTCTCCATATCCCAACATATCATTCCCTTTAACATCTTCTGATTACTTTCTTTATTCACCAGTTTTAATTCTAAAAACTCTTTTGCTTTATGATAATCCATCAAAAGGTCTGACACAGAATCTGCTTCTTTAGGCGTCCTAGAAAGATACACCTGTGCGATTTCTTTTAAAATCTCTTCCATTTCCATGCCATTTTGATACATCTCATACCATTCTTTCAAATAAATTTGTGGAATTACTCTTTCTCCTTTATTTCTGATAGCCAGGGCGTCTAACATAACATCATTATTCTTTCTTATTTTCATAAGAAATACCGCTGCGTCCTGATACTGTTCTGGCAAATAGTCCAAAATTTCATGTTTCATTCGGTTTAAAAATTCTCTATTATCCATTCTTTCATTCCTCCATCTACCTTTTTTTATTCTGTTCCTTCCCTATCTATCACAACATCAACATTACCATATCTCTCTCATAACTTCTCCGCTAACCTGCGAAGATGAACACTATCCTGTAAAAAACTGTTGATTTGAAAATCCTTTTTCTGCATATAGTCCACGCCCAGCGCAATAGCTTCAGAAAGCATCTGGTCAAATTCCTCCTCTGTCCCTTCATGAGCTAAATTTATCAATACCTTTATCAACAGAAAAAAAGAAGCAGCCGTAATCTTGCCAGATTTCATATGCATCTTAGCAATCCGATTCACCTGCTGTTCTATGATAGCTTTTATATCTTCTATCTGATAAACTGCCAAAAACTCCTGTCTAATGATACCAGCAATAAAATCTATGTTTTGAGTATACCCTTCTACTGTCAGCCCTTTTTCAATATAACGACGTATCTGCTCATTGCGAGAAATATGTCCCCGATCAGCCATCTTATCAATCTGGTTACACATCTCCTTTGTTAAATAAATAGAAGTAATGATACGGTCATTCCTTTTCACGATGGATTCCCTCCTTTCAAAGTTAGTCAATTTTTAACAGTTCCGTTTTCGGTTTCACAAGGGTACAGGCTTTGCCTGTACGGTGTTTCGTCGGTTTGGTTCACAAACCTATTCCTGCCTTAAAAGTGATATTTCCTATCGACAGTTGTAAAAATGACCCCATATATCTAAGCTTTAAGAAAATAGGAGAACATTTTGGCTAAAAATTCGCTACAGCGAGGAAGTATTCCAACGAAGCCGCGCTCTCGCTCCGTTCCAGACGTAATGGTACTAAATTCTCGGCGCGTCACCGCACCGCTC
>OFGK01000942.1_pt1 | contig 19083 bp, 15 predicted proteins | sample 1521771 | NCBI WGS metagenome assembly OFGK01 (sample SAMEA3504088, study PRJEB24116) | mouse gut metagenome | biome: mouse gut; feature: mouse-associated habitat; material: faeces | place: Denmark | collected 2011 | reverse complement strand
CCACCGCTTTCGCCTTGGCGGCTTAGAAGCGGAGGACTTCCTTGATGAGGTTAAATTTATATATTAGGAGGAACAAACTAAAATGAAACAATTTATGGACAACAACTTTTTACTATCCACCCAAACAGCCCAAAAACTATATCATGATTATGCCGAGAAAATGCCCATTTTAGACTATCACTGTCATATCAACCCTCAGGAAATCGCTTCTGACCGCAAATTTGAAAATATCACCCAAGTATGGTTAGGCGGCGATCACTATAAATGGCGTCTGATGCGCTCAAATGGTGTAGATGAACATTTTATCACTGGAGATGCTTCTGATAGGGAAAAATTTCAAAAATGGGCTGAAACTCTTCCAAAAGCGATTGGCAATCCTCTTTATCACTGGAGTCATTTAGAATTACAGCGCTATTTTAAATATCATGACACTTTAAATGCAGATACTGCACAAGAAGTTTGGGATCTATGCAATTCTCGCTTACAAGAAGAAGATATGAGTGTTCGCAATATTATGAAACAATCTCATGTCACTTTAATCTGTACCACAGACGACCCCATTGATTCTCTAGAATGGCATAAAAAAATTGCTGAAGATGAGAGTTTTTCTATCCAAGTTCTCCCTGCTTGGCGTCCAGATAAGGCGATGAATATTGAAAAACCTGATTATTTAGATTACTTGCAAAAACTGAGCGATGTGAGCAATATTCCCATCAAAACATTTGCTGATCTGAAAGAAGCTTTAAAAGTGCGCCTTTCTTTCTTTGATGCGATGGGATGCTGTATTTCTGACCATGCATTAAATTATGTAATGTACAACCCTGCTACAGAAGAAACCATAGAATCTATTTTCCAAAAACGTCTTGCAGGCAATACTATCTCAGAATTAGAAGAATTACAATTTAAAACTGCTTTCATGCTATTTGTAGGCAGACAATATCATAAAATGGGCTGGGTAATGCAGCTACACTATGGATGTAAGAGAGATAATAACACCTTTCGCTATAAACAATTAGGTCCTGATACTGGTTTTGATTGTATTAATAACTATGCCCCTTCCTCTGCGATGGCAGACTTTTTAAACGCCCTCAACATCACAGATGAACTTCCAAAAACTATTTTATATTCCCTAAATCCAAACGATAACGCTTCTATTGGAACTATCTTAGGGTGCTTTCAAGATTCCAGTGCTATCGGAAAAATTCAGCATGGTTCTGCATGGTGGTTTAATGACCACAAATCAGGTATGACAGAACAGATGACAAGTTTAGCAAACTTAGGTGTTCTAGGAAATTTTATAGGAATGTTGACAGATTCTAGAAGTTTCCTTTCCTATAGCAGACATGAATATTTTCGCAGAATTTTATGTGATTTAATAGGAAAATGGGTAGACAGTGGAGAATATCCCGATGATGAAAAATCTTTAAAAGAAATTGTAGAAGGAATTTCTTATAAAAATGCTGTGCGTTATTTTGGTTTTTCTTTATAAATGTTCCGCTTAAGACAAGGACTACTATTCTAACAAAGCCGCGCTCTCGCTCCGTTCCAGACGTAATGGTACTAAATTCGCAGCCCTAACGGAACTGCTCATTAAGTACCAACGTCTTCCAAGGGGCTTCTTTTAGAATAGTAGTCCTTGTCTTAAGCTACCTTTTAGGCTGTTCTGCAAAAAAATTTGCACTTCCGACGGAATCACTACTGCCTAAAATCGTAAAATTTTCATCTGAAAATGAAAATTTTAACCTCATAATACAGATAATAAAAAAGAAAGTATGACTTATAACTTTTTTTCTAGAACAGCCAGCCAACTAGCGAAGGCAAGGAAGTATTTCCATAAGAAGCCCCTTGGAAGACGTTGGTACTTAATGAGCAGTTCCGTTAGGGACTGCGAATTTAGTACCATTACGTCTGGAACGGAGCGAAAGCGCGGCTTCGTTGGAATACTTCCTTCCCATAGCGACCCTTTGGTATTAAAGTAAGCTAAACAACAACTATTCCATAAATTTAATAAAGTAAATGGAAGTTTACAGCACAAGATTTTTACGTTATACTAAAGAAAATAAATTTTCTTAATAAGATACAAGAGAGGTGGGAGATGGGGTATTTATTGCTTATTTTATTGCTGATAATCAGTATGTGGTATGATATTACATCATGGAAAATTCCAAATATTTATATTATTATAGGATATATATTAGGTATAGGAAAGATGATATTAGAATGGGGGTGGAAAGGAATTGTGCTCTTTATGATTGGAAGTTTTTTGCCAGTCATTTTGCTCATATTTTTACAAAAGATAGGTATTATTGGAGGGGGTGATATAAAATTATTTTCTGTCATCGGGGGATATTGTGGTAGAGAGTTTGTTCTATTTTGCATGTTATATTCTTTCTTAGCAGGCGCAGTTCTAGCGCTTTTGCTCCTTACTTTTAAAAAAAGTTTCAGAAGACGATTCCAGATATTTTTTAATTATATTAGTGCTGTAATTTATACAAAGACTTTAGTTCCTTATTATGAGGTGGAAAGAGATAAATATGAAGGTGTGATGCATTTTTCTATTGCGATTTTGATTGGGACAGGGATTTGTTTTTATCGATATTATAAATTGTTATAGGAATGATTATAGGCAGAAAGTAGATATCTTTGAAGAGAAATGTTTCAAAAGGGAGGAAAATGAAAAAGGTATTAGGAATTTTGGATGCACAGGAAGTTTATATAAAATATTTTGTTCAGTATTTAAAAGAGGAAAAGAGAATAGGATTTGAAGTACAGGCTTTTACAAAGGCGGAGAATCTCAATAGGTTTTTAGAGGAAAATGAAATGGAAATTTTATTACTTCCTTTTATAGAATTTCAGAATCGAGAGGTATTAGGGAAAGAGATATTGAGGGAAAAAGTCAAAAAAGTATTTTTATTGGCAGAGGAAAAAGAAGAAAAATCAGAAGAATATCCTATAATTTATCGATATCAGCCAATGAGGAATTTACTGCAGGATATATTTTCCTATTATAGGGAAGGAGAGGTAGAAGTACGAACAGAAGATTCTAAAAAGGAGGAAGGAAAGCTGATTTCTGTCTATTCTCCAGTAAAGAGATGCCAAAAAACGATATTTTCTCTTATTTTTTCTAGAATTTTAAATGAAAGGGAAAGTGTTTTATATCTGAATTTGGAAGAGTATTCAGGATTTTCAGAGATTTTTGGGAAAGAATATGAGGCAGATTTAGCAGATATTTTATATTATTGGAAGGAAGGGAAAGATTGGGAGGAACAATTAAAAAATAGTGTGGAAAAGTGGAAAGAACTTTCTTATATACCGCCTGTGAGGTGTCCCTTGGATATTAGAAATATGACAGGGAGAGAATGGAAAGAGTGGTTTTGTTGCCTTTTGAAAAAGAATATGTTTTCTTATATTGTATGTGACTTTGGAAATGGATTTTTGGAGATGGAACAAGTATTGGAAGTTTCAGATAGAATTTATATGCCAGTTAGAAAAGATAAGATATCAAAAGCTAAGATAGAAGAATATGAAAAGTATTTAGATATCTGTGGATGGGAAAATCTGAAAGATAAAATCTATAAGTTCAGTGTAGATGTTTTGAATGATTCAGAACAAGAAGGCTTAGATATGGAAGAATTTTATCAGGGAAAGTTCGGTTCTATGGTGCGGACTATGTTGAAAAAAGAGGATTGTAAGTTTGAAATATAGATATGGAAGAGAGATGATAGATTTTATGATTTCATGACAGGAAAGAAAATAGGAAAGTATAGGGAAAAGGAATGATAGAGGAGCTAAGAGAAGAAGTTTTGAAGAGGTTAGATATTTCAAAAGAAGTAAAAGATGAGGAAATATTGGAATGTATTGACGAGGTGATTACAAAAAAGAGCAGGGAAGAATATTTATCATTGAGTGTGAGAAGACAGTTGAGAAAAAATATTTTTGATTCTTTAAGAAGGTTGGATATTTTACAAGAGTTGTTAGATGATACAGAGATTACAGAAATTATGGTAAATGGATATCAGGATATTTTTGTGGAGAGAAAGGGAGAAATGGAACGAGTGGCATTGCAATTCGCATCCAAAGAAAGGTTGGCGGATATTATACAGCAGATAGCATCTAAAGTGAATAGAAGAGTGAATGAAGCCTCTCCGATTGTAGATGCTAGGTTAGAAGATGGTTCTAGAGTCAATATTGTTTTAGATCCAGTAGCGATGAATGGTCCAATTGTCACTATCAGGAAATTTTTTAAAGAAGCGATTACAATGAAACATCTGGTGGAATGGCAAACGATCACACAGGAGACAGCAGATATGCTAAAAGAGATGGTAATTGCAGGATATAATATTTTTATCTGTGGCGGTACAGGTTCTGGAAAGACCACTTTTTTAAATGCGATGTCAAATTTTATCCCTTCTAAGGAAAGAATTATCACAATTGAAGATAGTGCAGAATTACAAATAGCAGGAGTTGAAAATCTGGTGAGAATGGAAACTAGAAATGCGACGACAGAGGGAGTGGAAGAAATAAGGATAAGAGATTTAATAAAGGCGAGTCTGCGCATGTATCCTAAGAGAATAATATTAGGGGAGGTGAGAGGGGAAGAAGCGTTTGATTTATTGCAAGCGATGGGAACTGGGCATGATGGATCGATGTCTACAGGACATGGAAATAGCTGCAAGGATATGTTACAGAGGCTGGAAACTATGGTTCTTATGGGGATAGAGATGCCAATCTTGGCGATACGAGGGCAAATTGTATCTGGAATTGATATTTTAATTCATTTAGGAAGGCTTCGGGATAAGTCTAGAAAGGTATTGGAAGTAGCGGAGGTTTTGCCTTTAGAAGATGGGGAATATCGGATAAATGTTTTATATTCTTTCCAAGAAAGGGGAGAGGAAAAAGGGAAGGTAATAGGAGAGTTGGTGGGTAGCAGAGGGAGGTTAAAGCAGATTCAGAAGTTAAAAAATGCAGGTATATATTGGGAAGAATGGGGTGCTGATGAAAATAAAGAGGGAAAGTAAGGTTAAAAATCAGTGTGATTATCAAATTTATAAATTCAGTAAAAAGGAATGGGGGCAGTATATTTTTTCTGGATTAGGGATTATGTTAGGGATTTCCTATTTATTTTATGATAATTTTTGGGTGGCTATCTGTTTTATTCCGGGAATGTATTTTTATCTTCAGTATTGCAGGCAGATCTGTAAAAAAAAGAGATTAGAGAAGTTAAATATTCAATTTAAGGAAGGGCTTTTAGCGCTCACCGCATCTTTACATACAGGGTATGCGATAGAAAATGCTTATCAAGAAGCATTAGAAGAAGTATCTTCTCTCTATGGGGAAGATTGTTATATGGCACAGGAATTTTCCTATATGATTCATCAAATGTCTGTAAAAAAGACAGCAGAAGAAGTGATGGAAGATTTAGGGAAAAGAAGTGGAATAGAAGATATTAAGAATTTTTCTAGTGTTTTTACGATAGCTAAAAGGAGTAATGGCGGATTGAGTAAAATCATGGATAGAACAGCAGAAATGATAGCAGAAAAGATTGAAATTCAGCGCGAAATTCAAACTATGATTCAGGGAAAAAAATTAGAAAAAAATATTATGAGTTTAGTTCCTTTAGGAATGATTATATATATGAGAATTAGTAATCCAGGTTTTATGGATATTTTATATTGTTCTATCGCTGGAAGGATTTTGATGACGGTATGTTTGATTTTATATGGAATAGCCCTTTGGATAGCAGAGAAAATAACTAAAATTTCTATTTAGGGAATGAGGGAGAAAGCGAGGGAAAATTTATAGGATATCTTTTATTAGCAGCAATTATAGTCGGAGCAGGAGTTTTTATTTGGAAAACAGAAATTCCTTTTTTAGAAAAAATTCTACTGACGAATCAATATAAAGAAGCTTTAAGATATATAAAATCTGATAGAAATTTTGAAAAAGAAAAGAAAAAATTGTGGAGAAGAAATATTCTTTTGTTTTTATTTCTCTTTCTGCTGGTGTCTTTATTCACAAGTTTTTTGACATTTACACGGGGAAAAGAGGAAATTTTTTTAAAAGAAGTAAAAAGACCAGAAGTAGGGAGTGGGGAGGAAGAGTATTCTTTAGAAGCAGTGATAAATGGAAAAAAACAGATTTTGAGCTTTGAAGTTTCAGAGAGAGAACCGACAAAAGAAGAGGCGGAAGAGGTTTTTAAACAGACATATTTTTTATTAAAAGACCGGATATTAGGGAGAAATCAGGCATTAGATCAGATTGAATATGATATGGAACTCATGGAATATATGGAAGAAACAGGGTGTGTTGTTTATTGGACAAGTGATAATACAGAACGAGTGAGTATGAATGGGGAGGTAAAAAGAGAAGGGATAAAAGAACCTGTTCTTGTGCGTTTATTTGCAGAATGTAGTTATGGGGGATATTCAGAAACATATGAATTTGATGTTATTTTGTTTCCTATTTTTTATATGGAAGAGGAGGAAATATTATATCAATTAAAGGAGGAGATAAAAGATAGAGAGAAAGAGCAAAGAACAGAAAGTATTTTGAAATTGCCAGATGAGATTCGAGGAAAAGAGGTAGTTTATCAAAAGATAGATTCTGATAAAAGTTTTATATTTTTTTTGTTGGGGATTGGAATAGCTGTTTTATGTGTAATAAAAGAAAATCAGAAAATTTTAAAACAAGCGAAAGAAAAAGAAATATGTCTGGTAAAGGAGTATCCAGAGATTATTTCTAAATTGGTTTTATTGATAGGAGCGGGTATGACTACGCGGAAGGCATGGGAGAAGATTGTGTTAGATTATCAAAGACAGGAAGAATATAATAGTGCATATGAAGAGATGAAAATTACTTATTATCAGATAGAAAGTGGTCTTTCCGAAGGAAAGGCATATCAGATTTTTGGAAAAAGATGTAGAGTGCATCGGTATCGAAAGCTAGGGAATATGTTGGAACAGAATATAAGAAAAGGGACAGCAGGACTATTGGAAGAATTGAGAGGAGAAGTGCAGGAAGCATTAGAGGATAGAAAGGCATTAGCACTTCGTATGGGAGAGGAAGCGGGAACAAAATTATTAATACCAATGATAGTATTATTAGGAGTTGTATTAATTATTTGTATTGCTCCTGCATGGATGACATTTTAGGAAGGTTTTTGAGTAAGAGGTAAAAATAAAAGGAACTATTTTAGTTCTTTGGAGGAGAGAATAAAAGTTGTAGCTCTCCTCTAAAAGATAATTTTACTGATAATGTAAAGTATATAATACTTTTTGTATAGGTATCATTATTTTTCTTTCCATATTTTACTTGGCTGAGCTTTTGGTGTCGGATAGCGGAAGAGAAGGGTTTTTAAAGCTTTCCAATTAAAAGGATACAATGGCCAAAAATAGCTTTTTCCTCCAAATACTGGAGTTGTTATCACAGAGATTATAATGAGAATCAAACCAGCGACAAAGCCGTAAATTTTAAAAAATCCTGTGAGGAAAACCAGAAAAATCCGATATATCCGGATAGCTTCTCCGAACTCAATACTAGATAAACTCAAAGTTAAAAGCAGAGTTGCAGCTCCATAAAAAATAACTTCCAAACTTGCCCATTTAAGTTCAATAGCAATATCGCTTATAATCAGTCCTCCAATAATACCCAGAGAATTGGAAAAACCGCTGGCAGCGTGGGAAGAGGAATAATTGAATAAATCCAATCCAAATTCAATAAAAAGTACATAGATAAATAATTTGAAAGGGGCGATTTCTTGTGTGGTAAGGACATGAAGTTCTTTTGGCAGTATGTCAGCATAAGTCGCTAATAATAGGAATAATGGCAGCAGTAATAGGCTTAAAATAGAAGATACAAAGCGGATAAAGCGGACATAATTTCCAGATGCTGTGCTTTTGTAGTAATCTTCTGGGCTTTGCGTGAATTCAAATATGGTACATGGCAAAATTAAAACTCCAGGGGAATTATCCACAATAATTACCATATGTCCTTCTAAAAGATAACTACACGCAACGTCAGGGCGTTCTGTGACATGAAAGCTGGGGAGAGGGTTAAAAAGACGTTTTTTTACCAGCAATTCTTCCAGACTCCTGCTTCCCATAGTTAGGGAAGTTACGTCCAGACTATCAAGCTTTTTGTTAAGTTTTTCAAGAAGTTCTTCATCAATAATGCCGTCAATATAAGCAATAGCTACATCTGTTTTGCTGTCGCTTCCTATTGTTTTCATAGAAAATGTCAGTTTGGGATTGCGGATTCGCCGCCTTATCAGATTGGTGTTGAATAAAAGGGTTTCTACAAAGCCATCTTTTGCTCCTTTTGTTACTTTTTCTGTATCTGGCTCTTCTATGCCTCGAGCAGGGTATGTCCGAGCATCGATTAAAAGTGCGTAATCAAAACCATCGATAAATAAAACACTAGGACCACTTAATACATCTTTGATTATTTTATCTGGATCATTACAAAGAGAAACTTGCGCATAGCCAATTTTTGCATTCATGTAGGTTTCTAAGTCATCAATATGGAGATCTTTTGTATACAAAGGATTCTGCAAATCCGAAAAAAGACGCTGTAAAAGATCTGCTTTGATAAAACCATTAATGGCTAGAAAAAAGGCTTTGGTTTCTCCTAGATATAAATCTCTTGTGATTAAATCAAAACTTTTATTTAGAGGAAAGGTTTCTTTTAACAGATTGATATTTTCATCTAAATTTTTCGATAAATGCATAGGATAACCTCTTTCTTTTTTTATTTGTTATATTTGAGAGTTATGTACCATCTGCAAACTATGAATAACATAGTTGAATGGTAACTTTTTTATTATGGAACGCCAATTCTTTATGACGTTTCCTATAGTATATACTGATTTTGAAAAAATTATCATAAATTGTATAGAGTGTTTTATTTAGTGTTATCAGAAAAGTGGATATAGTTGTTTTATTGATATGGGGCATTTTGGGAATTATTTGGTTTTGGTGAAAGACAAAGGTTCGCTACGGTAAAGAAGTATTCCAGCGAAACCGCGCTTTCGCTCCGTTCCAGACGTAATGGTACTAAATTCGCCAACCCTTACAGGTTCGCTCATTAAGTGCCAACGTCTTCCAAGGGGTTTCTTTTGGAATACTTCCTTACCTTCGCTAGTTGGTTGGCTGTTTTACTTTTTGAGAAGAAAGTTTTATGATAATAATTGAATAAAAAGAAAAGATTAAATTTTACAAATTTTATGGAAGAGATAAAAAAGGGCTTTACAAAAAGTAATTTTTAGAGTATACTATATAAATAATATTTCTAATATTTCATAAAAATCTATAACTGTTAATTCAACAGATATTCATCAAGGAATTATAAATAAATTTCATAGTATATTTTAGATGTAAAGTAATTTTAAATTCTTAGTCTTTAAAAATGATATTCTACTGTGATTCGTACAGAAAAAATTACCAAATTATAGGATAAATAAAATAAAAAATAGGACAAATAAAAAAATAGAGATAAGATTTTTTATGAAATTTTATTATAGAAGATATTTTCACTTTAAAAATAATATGTAATCGAGAAATTATTTTAGAAAGGGGGTGAAGCTCATGAAGTTAAAACAATGGATATATGATTTTTGGAATGATGAGAGCGGTATAGGTGTGGTTGAAATGATTTTAATTCTTGTTGTTTTAATAGGGATAGTGCTAATATTTAAAGATCAGTTGAAGACATTAGTGGGGAATATTTTTAAGGAAATTAATTCTAAGACAAAGAGTGTATATTAGGATTATTTTATAGGTGGTTGAAATTAAGTTTAATAAGTTTATAAAGATTTGTTTAGAAAATAGTCTAAGGGGTTTCTTATATTTAGTTTCTTAATTAGTTATGTTGATAGCTATATCATGTAAGGTTTAAGGTTCTATATTTACCAATATTATGGTTATATTTTGTTTATGTTTTATAAAAATATATGGAGAAGAAAGAAGGAGAATCAGGAATGGAGCAAAAAGGATATATTACTGTTTGTTTTAGTATTGTATTGCTTCTTATTATAGCATTATTATCATCTACAGTTGAATCGGTAAGACTTTGTGCCATACATATGCGGTGTTTGAGCAGTGGTGCATTAGGGTTAGAATCTGTTTTTGCTGATTATTCTATTCCTGTATTAACCCGATATGGATTGTTATGTTTGGATAAAAGTTATGGTACAGAAAACCCAGATAAAGTGGTGGATTATTTAAAGGAATATGTGGATAATCAAATTTCTCCGCAGAAAGATTTGTGGATAACAACATCAAATCAGTTTTATCCTATACAGTTAAAAGATGCGGAAATTATTTCTAGCTTAACTTTTACAGAAAAAGGGGGTGATGTTTTAGAAGAAGAGATTTTAGAGTATATGAAGGATGCTATACCGGCGGATATCATAGAGGAAATTTTGAAACAGATGAATCTGTTAGAACAGACGTCAGTGATAACGGAGATATTTGATAAAATTGGAGAGTTGCAGGAGAAGGCTTCTAAAGTGGACGAAGCGATACAAGGGATATATCATAAATTAGAAGTATTAAAGGGTGTAAAGAAAGATGTATCAAAGGCGAAAGGGAAGATTTTAGAAATAGTGGATCAATTAGAGGGGGTGGAGGGAGTTCAGAGTGAGGTATTTGAAGAAGAAGAGAAGGAGAGGTGGGAGAAGGAGATAGAAAGAGTGCAGAAAGAATTGAGATCTCAGATGGGAAGTTTTATAAGGGAACAGGAGAAAATTTTAGATGTGGCAGAGGATATTTTAAAGGAAAGGGATAGGTATTTAGTCAATACGGAAATAGTAGAAAGTGGTCTGCTGGAAATAGAAGATTTTTATGAAAAGCAGATACAGCAATTAGATGAAGAAATGAGTATATCTTTAAAAGGTGAAATAGAACAAGTACATATTTATTCTGGAGGAAAAGGGGACTATTATAAGGTAGAAGAGATAAGCAGTTTAGTAAAAGAAAATATGAAAGGGTTAGAAGAAAGTTTAAAGCAGTTAGATTCTTATACTGAGAAAAGGGATATGAGTGGATTGTTAAAGGAATTGGAGAATTATGAGGATATGTTGGATTCTTGGGATATGGAAATGTTACAGCTTAATTATTCTAATCATGTAGTGAAAAAGGAGGACAAAGGGTTTTTAGATGATATAAAGGATTTAAGACAACATGGAGTATTAGCTTTTTTTATAGAGAGCGAGGTATTATCGGAAAAAGGATGGGAACGGGAGAGGTATGAGGATAGAAAAGAGGGTGATAGGGAGCAGGGGAATATGATAACGGAGATGACAGAAAAGGTTTTGATAAATGAATATATAAGGAAGAAGTTTGGATGTTTTACAGACAAAATAGAAGGGACAGTATTGGATTATGAAATAGAATATATTTTATCTGGCAAAAACAGTGATAGGGATAATTTAGAACAGACGATAGGGAAGTTACTATTGATACGAGAAGGAATGAATTTGATTTATTTGATGCAGGATTCTGCAAAAAAGGCGGAGGCAGAAAGTTTAGCGATTGCGCTGGTTGGGTTTACAGGGATGTATGGTGTTATTAAAGTGACACAGGTTTTGATATTAGCTATATGGGCGTTTGTGGAAGCGGTTATAGATGTGAGGTTATTGTTAGAAGGGGAGAAAGTAGCATTATTAAAAAATTCTGGAAATTGGAATACCAGTTTAGAAGGGGTAAAAAATTTTAAAAAAGAGATGGTAAAAACAGGGATTAAGCAAAAGGAAGGACTTTCTTACCAAGATTATTTGAGGGTATTGTTATTTTTGAGTGATGATTCGCAAAAGGATTATAGAATGATGGACTTGATAGAGGAGAATATAAGGCAGCAGGAAGGAAAGGGATTTTCTTTAGATAATTGTGTTTCTTATATGGAAGTGAGACTGAAATTTATCGCAGAACCGCTCTTTTTTAAAGTAGGATCGGGAAATAAATATGAAATAGAAGGGGAAAACAGGCATGGATATGTAAGATGAAGGAGGGATTAAGGGGAACTGGAAGGAAAAGAGGTGAAGAAAGACGTTTTTATCTTTTAATAAATATCGATCTAAAAATATTCTAAGTTTGAATCAAAATAAAAAATCTAATAAAAAAATATCAAAAGAAAGCTCTCTCCAAGTACAAAATCCGCATATTTTAAAATTTAGTTTAAATAAGTTGATAGAAAAGGTAAGAACGTCTTTCTTTGCCTCTTTTTTCATGGATGCAGCAATGACAGTGGAAACAGCACTTGTTTTACCATTTATTATTTTCCTGATTCTGGGATTTTATCATTTTATTCTTATTGTTAATCTTCAGACGGAAATACAGAGTGTTTTAGATGAAACAGCTAGAGATATAGCAAGGTATACTTATATTTATGAAGAGATGATAAATTTATCGCCAAAACAAGGAAAGGAGTTAGAAGGGAAGATAGAGCCAGAATTAAAAGATTTGTTGATGAATGGATTTTCTTCTGTTTATGCATTAAGAAAGATAAAAGGGGAATTAGGAGAGGAATGGTTAGATAGTTCTTGTATAAAAGGGGGGAGTAAGGGGATTCGTATTTTAAAGGAAAATTTGTTAGAGAAAGATGATATGGTGGATATTGTTTTACAGTATTTTGTAGATATACCTTATCTGCCGGGAGAGATTTTTTCTTTTTCTTGTCTGCAAAGGAGCAGAATACGGGCATGGACGGGATTAAGAAAAGAAAAGGAAGACGAAGAAGAACAAGAGGAGATTGTTTTTATTACAGAAACGGGAACAGTTTTTCATAGAAGTAAGTATTGTACTTATCTTAATCCAGCTATAAAAGAGACTAAAAAGTATAGTTTAGAAACAATAAGAAATAATGGAGGAGCGATTTATTATCCTTGTAAAAGATGTTTAGAAGGGAGTGAACCGATAGAAGAGGGTTTATCTCTTTATATTACTGGAAATGGGGATCGATATCATGTTACACTGGAATGTTCTTCTTTAAAACGCACGATTATAGAAGTTCCGTTGTCTGAAGTGGAGGAGAGAAGACCTTGCAGTAAATGTGGTGGAGGATCTTAAGATGAAAAATGTATGGTAGATGTAAATTTAGATGGGAAGGGAGAGAAATGATACAGGAAATTGGTTTATGTTTGTTTTTGGGTTATTTTACTTATGAGGATATAAAAACTAGGAGGTTATCTGGAAAGGGGATATTTTTATTTGCTATAGTAGGGGGGATAATATCGGTTTTATTTCCTGCTTATAGAATAGGACAAATTTTATTAGGAATGGGGATAGGAGGGGGATTATTAATAATGAGTTTACTTTCTAAAGGGGGAATAGGAGTAGGAGATGGGATTGTGGTGTTGATTTCTGGAATTTATTTGGGAGTTCAGGAAAATTGTTTTCTTTTGTTATTGGCTTTATTAGTGAGCAGTTTATATTCTGGAATTTTATGGATTGTGAAAAAAGTGGATAGAAAACAAAAAATACCATTTATTCCTTTTTTGTTGGTGGGTTATATAATGAGGTTGGTTTTTGGTATTGTATAGGAGGTGTGTGGACATTTTGATGGGAGGATCGCAAAGGGTGAAGAACTATTTAGGCGAAGCCGCGCTTTCGCTCTATTCCAGACGTAGCGGTACTAAATTCGCGAACCCTTGTAGGTTTGCTCATTAAGTGCCAACGTCTTCCAAGGAGCTTCTTTTGGAATAGTTCCTCACCCTTTGCTAGTTTGTTGATTATTTTAAGTAGAGAGGTGATAAGAGATAGGAAAGGTGAAAAGGGAAAAAATAGAGAAAAAGAGGAAAAGAGGGAGATTTTTTAGTGCAAGCTATACAATAGAGGCATCTTTTGTATTTCCAATTATAATAGCTGTTATGATAGCTGTGCTGTTCTTAGGATTTTATTTGCATGATTATGCTGTTATAAATATAACGGCATATGGAATGGCGTTTCATGGAGCAGAAAATTTGGAAACGGTGAAAGAGATAGAAGATTATGGTCAGAGGATATTGGATAATAGATTGTTGGCAACAGAAGTTGAGAGAGTGGATATTTCTATTAGTAATAAGAGAGTACAAGTTGTTTTAGAAGGAAAATTTGTAAATCCGATATTTCCAGAAAAGATGTTGGAATGGAAGGGGAGTGATGAGATTGTTGTGAAGAAAAGTATTTCTATAGCAAAGGCTTCAGACAGTGTAAGAAAAGCGCATGTTTTGATAGAAAAGCTAGAGGGATTATGGGAGGAGTGAAAGAATAAGAGTGGTAGGGGGGAGAGATGATGAAGTTAGAAATGGTTTATATTGTTATAGGATTATAAAAAAGTGGGAAAGAGATGAAAGAACAGTATGAAAGTGGATTATCGGACAGATATAAAGGGGAATTATTTGATATTAGAGGCAGAACAGGAAATTTATTCGTATCAAATGCAAATGATACAGCAAAATTCCATAAAGGGGATACTTCCAATTTATGAGTATTGTATAGATAATAAAGTACAATATCATTATGATATCACTTCTAGACAGACGATAGTGGTCATGTTAGAGAAAATGTTACTTACATCAGTGCAGATGAAAAATTTTTTGATGCAGTGGAAGGATATTTTAGAACAGATGAAGGAGTTCCTTTTAAATCCAGATTATTTGTTGTTAGATGTTAACTATATTTATATTAATTTACAGAGCGGAGAATTCTTTTTCTGTTATTATCCAAGGGAAGGAAAGGGATTTAAGGAGGGAATAAAGGAGGTATTTCGATATTTTTTAGATAAAGTGAATTATCAGGATAAATTAGGAGTCGATATGGTATATCAGGCATATCAAAAATCACTGAAGCTAGAAATGGATTTTCTTACTATTTGTGATTCTGTTTTAGGGATAGACAAATCTGAAATAGTACAGGAAAGAGAAATGGGAATAGAAAAAGGGGAGGAAAGAAAAGAAGAAAATAAGAGAGAGAAAGTAAAAAAGGTGGAGAGCATAATTGAACCACAGATTATGGCAGAAGTTTTAGAAGAGGAAAGGGAAGAGAAAAGAGAATTGCCGATAAAAAAAGAGTATATTGTTATTTTTTTTGTTGGAATATGTAGTTTGTTTCTTGCGTTTTTATGCTATTGGGTTTATCAAAATGGGGTTCATCAGAAGACAATAGTACAGTGTATAGCGATGGTGTTAATTTTTGGGAGTGTTTTAGGATTTCTTTTCTTAAAAGGAAAGGAGTATCTGAAAGGGACTAAAATTATAAAAGAAACACAGGAAATCCCATATAGTTCAGAAGAGGAAGAGGATATTTCATTTATAAGAAAAAGTATAAAAGAGGTGGAGGAAGATAAAGGGGAAAGTATGTTAGGAGATATGGAAAGGGGAGAAAAGGAATATAGATCAGAAAGTTTAGAGGGTGATACGGTTTTATTAGGATATATAGAGGAAAGTCCAAAATGTTTTTTGATGTCTAAAGGAATACAAGAAGAGATTATAATAGAAAAATTTCCATTTACTATTGGGAAATGGAAAGAACAAGTAGATGGAGTGATAATAAATGATAATGTAAGCCGAATACATGCGAGATTTGAAGAGATAGATGGTGTGTATTATGTGATAGATTTGAACTCTAAGAATGGTGTGTATGTGAATGGAATTCGGAATAAGATACAAGAAAAAGTGAAAATCCAAAATGGAGATGAAATAAAAATCGCTGCTTTGGTATATCAATTTTGTGATAATTGCGAAAAGGGAATTGATAGATGATTTATTGATATGAAATGAGAAAATGAGGTTATAAAAAAATTAGAAGAATCAAGAGAAATAAATTTATAATTATTCAAAATATATAATAGAATAAAGGTTTGCTTAAAATAAGGAACTATTTGGGGTAAATTGTGCTCTTTTTGCAGAGGGTAGCTTCATCTAAATAGTTTCTTATTTTAAGTGAACCTTTAATTAAATTTAACAAGAGTATATTGAAAAGAAGGAGAAAGTTTTTTAGGTGTTAGAAATTTTTGTTTCTAGGTAGAGCAATTAGCTATAAGAAGAAATAGCAGAGAGCATTATTATAATTGGAATGGAAAATTAATAGAAGTAAAAGAAGAAGATGGATATTCCTATCAATGAGAGTATGATGAGATGAATCATCTTGTGAAAGCCATCGATAAAGAAAGCAGAGAAACCTTATTTGAATTGAATATAACATCATGTGGGATTTATGCCAGAAGACAGCTCCCAATGAAGCAGTGACAAAATATATCTATAATAAGTCAAGGCGATTAGAAAAAGTGATTTCTCCGGAAGGAGGAGAAACTCAATATCAATATGATAAGAATGGAAATTGTACCAAACAGATAAATCCAGATGGAGCAGAAATACATTATTATTATGATGAATTAAATCGCTTAGTTCAAACAGATTATCCCGACCATTCTTCCGATCAAATGGAATATAATTATGCAGATAAAATTACAAAATTCATCGATGCCAACGGCGAAGAATATCAGATGGAATATGATTTGGCAGGACAAAAAATAAAACAAATCACACCGAGTGGGGCAATAACTTCTTTTGAATATAATGAATTAGGAATGATTAAGAAAATCATAGAACCAATAGATAGAATCACCAGATATGAATATTTTCCGGGCGGCAGATTAAAACGAGTTCTATTTCCAGATGAAAGTTATATTGATTATACTTATGATCTGAATGGGAATGTAATCCGAAGGAGAGATCAGACAGGATATCAAATAGACTTTACTTATGATGCACTAGACCGTTTAGTATTTATGGAAAGCAATCAAGGACAAAAGAAGACCATTACTTATGATGCGATGGGAAATGTTCTTACTATAACAAATAGTAAAGGGATTACCACAAATTATGAATATACAAAAAGCGGAAAATTAAAAGCTGTATTAGATCCATTAGGAACAAAAACATGTTATACCTATGATGAAATGGATCGGCTATTAATGGTAAAACAAGTGACAACCTTTGAAGAAGAATGGGAAGAAGTTCAGAAAATAAATCAACAAAAAGAACGGTTATTAGTGTAATATAAAAGAAATCTGGAAGGATATTTGATTTCTTCTCAAAATGGAGAAGGGGATACTACCTATTATCAAAGAGATTATCGGGGAAATACTATGCAATATGAATGAGACTGCTATGGAAATAAAACAAAAATGAGGTATCCCGATGGAAAAGAAATATTCTATAAATATGGAAAAAATCAGAAATTGGCAAGAATACAATGGGAAAAGGAATTTATAGAATATGAGTATGATGAGAAGGGATATTTAGAGAAAAAGAACTATAGTAATGGAAAAACATCTACTTATGGATATAATAAAAATGGAAAACTAAAATTTATTCTACATAAACAAGAAAGAGAGCTGTTAAAATATCAATATCAATATGAATATGATATAGAAGGACTTCCCATTGCTATTCGAGAGGATAACTCTAATGGCAGTGCCCGTTATCGTTATGAATATGATGCATTAAATCGTATTATCAAGGTAGAAAAGGATTTATGTTTCTTAAGAGGATATGAATATGATGGATTTGGACATCAGGTGAGAAAACAAGTATTAGAAAGAGAGTTAGAAAAGCAAAGTGTGGAAGAGGTTCTTCCACCTCAGATAAAAACCATAGAGTATATGATTGATTTTACAAGAAATCACCATAATATAATCAAAGAACAAGGGGAAAAGGAAGAAAAGAATTATATCTGGGAACCACGAAGTTATGAGCTGGTAGGATTAGTAGAGGAGAAAGAAAATTATTTTTATCAGAACGACCGCTTGGGAAGTCCTGTTCGGTTACTAGACCATCAAGGCAGAACCGTGTCATCTTATGAGTATGAGGAATTTGGAAAACAGATAGACCAGAAAATACTACAAAAAGAACAGCTATTTGGATTTATAGGATATGAAATAGAAAAGGAAACGGAACTTTACCATACAGAAAGAAGATGGTATAATTCAGATATTGGAGTATTTTATGGAATAGATAGCATAAAAGGGAATACAGCCGAGCCATTTACGATACATGCTTATTTATTTTGTTTGAATAATCCGCTGTATTATATAGATGTAGATGGGGCATATCCTTTGACAGAAGAAGAACTAGATGAGGCACAAGAAGATGGTAATGAAGCACATCGATTGTTTCAACAATTTTTTAAATGGTATTTCAGAAATAGTCAATATTTTACAGCAGAAGTAGAATTTAAAATAAAAGATGGAAGTCTTGATCCAAAATATAAATATGGAAGAGCAGATATGGTATTATTTGATGAGGGAGCTGCTGAAATTTATGAAATAAAACCTTCATCACGAGATGATGATAAAAAGCATTCTGAAGATATTAAGCAGTTAGAACGATATATAGAGAAATTTCAGATACAAGAAAATAAAGATGCATTTTTTGGAGAGAGCTTTTTTGCCGATAAAATTATTTTAATTCCAAGTGAACGTAAGTCAGATTCTTATATAAGATATTATAGTCATTATGAAGAAAAAAATGATCTTATGGATGGAACAACTTATGTAGGATTTATATATTGGGAACATGTTGAAAAGAATAAAATTCGACCACAACCCTATTTGATATGGATACCTAATAAAAATGGAAAAGGAGGAGATTTTGAAACAGATCTTCAAACGAAGATAGGATCTGAGGGAAGATATAATGATGATATAGCTGCTGCGATTGGTTGGACGACAATAGGAATAATCTTATGGTGGTGCATTAAAGCAGGAGTATCTATACCTACAGGACAATGGTGGATATTAGGATGTGGTTGATATTTATATTAAAAAAGAATAATTGATGAAAATATAAAAGGAAAAATGTTAAAATGATATTAGTAATAAGAATAAGGAATATTTTAACTAATTAAAATAAAGTTTAATGGAAAGATAAAGTAAAAGATATTGTTTGCTAATAGATGATTGTGAAAGTCAAAAAGTTATTGTTATCGTTTTATTTACTGGAAAGTCAAAAGGGGAACGCGGAGGCAAGGAAGTATTCCAGCGAAGCCGCGCTTTCGCTCCGTTCCAGACGTAGTGGACACTAAATTCGCCGTTTCGCTTCTTGCGAAA
>OFGK01000941.1_pt1 | contig 19088 bp, 10 predicted proteins | sample 1521771 | NCBI WGS metagenome assembly OFGK01 (sample SAMEA3504088, study PRJEB24116) | mouse gut metagenome | biome: mouse gut; feature: mouse-associated habitat; material: faeces | place: Denmark | collected 2011 | reverse complement strand
GTACCGTTACGTCTGGAACGGAGCGAAAGCGCGGCTTCGCTGGAATACTTCCTTCCTTACGCGAACCTTTGACATTCAAGTAAACAAAACCATACTTTTTTATATTAACTTAAATACATGTGCAATAGGTGTATCTTTTCTCTGCTCCTCTGGAAGAGTGACCACAATTCCATCTTTTCTCTGTTGAAATGTGATCGTTTCATTCATGTTTAAACACCATACATCTTTTACTTTTCCAGTATAAGGAATAAAAATTTCTGCTTCTACTGGCTGTGTTTCATCTGGATAAGTACGAATTGCATAAACAACATCTTCTTTTTTAGTAAACGCCACATTGTCTTTTTTATAAGGCGCACATACTCTTGTTCCATAGATGGCTTCTCCATATTTTCTGAGCCATTCTCCCATTCCCTTCATGGTACGAAGTGCTCCAGCAGGAAGACGACCATCTGGCTGAGGTCCTACATTTAAAGCAAGATTTCCACCCTTTGCCACAATATCAGTGAGCAGACAAATCACTTCTCTAGGTGTTTTATATCTATCCTCATATCCAAAAGAGAAAGATGTTCCCATGGTAATACAGCTTTCCCATGGCACGCTCAATGGTTTTTCTGGAACACATTGCTCTGGTGTGACATAATTCTCATAAGGTCCTCCGATTGTTCTATCTGCGCAGAGCATTCCTCTTTGAAATTTACGGATTTCCTCAATCACTTCTCCCAAACGAATATCCTGTCCTGAGTGCTTGCAAACCCACCCTGCATCAAACCACATAATATCAATCTGTCCATATTTTGTAGCTAATTCCTTAATTTGATTCTGTGTAAAAGTCACAAAGCGTTCCCATTCTTCTGGATTCTCTTCTGGTCGATAGGAAGGTCCACGCCACTGATAATTGCCACGGCTGCTCGTTGTATTCCAATAACTGTCAATATGCCAATCCGCCTTAGAAAAATAAGCAGCTATCCCGATTCCCTTTTTGCGGAATGATTCAAATAGATGAGCGCAGATATCTGCATATTTATGACTATGAAAAGGACAATCTTCTTCTGTAATTTTATAATCGCTAAATTCTGTATCCCACATACAAAAGCCATCATGATGCTTTGTCGTGAAAATGGCATATTTAAAGCCTGCATCTGCCGCAGCTTCTGCCCATTTTTCCGGTTGAAAGCGGATAGGATTAAAGGTCTTATTCAGATCAAAGTATTCTTTTTTAAATTCTTCCGCACTCACGTCCCAGTCAATTCCTGTTCTAGACCAATTCGCATCTGCATCACTGAGCGCCCATGATTCTACCACTCCTAATTGGGAATATGGTCCCCAATGCATCATCAAAGCGAGTTTCTGGTCTTGAAACCATTCTAATTTCTTTAAAACATATGGATCTGTAGACCATACATATGCATCTTCTGCACTATAATTATGCACTCCATTTTCCACTTTTTTTTCTTCTTCTTTTTCTATGTCTTCCTTTTCTTCTGTGGACAAATCCTTTTCTTCTAAATTATCTGTTTCCATTTTATATTTTCCTTCTGCTCTTTTATATTTTTACGGTGAACTGCCACCCACCTAAAGGTAATTAACTTCTAACAACTTACGCTCTATTTAAGAAGTTTAATATCTGTTTCTATAAATTCATTTTCTGCGCAATAAATACTCTCGCAGATTATCTACATAACATTTCAAAACGAAGCTTTAGATTTCATATCAATCAAATCATGTTTTTAAACTCTTATCTTTGGCAAGAAAGTAACGCAGGATAAATCATATGCCTAGAAAGACCCTTGGAAGACGTTGACACTTAATGAGCAACTCTGTAAGGAGTTGCGAATTTAGTACCATTACGTCTGGAACGGAGCGAAAGCGCGTCTGACTAGGCATATGATTTATCCTGCGTGAACCTCTCGCCAATCCCTTCAAACAGCAAACATCTTTTAATAAATCTTTTTTCCATTCCCTCTTAATTTGGCAATTTATCCCCTGCCTTTCAGACAGGGGACTAATTTATCATATTAAAATATAAGAGATTTTACTTAAAGAAATCCACTCACTCATAACAGAATAAGCCTGTCTGTATAACCTTATCCATCAATCTCCACCTAAACCACTACGCTCTACACCTTGTACAAAGCGTTTTTGTACGAATAAATAGAGAATTAATAAAGGAACTACTACTAATAATGCACATCCTGCTGCTACTGCTGATTGTACTAATGGAGATTCCTTATTTACAATAGCACCTACTTCTTTTGGAAGTACTTTTATAGCATCTCCGATAGGCCATCTTATATTAGACTGTAATCGGTTAAATGTAAGTGCCAAACTCTTAGAAGATGAGGTGAGCAGAGATGTGAAATAAACATCTGCGTAGTTCCATAAGAAACTCAACACACCTACTGTAGTAAGAGATGTTGCAGAACTTGGCAATACAATAGAGAAGAAAGTCTTTAAAAATCCTGCTCCATCCACAAACGCTGCTTCTTCAATAGAGATAGGGAGCTGACGGAAGTTCTGTCTTAAAATATAGATGAACAAACCACCTTTTACACCCATACCTGTACCTGCTAATAAATATAACGAAATATCCGAACCTATCAAAGATATAGGATTTCCAGTCAATAATTTAAATATTCCTAAAATGTCAAAGTTTCTAAATGTGATATACTGTGCAAGCATGATAGACTGGCTGGGCACAACGATAGAAAATATTACAATTGCCCAAAGTATGCCACTTCCCTTAAACTTCATTCTGGCAAAGGAATATGCAGCGAGTGCAGCACACAGTGTCTGCAAAATAGCCAATATCGCTGTATTTAAAAGACTGAATACAAGTCCTTTCCAATAGTCTAATACTTCAAGCGCTACTTGGAAGGATACAGAAGAAACTTCTGGCGGCACCCATTCAGAGCTTTTCATTCCTAATACGCTATGCGCTGTAACCGCTTCTTTTAACAGGTTTAAAAGAGGAGTGACAATAACAAAACCAAGACTAATTAATAATACATAGCGGAATACATGACCTAGTATGTCTTTTCCCTTTTGTTTTACAGCTGCCTTGCTGACTCTTCCAGCCTTTACATCTTCTACAAACTGCATACCGGGCATTTTCCCTTTTGTTTTAGTTGTCATAATAGAACACTCCCTTCGAAATAATCCAGCTTACAATACCGATTAATGCTATACTCACCATAAAGTAAATCACACTCATGGAAGCGCCTAAGCCATATTTACCACTTGTAAATGTTACTTTATAAATGGTATCGGATATCTCTGCTGCTGCAAATAAATCTGCCATACTATAGACTACACAAACTAGAATCATAGGAGATATCATTGGGAATGTAATCTTACAAAAACTTTCAAAACCACTACATCCTTCAATCTTTGCAACTTCATAAAGTGATGGAGAAATTCCCTGTAAACCAGATAAGAAGATGAGAATCTGCACACCTGAAGTTGTGATTACGTCGAAAATATTACTAATCGCGGAAGTTATAATAGAAAGTATACTGGTTGGTATACCACTATTTGTGATTAATTCCGTAATCCAAGCGATGTTAATAATAGAGGTTGTTTCTTCTGTAGTATTCAGTACTTCTGATAATTCAATTTCTGTAATTCCTGTTGATAAAATCAGAGGAATGAAAAATATCACACGGAAAAATCCTCTTCCTTTAAACTTCGCATTTAATAAAATAGCAATAAACAAAGCAACAAAAATTTGAATTGGTACATTGGTTACTACATTTGTTAATGCTTCTATTAAATCCTTATTAAAATCTGGATCTACTCCAGTTGCATATTTAAAATTCTCTAACCCAACATATTGGAAACTAAATCCTGTACCTACAATATTAATATTACATATGGAATAGTAGAATGTCTTTATTAACGGTGCTAAAAAGAAGAAAATTGCTCCGAATAACCATGGGACTAAAAATATTACGCCCCATACTGCTGTTCTCTTTTTAAAATCTAAGCTTGAATAGAAAGATTTTTTTTCTCCTTTCACTTTTGCTTTACTATTTTCACTCATTTTACCATCCTCCTATTCTACTACAAAACTCTGAGCAGCAACTTTCACTCCAGAGATGGTAGTTTCTTCATGACCATAGTTTAGATAAACTTTTACTCCATTAGAATATGTCACAATCCTAGTGAGTCCTGCATCATCTAACATTTCATGATTTGTAATAGATGCATTTTTTACTTTTTGATAAAAGTTATTATATTGGCTATAATAATCGCCAATTTGATATTGCCAAACAGAGAATTGTGCTGCAAAACGGTCATTTTGTTTTGTATTATTTAAAGATTCTGGTTCTGCTGAAACAAAAGAGAATTTCAAAGAACTCTTTCCTTCTATCGCACGTAATACATCTTCTGCGATATCTATGGAATCTTTATTAATATTGGTTGAGGAATAATTGATATAACCATCTAATACCATCTGCATAAAAGGTATGGTATTATCTAATATACGTAATTCGCTCGTCTTTACAGGCAAATCAGCAATGTAATCGGTATAACCATATGCTAAATCAATCGGATTAAAAAGCATTAAATTTCTATCCTGGGAAATAGTTTCCAATCCAGTCTGTACATATGATTTCGCAGTTGTCTGAGAAACCTGTTTTTTCTTCCGGTAAGTATCTGGTAAAAATGTCATAAAATCATTAGAAGCTAAATTATTTACTCCCAAAGAATTATAAGATTTACTAAATTTGTTCAGATAGGCTGTCAAATAAGATGGATTAATCATATATTTTGAATATATATCATTCTTTTCAACCTGTCTTTGAACTGGCTCAAAATCATGTAAAATAGCCTTTTCATTACTTAAAAGATAAGATACTTCTTCTGAACCAAGACCTTTTGTGGTGTGTGCTGTCTGTAATTTTATATTAGGGAATACCTGAGCTCCTATACTATCTGCATAAAATACTAAAGAATTCCATGCAGACTTTCCTCCTAATTCTGATACAAGGGAAACTTTTTCTACAGAACGCTGGTTCATTCCTTCATTGACTATACCAGTATAAATTAATTTAATATTTTTTACACCAGCATTTGTCATATTGATTAAAATATCTTGAGCCTGTTTAAATGTAGTAAGTGTTTCTGTTCCTTGATAAGGTATTCCTGCTATATATTTCTGTTTATCTGTCGCTCCTAAAAGTTCCACATAAAATGGTGCTTTTTCTTCATCCTGTCTTTTTGTCAATACACCTTTTTCTTCTAAATACTTTGTATAATAGTTTGCCATTCCGACATAATCTGCATCTTTTCCTGTCAGATAATGATAGCGAACCGTGAAATCTGTATTATAATAGTCATCTGTCGTTTTATCAATATAATAATCTGTAGTAGCAGTTTTTCCACCTATTGTTCTCTGTCTTTCACGGATATAAAAGGTCAATGCCAATCTGCTCACAGGCTCATTCTGGTATGATTTATTGATATAAGCGGAAAGCTTTGCTGCCTCTGCTCCTTGTTCTACAATAGCAAAAACCGCACTATCTCCTGTTTTTAATCCGAATACTGGCATCGTCATATTGATTTTAGTTTCATCATAAGTTGTTGTATTTACCAACTTATCTCCGCCATAAAAACGTGCCGTAAACTGATTTTCATTTAATTTAGTATTATTCAGATTGATGAGTGCTCCACTGCCATCTGGCACAAACATATATCCATCTGTTTCTTGTGTAGATAAGAAATATGGAAGAATTTCCAGATAAGAAATCGGTTTATCTTCATCTGATACTTCTATCTTATTTGCTGGAATATTAACCTTTAAGTCATCTCCATCTAAAGTAAACTCTATTGGAAGCACGATGGAAAGATTGCTGGGATATTCATCACTGTCAATTTCAAATTCCGCATTATCTGCCATCAATTCATCATAAGTATAATGTCCTAATTCATAAAAAAGATGATACATTTCCTGTGCTGCTAATTTCTTATAAGGACTATCTTTGCTCGCGCCTCTACTATAAATTCCACTGCCAGTGAGAAAATATCGATCCTCCGCAAGACGTCTCTCTGCTTCATTCAAATATTGTAATACTAACTCTTCCAATCTTTCCTGACGTATATATTTAGGGAAGTTTTTATAGGTGATTTCATCATTACCTATATCATAAATAATTCTGACACCATTATCTATTAGTTGATAAGATATTCTTCCTGTTTCTACACACATAGTATAAGTATTCATATTAGAGATAGTACCATAGATATTAGAAGACGCGCCGTCATAATAATAGGCTACTATATCAGACTTCATATTATCTGTTAAATCAAACATTTTAGTATCTCTATATGTTCCATCTTTCTTTGACTGCCAGCGAATAGTACCATCACTAGGTTTTAATAGCAGTTCCATATTAGAACCTTCTGCTATCTTTTGGAATTCAGAACCTGTCAAATTATCCATAGGTTCATCTAATAAACTGCCAGTCTGCTGTACATCTGATGTTTGTTGTCCTTGCTCACTTGCTTGTACTGATGCACATGCACTTAATCCAAGTAGACATAATCCCATTAGCAAAAAATTTTTAAATTTTTTCCTCATTCTTTTAATGCCTCCTTTCTACATCAGCATCTTAAATTCGTTGAAAATTGTCACAATGTCTGTAATAAATCCACTTAATAAGGTCACAAGCAACAGAGTAATAAATACGATAATCAGCATAGCCACAAAGGATAATAAGATTGCTCCTACATTCTTTGTAAATGTATATTGATGTACCATAATTAATCCAATAAATGCATAAAATACAAAGAATACATATGCTACAACAAATATTCCTGATACTAAAGCTGCTTCATCCTCTGTCACGATATTTGATAATAAAGTTCCTACTAAATTTAAAATCACAACTGGATATAAAGAGTATGAAATCACTTTAAAAATATCCACCATATTACCTTTACCATTTACAAGCACACCAACTGCCCAGCTTGATACTATGAAAATAAGATATGGAAGAACTGCACTTGCCATAACCATAACAGGATTAATATTATCTTTATCCACAAAAGCAACTAAAAATCCTGTATATCTTTCCTTAATTAAAGATACCCATGCAAATGCTATCAAAATAATGACACACATTACTACAGAACCATCTTTATCCATCTTTACTGCATCAAAAGCTTTAAATGGAGTAGAGAATACTTTCATAGGCCAAGTAACTGCTTCATATTTTATCTTTCTTAAGATATCCCATACTTTTCCTTTTAAAGGACCTTGTTTTGGTCTGAAATGACGATAAATCTTCTTTGCTATCACTAAAACTACGATTAATGCGATGATACTGATAATTCTAGCAAAATTGTTATTCATCCAATTATCTCTCACATAACTATATGCGATAGAGTAATAATTACGAACGCCGCCTTTTTCAAAGTTTTCCATCGCCCTTTGATACATACCTTGGCGAAGCTGATATTTTGCAATTCCTAAATTTGCATAATAGAAATTAGGATTAATCTTTAATACATCATTCCATTTTTCATAAGCAGCTTCATAATTATAAGATGCCTGATCATTTAAAGCACTGTTAATTAATGCTCCATATTCTGTTTCCTGATAGACTTCTATTGTCTGAGTAACTAAGTCAACTACTAAAATCTTGTCATTCATAAAAGCCAAATCTATAGGGCTGTTTAAATTTCCTTTTGTTCTACCGCTTCCACCTAAAATATACATCAGATGTGCATCTTCACTATAAACAAACACTCTTGAATTGTTCACATCTAATACGGCGAAACGTCCATCTTCTGCACAAGCCACACTAGATAATAGAGATAAAGAACTTCCTGCTTTGAAATCTCCCATCGGTCGAGGTTCAAAATCGCTCTCTGGCATAACATCTTTTCCTTTAGAATTCAATTTTCTAACTGGTTCTGAAGAAGAAGAGTCATTTACCGTTGCGAATAAGAATCCATCTTTGTCCAAAGCCAAATCACTATAGTCTGTTGCCAGCCATAATTGCATACGGCTGATCTGTTCTTCTGTAGCAATCATACGATAAAAACGATCTGTAATGCTCGGATTTACTTCATTTGCTCCAACGAAACGGTTAAATTCTCCCTCTGGAGAAAGTTCTATAATACCTTCATAGATACTTTTCGCCTTTACATAAATACGTCCTACTTCATCTACTACTACTTTTGTAGGAGCATAAGTGAAAGTTAAACCTGTAATATCAGGTCTTCCAATAGCACGTACAAAATTATGGTTTTCATCAAACTCTACGATTTCTCCTGCATCCTGTTCTGCAATATAGATATGATTATCTTTTGTAACAAAAATTCCTGTTGGATTCTTTACGGCTGAATCCTGACTTCCTCTTTTATAAGTGCTGATAATCTCTCCATGTGTGAAATCAGAATCTGTGATTACAACCTTTCCTGTCATAGTAATATAAATTTTTCCATTGCGATAAAAAATATCACTCATACTTGCTAAGGAATCTAACCCTAAATCAGATGCCCGCACACTGCGTTCCAATTCATATGCATTAGGAGCAGGTACTTCTTCTCCTAAAATAGTATAACCATAGCTTGTATCCTCTGCTGCTATTACTACATTAGATAAAGTCTGACTCAAAAGCATCATCATAGCAAATAGAAAAATGATATATCTTTTTATATTGTTTCTCTTCATACCATCCTCCTAATCCTTCATACCAGATGTAGCCATTGTAGAAATGACATTGCTCTGCATGAATAAAAAGACTGTTACTGGTACTAAGAACATGATAATCTGTGCTGCTGCTAAAATACCACCATAAGAAGCACCTACACCAGTTACACTACCATTGGATAACTGTGTTACTAAATAGGAGAAACCTTTTAAACGCTCTTCATAAATGAACTTATCTCCTGTATTAGTCCACAATCTTTGGAAAATCATGATAAATGCAGTAACTAAAGCTGACTTAGAAATCGGCATTACAATTTTCCAGTGAGTGCGGAAATATCCAGCACCGTCAATTTGAGCTGCTTCTAATAAACTGTCTGGTATCTGCTGCATAAAGTTAATCATTAAGTATAAACATAAAGTAGTTGCAAAACTAGGTATAATAATCGCGCTCAAACTGTCTAACATACCTAATCTAGAAATTGTGATGAAGTTAGGTATCATAGTAACTGTTGCATCGAACATCAGGGAATATTCAATAATTTTATTAAATACCTTAACACCCGGAAATCTATATTTTGCCAAGGGAAATGCACACATAGATGCAAATATAATATGTCCGATAGAACCTATTACTACAACGATTACAGAGTTAAAAATATATCTAGTTAATGGAACTAATGTATTCGCTAACACATTAGACAAATCTCGAAAATTATTTAAGGTTGGATTCTGTACTAAAATCCTTGGCGGGAATATAAACATTTCATTCATCGGCTTTAATGATTGGCTTATCATATAAAGCACGGGAAAGAAGAATAAAAATCCCAAAGAAGCGAGGAACACGCCTAACACAATATTCCCACCAACGCTTCTTTTTGCCTTTTTAACCTGAGCGACTGGCTGACTTTTTTTAAAAATCTTCATAGATAGAACTCTCCTTTCTCTAGTATTTATCAAGTACCTATCTTACGCAGGAATTTCTGCACTAAAATATTTAAAATCATCATAAGTGCGAAAAGAATAACTGCAATCGCACAGGCATATCCCATTTCCAGACGCAACATACCATAGTCGTTCAAATGGTTTACAATGGTATGAGATGCATAGTTCGGGCTTGGGAATCCAACTAAAGAGTCTCCGATTGAACCAACAGAAAGAGCTCCTGTGATAGACATTACCGCACCAAATAAAAGCTGTGGTTTCATATTTGGTAATGTGATATACCACAATTCCTGCCAACGATTTCGGATTCCATCCAAAGCTGCTGCTTCATACTGTGCTTCATCCACGTTTTTAATACCTGCTACGAAAGAAAGGAAGCCAACACCAAGGCTGAGCCATAATGATGCAAGAATAACGATAAGAAGAATTGTTCCCTCATCAGATAACCAAAGTATTGCATCTGAGGTAAGTCCTAAATTTATTAAAATCGCATTTAAATAACCTGTGCTATCATTTGAGAAAATCATAGCGAATACTGTTACTGCTGTACCTGCCATAGAAGGAGAATAAAAGATAACTGTCACAATCGTACCTAATGTATGTGGTAATTCATTGATCAACCACGCCAATAAGAAAGAGAGGATATATCCACCCGGTCCTACAAAACAGGCGATAATAATGGTATTCTTTAATGCTTTAATAAATATTTTATCCTGCAAGAATAGCTCTCTATAATTACGAAGCCCAACAAAGTTCGCGCTTTCTAAGACATTGTAGTCTGTAAAGCTATAGCCTATTGCCTGTACAACAGGCCATACAACGAACACTAAAAATAATATCATGAAAGGAGCCATCATAAAATATAACACCTTATATCGTTTTACTTCATGTACAAACCATTGCCATTTCGTCCTTTTTATTACCTCATCCACGATATTACCTCCTTTCTTATTGTGGCAATCCGAATTCTCGGCGTTTTTTCTCAATTTCTGTGTTAATTTCGCCGATATTCAAATACATTGTGTCTACAGGTTCTTCATTATTAGTAATAACATCTATGAAAACATTAGAGATAACACGTCCTGTAATATATCCGCCAGGAACTTGAGCTACTCCTCTTAAGTTTTCTACTGTTGCCAATAAAGTTTCTTTTGTTTCATTATCAATAGAAACATTTTTCAGCGCTTCAATATTAGCCATCGGATATTCTGCTGATGCACCATCTTTTGCCTTTAATTCCATATTATAGTTTTGCTGTGTTTCTGCGCTCACCCACCATTTCAGGAAATCCCATGCTTCCTGCTGTGTGCTCTTTGCTTCTACTGTATTTTTGATAATCATACTTCCGCCGACCATACAAGTATTCGTTCTATCAATCGTTCCGTTCGCATTTCTTGTTCCAGGAAGAGGAGCTATTCCCCATTGTCCGTCAATTTCAGGAGCGGAAACCATAATTTTATTACGATATGTATAATCGTCAATTACAATCGGAACTTGTCCTGTACGGAAACGAGTTACTAAATCTACCGTATAATCCAAACCTTGTTTTGTATAAAACTCTGTCCAATATTTAAAAATATAAAGTGCGTCATTCTCTCCTAAATTCGTTTTTGTCTGTGTTTGATTATATAAATCAATTTTATTTTGGTATAACATCGATAAGAAAATAGGATTAATTGGCTTATTGGAAGTTGTACTTGTTCCGCCAAGTGTTAAACTATTTGTTGTATTCATGAATAAAGACATATTCTCTGCTTCCAAATAAGGAATGAGTTCTTGTAATTCCTCCCATGTTTCTGGAACAGAAAGATTTAATTGTTCAAATATATCTTTTCTATAGAAGATAACTGGAAATGACATCTGATCTGGCAGACCATAATATCCTCCATTATATTCCATATATTCCATAGCGCCCGGTGAAAACTCACTTGCTACATCTTTGAAATCATAAAACTGTGTTAAATCATATGCTGCATTTCTATATGCGAAGTTTGTAGGCATAGAATAGTTAACCTGAATCGCTACATCTGGACCATTTCCTGTAACAGTAGATGGCAGCAATGTATCTGCACCAACCATAGAAAGTTTTACACGATAAGGGCTGTCTTTAAAATGTTCATTGATTAAACTCTGTACAATTTCATACTGGCTACGAGTAGAAGTACTAATCCATACATTAATCGTTTTTTGTTTTGTCTGTTCTCCCTGTTCACTCTTAACTTCATAATCATTTGTATAAGAGCCAATAAATGCTAATACAGAATGTTTTAATTTTGCGAAGAAGCCACCTTCTGCTTTTCCTAATTTATATCCGTCTGGACATACCATCAGGTAATCCATCTCTAATGGCTGAGAACCTAAATTTAACATCCAAGAACTTAAAGCAGAGAGTCTATCATTTAATTTTGTCAACTGTTTTGTGATGTTATCAGGTTTAGCGATTACTTTTTCTAGAATTGTCATCATCTGAGACAAATCAGATGTCTTTGTTCCTCCGTTGACATCTTCCCCAAACATTTTGATTACATTGTCCAATCTCACATATTCTACCTTCATGATATCCACCATGTCTGGCACAGAAGCTAAAATATTATAATCACGATATTGATCTGGAGTTGTTCCCATAACAGATGTCAATCTGCGGTAAAGTTCATTTAGATTTCTCACACATGTTTCTACTTCACTAACTGCATCAGACAGAGAAGCTAAAGTAGCTGTCATAGTGATTGTGTTTGTTCCTTCTTTTAAGTAAAAATAATAATCCCCGTTTTCATCTCCTAGATATTCAAATTGAAAATCTGTTTTATAAGGGAAAGCAATTTCTGCTGCTTCTTGGAATGGAAGTTCTCCATTAATTCTTATCTCTCTGATGGAGTAGAAACCTCTGTTCAGCGCCTGGCGAAAACGAACACTTAATTTATATAAGCCTTCTTTTGGCGCTTCTACTTGCCAAGTAACACCATCACCTGTAGCACTCCAACTTTCACCTCCTATTGTATTATATACGATATAAGTTGAATGATAAGGCTGTGTTTTGGTAGAAGAACGATTATTCTGAGGCAGAATACTAGGACTAGATTTTACCAGAGCATCCTCTGCTTGAATGGTGATAGGATCAGCTAAATCACCATTGCTGATAACTGGCACTCCTTCTGCTACTTTAGCAGCATAATATTCCTGATAAGACATCAATTTTTCAGCTGGCACAAGGCTTATCTCTTCAATACCCATATCTGCTTGTACAGATTCTAAAGTCACCGTGTTTTCACCCTGTTTAAAATAAAAAGCAAAATCTCCCGCTACACTGTAATCGGAAGAGGTGATATTCTTTGTCGCGCTCTCTTCTTTCTGCTTTTCTAGTGGCATCGCTTGATTTCCATCTGTGTTCATCAAAAAGTCTTTATTTTCTTCCTGCCATAGACGCTCAAATACAACACCTTCTGCCTCCTCGAAAGGAATCTTATCATTGATATAAACATTTCGCACAATGGATAATGTGCTGTTTGCAACTGGACGATATTTCACAGAAATATAATAAAGACCACTCTGTTTTACATTAAAATTATAGGTTACTTTTCCACTATTACCCGTAAGTAAATAGCCATCTGTTACTTTTAAATCACTCATTGTGCTGTCTGAGTAATCTTTTCCGCCCACTTTCACAGGGTCTGCATTTTTCACATAATCATTATCTGTAAAACCTGCCAGATATTCATTATATGCCACCATGTCAGAAGCTCCGAAGTCATAAGTACCTGCCAGAATACTATCTCTTATGGAAGTATCGTTGCCGCCTCTTGTCACTGCAATAATAATGATTGCGATGATTACAATCGGTACTAGAACCATAAGTACTTTCTTGCTTTTACTTTTTTTCTTCAAATCCTTCTCCCTCCTTTTCTTGATGCTTGCTTTTTTGTTACTATCTTATAAAAGCGAGGGGAAAATGCTTTCCCTCGCTTTTTATTTAGAATGAATGAAAACTTAAAAAAACGGATTTTAGTTTAAGGATAAACCTGCATCTTTCATCTTTGCTGCTGCTTCGTTATAGTAAGATTCAAGAGTAGCACGTATATCATTACCAGGTCCATAAATATCTCTGAAGCAATCCCAAGCGGACATTAACTCTGCACTATCAGCGCCCCAGCCCCAGTCATATTCAAAACGAGAATGCATCCAGTCATTGATTTCAATATCTTCTTGAGTTGTAAAGCTTCCAGCAGCTCCTGGACTAGCACTGAATATAACATCTTTTTCGCCATTTTGTTCTTTTTCATATGCGTCATGCATCCAAGATTTATCATTAATTAATTCTTGATAATCCTGTGCTATCTTTGTTAAAATATTACCCGGAATTCCTGTTCTCTGTACTGCAGCATCTAATACAGAAATACCGCCCCAATAAGTGAATGCTACTTTATAATTATCGCTTAATGTTTTATAATCGCCGTCACATGTTACATTAGAACCCCAAGGATAAGGAACGATTCCAAAATCATAACTGATATAGCCAAACTCCCATTGTTCTGCTCTAGCTAATACGATTGATTCATCATCATATCTATAAGCGAATTGATATCCTGTTGATCCATCATCTTTTACCACTGGTTTTGCAGGTGCTGCAAGACCTGTTGTCTGTAAATCTCTATATAATTGAATCGCTTCAATAAATGGTTCGTCTTTATATGCCAAATGTCCATTACTGTCTAAAGTAGGATAGCCATTTGCTGCTCCTGCCATAGTAGCCCAATGGAATGGATAAGCACCGATTGGATATACGCCTTCAGGAAGTTTTGATTTCATATCTGCTAAATAAGATTTAAAGTTTTCATAATCCCATTTACCTTCCATGAACATTTCAGTAGGTGTCTTTTCCATACCGATTTGTTTTAGATAATCTCTATCATAAACCATTACCCAGCAGCTTCCTACATCATCATAAGAAATACCATAACATTTGCCATTCCAAGTCATCGCATCTAAATAAGCAGAACCTACTTTATACTCATCTTTATACTCTGTGATGTCCAATAATAAATTGTTCATAACACATCCTAGGAAAGAACCTACATTTAAAACCACAATATCAGCAGCTGGCTCACCAGAAGCTACAGAAGATAATAATAACTGTGTTTCATTTGTTCCATCATATCCATCTAAAGTAATAGGTTCTAATACTATATTATACTTCTCTTCTATTTTTGCTTTTGCTTCAGCATATTTTAAGTCTTCATCTTCTTTTAATAACTGATCAAAGCCATTTCCCCATACTCTTACTGTCTGTCCACCGAAATCATATTTTTCTTCTTCCTGTGTGGTAGTTTCATCTTGATTTGCTGCTGTTGTTGTTTCATTGTTATTTGCTGTTGTTTGAGCAGGTGTAGTAGTGGTATTATTATTATCACCATTATTACCACAACCTGTTACAGAAAATGCCATAGCAGCAGATAAACCTAGTGCCCAAAGTTTCTTTGTACTTTTTTTCATATACTATTCCTCCTTAAAATAATAAAATAAATGATATATTTAGTTATGCGTCACTACTGCGCCGCTTCCCCCATACATCTCTATCTCCCCTTCCAGCTCTATTTTAACAACTGTCACGTTTTCATGACAATCTTGGGCTGTTAAATTAATCCAAGTAGCACCCGGTATATTAAACCAAGGCACACCTCCTAAGATATCATAGGTAAGCTCTTTTCCTGAATGTAAAACAGTAATTTTTTTAATTTTATTGCAAAGCCCTTTCAGGCAAATGCTCTCTTTTGGGTTATCATGAACAAATAAATATAATGTTTTATTGTCCTCTGAAATAGTGCTGCCGCCTGTCCAATATCTGGTCATGATGCCTTCCTTTGTTCCAAAAACAGCCTCTTCATGAGTGTGAATCCATTTTCCTAATCCTAATAATAACGCTTCTTGTCTTTCATCAATACTGCCATCTTCTTTTGGTCCAATGTCCAATAAAAGATTTCCACCCATACTGATACAGTCTGTAAACATACGAATAATTTGATTGAGTGACTTATAGTGAGTATCTCTTGCCTGCCATCCCCACGAATCATTTACCGTAGTACAGAATTCCCATGCACCCTCTGGTCTTGTGATAGGAAGTCCTTGTTCTGGCGTCTTATAATCTCCATGACCAGCTAATCTGGAATTTATTATCAACTCTGGATTAAAAGATTTTAAATAGTCTTTAAATTCCGGCAATCCCCATTGTTCAGCACTTCTTTCCCAATCACCGTCAAACCATAATAAATCTACTTTTCCATAATTGCCTAACACTTCTGCTAATTGATGGTTATTAAATTCTAAAAATTTCTTCCAAGTTTCTTCATCTTGAACACCATCTGTAGGAGAAGAGAAACGATTCACAGTACTTAAATCTTCTGGGACTTTTCCATCTGTATACACACTCGGATAATCTGGATGTGACCAGTCAATTAAAGAATAATACATTCCAACTCGAATATTATGTTCCCGAAGTGCCTGTGCATATTCTTTTACAATATCTCTTTTCGCTGGTGTCTTTTTCATCACACTCAAATCACTATATTTTGTATCAAATAATGCCACTCCATCATGATGTTTTGTAGTGAGCACTGCATATTTTGCACCACTTTTTTCTATCAAATCTGCCCATTTCTCTGCATCAAATTTAGAAGCGGTAAAACCATTTAACTGTTTCATATAATCTTCATGTGAAATTCTGCCATTATAAAATGACCAAGATTCAGCTATTCCATTTACTGCATAAATACCATAATGAATAAAAATTCCTAATTTGGCATTTGAAAACCATTCAGGTATCATCTTTCTTCCTGCTACTAAAAATCTATCCCTACTTATAAATTAAATATTTGATTTTTCTATCTTTATAAGTTTACTTTAGCAGCTTTCCCCTTTCTTTCTAATTTTTAATTTTACTATTAGAACTTGACTATGGATTAACTATCTATATAAGTTTCTACCCTATCTTTCATCAATCTTTTTCACTGATACCTAATCTATATTACCAGACTACTTTTCCCGGTGTCATCGCTCTCAAACTGCGGTTATAATGAATTACTTCTCCCATTCCTTTTTCTCTGTAAGGCACGACAGGAAGTCTTTCTTCTTCAAGCGGTTCTATCTTATCTATCACACCATTTATATATTGCATTAACACTTCTTTTGCTGTTTCCATGCGCTGTTTTATACCAGCCATTCTTACATCTAAAACCTCAAAACCATAAATTTTATTTGTGATATTCCATTCTTTTTGACGCGCTAACCGTACTTTATCTATTCTCTCTATTGCAGGAACAAGCTGTTTTTCTATAATATCAAGAATCGCCTTATTATCCTTTTTCTGATAAGCATCATAAATATTTAGTCCTAAATTCCATTTATATCTCATAAAATCACAATAATATGCGTAAAATTCCTGTGCTGCTTTTAATGCTTCATTCTTCTGATTTTCTGCAGATTTTTCAAAGTATTGAGCTAAATTCTGATAATGAACGGTGATATCTCCTTTCGCATCTCTTGTATGATATACAAACATACTATAGAGCGGATCTTCGTAAAAACCATACTTTCCGGGCGTCACAGTAGCTGTCTTCTCTTCATATTCTGGATAAATATCAATCTCTTGCTGCTTCATGAACTCTTCAAAAGACATCCCTGTATAAAATTTCAGCTTTTCTGAAAACTCTTCTTCGGATACTTCTTTTTTATAACCATGTTCTGCAAATAAAACTGTTCCAAAAAGCATAGCACTGATAGGACACTCACAACCATCATCTGCCCAAGCAGTTGTCATCACCTCTTTAATGCCTTCTTCCTTACATGCGGCTAAAGAAGCATTTGTCGCTGCAAATGTTTTCGCATGATGTGGTGCATAACCTGTCCACTTCCAAGCTCCACCTGCGAACATTACATGATTACTAAAATTCTTTCTCACTTTAATATTTTCTATGTAATGTTTTTTTGTATTGTTATAATAATCCCAATACATCAAATCCATGTCATCTGGAATAATTACCTTTCCATCTGCTGCATATTCTCTCACGAACATATCGTCCCAAATAATAGGTCTTACCCCATTCTTTTTGCAGATACTTAAGATAAACTCTAAATGCTCTCTCATAATATCTGATTTCTTGCGCATTCCATGTTCATCTGCATATTTTCCTCTTCCCAAATTATATGCCTCATCCATTCCTAGATGAATTCTTTTAGAACGAAATGTATTAGAAAGCTGTGTGATAATATTTTCTATCAGGTCTTTTACATCTTTACTTCCTACATTTAAAACATTATCTAAATCAATATATTTCGATGCCATCTCTTCCCAATATAAAAATTGATCCATATGTGCCAATGTTTGTATACAAGGAATTAATTCAACACCAAACTGATAAGCATAATCGTCTAATTCTTTCAGCTCTTCTTTAGAATAACGCCCTCTTAAATATCCAAAATAAGGATAACCTTCTAACTCATAGACGTCTTCCATATAAAGCATCATCACATTTAAACCCATGGCAGATAATATTTCTATCATTTCTTTTGCATAAGAAATATTCATCACTCCATTTCTTGAGCAGTCTACCATAAGACCATTAAACGGAAACCAAACTTCTTCTTCCAATTCAAATTCTGTCGTTCCTTTTTGTGCATATTGAACAACCGTACAAACACCTCGATAAAATGCTGCATCAAAACCACAAGTTATCACTATCTTATGTTCATCTGCACATATCTTAAGATGGTTCTCATCACCAGAAATAAACTCGATTTCTCTACCAGAATCACTCTCTATAAAATGATACCGTTCTCCTAATATAGAAAGAGGTTTTTGAAACCTTTCTGGCAATTTCTTAAAGCTAAATTCCATAATCTTAAAATTCCTTTCTTGCTGTCTTATGTTATTCTTCTTCTAAAAAATCTAAAAGAATTTTTATTGATTTTTCGTTTATTTTCTATTATTTTATTTCCTCTTAAGAATTCTCAAACTTTTTTAATAATTAACCTGACATTATATTAACATCTAGTTTACATTTTGTCAAGTAAGTATTGCATTTTTTTTGTGCATAATGTCTTTTTTATGTTTTGGATTTTTGTGATTATTGTATATAATAAACACTCCCTATATTTTTCGTCTAATTTTCTTTATTTCATTCTGAACAATACATCATTTTCTAACAATTTTCCCCTATTAAGTTAATATCTGTATAAGTAATTATTTTTTTGTAGTTCTATTCTTTTTTAAGTCTATAAGGTTTTACTAAAATTCTCTTATAAATTTATTAAAATTTTGTTGTATATTTTTTAATGCCTTATTTTATTTTATTAACATTTAGTTAACATATTTTTCCATTATTAGTTTCAAAGTTTCACTAAGGTTCGCGTAAGATGGAATAGTATTCCAACAAAGCCGCGCTCTCGCTCCGTTCCAGACGTAGCGGTACTAAATTCGCAAATCCCGCTTCTTGCGGGT
>OFGK01000940.1_pt1 | contig 19131 bp, 17 predicted proteins | sample 1521771 | NCBI WGS metagenome assembly OFGK01 (sample SAMEA3504088, study PRJEB24116) | mouse gut metagenome | biome: mouse gut; feature: mouse-associated habitat; material: faeces | place: Denmark | collected 2011 | reverse complement strand
CATCAGCCGCCCTGTGCAAAACGATATTTTTACAGTGGCTCCTGATTTTCATAAAAATCCGAAACTTCTATTCAGCCTATTGCATGAAACTATAGAAGAAGCGGCTCCAAATTATATTTTTCCAATTATTAAACAAGGGATTTCCGACGGCTCTATTCAAACAGATTATCCAGAACAACTAGCGGAACTCATTCTACTAACCGCAAATGTCTGGATGAACCCCATGATATTTGATAGTTCTGAGGAAGAAACCTACTATAAATTTATGGTTTTTAGCCAGATGCTAAAAGGCTTTGGACTGGATATTGTAGATAACGAATTATTGGAAAGACTACGGGAATTGGCGGTAATTTACCAGAAAAACAAATTAAAATCTGCCCTTTAAGCTGGGCAGATCTCTTTTAACATAGATACATACCGTCATGCGGTACTGAAACAAACAATCATTTTATTGAACAATTAAATTATTTAATCAATTCAGTTAATACTCAATAAATAATTGTTATAAGAACAAACCGATGATTTTGAAAATTTTCCAAAAAAAACTACAAATTCAAATAACGCTACCTTCTTTCAGCTTTCAATTTTATGAAATAAACTCTACGGAACCTTTAAGAACAACAACGAAGCAAAAACTTGCCAAAGCGTATAGAACAAAATAAATGGAGGCATAAAAATGGAACAAAAATTATTTACAAAGGATTTTACTTTAGTTGTAATCGGTCAAATCATCTCTTTGTTTGGCAATGCCACAATAAGATTTGCATTGCCGCTTTATCTATTGAATCTGACAGGATCATCGGCTTTATACGGAACTGTTATGGCATTCGCGTTTATCCCCACTATCCTGTTGTCACCAATTGGGGGCATAGTCGCTGACCGGATAAACAAAAGAAACATTATGGTAATTTTAGATTTCTTTACAGCGGCGGTTATTTTAACGTTCTCCCTGCTTATGAATGGGGTGAGCCTTATCCCGCTTCTAACAGTTACGTTAATGTTTCTGTATGGCATTGCCGGCGCATATCAGCCTTCCGTACAGGCAAGCATCCCTGCGTTAGTCAGCCATGAAAATTTTATGGCTGCCAATTCTATTATTAATGCCATCAGTTCTTTTGCCTCCTTAACCGGGCCTGTATTCGGGGGAATTTTATACAGCGCATATGGATTAAGGCCAATATTGTGGGTTTGTATGGTATGCTTCACCTTGTCGGCAATTATGGAAATTTTTATAAAAATACCCTTTCAGAAACAGACTTCAAAAGGCGGCATCTGGAAAACTGCCGGAACTGATTTTGCAGAAAGCATCCGGTTTATCCGGAAAGAGAAACCTGTAATTGGAAAAACACTTCTTGTAATCTGTGGAATTAATTTATTCCTTTCATCTATGATTATTGTCGCGTTGCCCTATTTGGTAACAGAAGTATTACATTTAGAAGCTTCACAGACAAACAGGCTCTATGGCATTGCAGAGGGAATCTTAGCGGCAGGCGGATTGGCAGGCGGCATTAGCTCAGGCATTTTTGCAAACAAGCTGGGGATTCAAAAATCAGGAAACCTAATTATATCCTGCGCAATCTGTGTATTTCCAATGGGAGCCGCGCTGCTTTTGTTTTCGTCCGGAATACTCAATTATATCATTCTTACAATATGTTGTTTTTTTATTTTAGCATTCTCAACTATTTTTACCATTCAGATGCTGTCCTTTATCCAAACAGAAACTCCAAAGAATCTAATTGGAAAAGTAATTTCTGTGATACTTACCGTTTCCATGTGCGCACAGCCTCTTGGCAACGCATTTTATGGCGTCTTATTTGAAATTTGTAAGGGCAGAGAATATATTGTTGTTTTGTTTTCAGGCCTTGTGTCACTTATCATTGCCATTCATGCAAAACGTATTTTAGGAAAACTATCTTCTTTATAAAAATGAGGCTTCTTTTTTGGTTGACAGAGTTTTTTAACGATCAGACGGAACCGCTTACGCTGTAAACCTCTCTGATGTATGATCCTTTTGTTAAAAAGAGTAGCTAAAATCTTGATCCGAAAAAATAATACGTTAATATCGGAGTGTAACATGAAAAATTTTAATTGCATAAGATGACAACTCATTCAACCATAGAACCTGTCTGACCTTAAATGCAGAAGAATTATCCGAACAATAATTTTAGTTCCGATGAGTTTACGACTATATATAATCTGGAAACAGATATTGTCTCAGGTCCGGAATTCGGCTCAGATTATATGACAAAACCATTTAGCATTGCTGTAATCCGGGCCAAACCCTATGAAAAATTACAGGGAAAAACAAACAATTTGAAAATGAACAATGAATCTTTTGCATCTCCTCACCAAAAAGGTAACCGCTGTTTCACTGTTTTAATATTCGAAACACTGTTTCGAATTTTTTACCCTATAACTTCCCAATAACCGTTTTTATTTGCCCCGTGTCGTATTATTTTTCCCTCCGCCTTTAATTTAGCCAAAATACGTTGTGCCTGCCTTTCGGTAACTCCCACAGATACAGCCAGCATATTAGCTGACATATTGCCATCCTGCCTTAGAAGGGCTATTATTTTTTCCTCGTTTGTCACGACATTTTTTCCGACATTTATTACGACATTTGTTTGGCTATGTGTTTCACTGATTTCCTTTAAGGCATTGCGAATCATCCCAAGCATAAACTCTACAAATTCTGTAGAATCCCCGACTTTATCAGAGTGCTGCAGTACCTTATAATATTCCTCCTGATTTTCATACACAAGCGTTTCTACCGGAATCCATGCAAAAACCTCTTTCCATTTCTGCAAAATCAACGACTGCCACAACCTGCCTGTCCGACCATTACCATCCGCAAAAGGATGTATAAATTCGAACTCATAATGAAAAACGCAGGACTTCACAAGTGGATGATACTTCGATTGCTTCAACCATGTGAATAACTGATTCATTAAATTCGGCACATATTTTGCTGGTGTTCCTGCATGAATCAGTTCTGTTCCTGCATAAACGCCAACATTCCCGCTTCGAAAACTTCCCGCTTCTTTCACAAGCCCTTCCATCATAATCTTATGAGCCAACAAAAGATTTTTCAGACTGTATGGATCAAGCACGGATACTCTTTCATAAGCCTCATATGCATTCTTTACTTCACGAATGTCCTGTGGCGGCCCTAATATCCGCTTCCCATTAATCACAGACGTAACTTGTTCCAGCGTAAGCGTATTCTGCTCTATCGCCAGAGATGAATGTATCGTCTTAATCCGATTTTCCCTGCGGAGAATTGGATTCGGACGCATAGCATCGTAAGTTGTGATTGTACCAACATATTCTCCTATCTCTACTATTAAGTTTGTTATCTCCTCATTCATTGTAAAAGGGGGATTATAACTTTCACCCATATTATTCTCCGTTCATTATTCATGTAATCCAAGCTTCATAATTCTATTTTAATAACTTTTTTAAGAAACATTTGTATTACTCTCGTTCATTCACTCTGGTTCCTGTAGCTCCAGTTTTTCATTTCCTTACATCGTCTCTCCCTGATATTTCTCATTTCCAAATGTCATTTCAAGCAGCTCATTTGCAATCTTCCCGTCTGCAATACGCATCAGATTATCTTCTGCATCCTCTTTTCCGAGAAAATTCATACTTCCGTACCAGACTACCTGATGGTCTATAATGCAATAATGTTCGCAATAATCTTCCACGAGATTCATTTCGAATCCTGCTTTTCGCATCTGTTCCTGCACTTCCTGCCAGTATGCACTGTCCCCATACCCATAGCAGTCCGGTTTCCATGTGACAATGACTATTTTAATTCCAGCGTCTTGCTTTTCTCTAAGTAAATGAATCATCTCATACACCTTCTTACCACTGATCGCCGGACTGGAAATGATAATTTCTTTCTCTGCTGTAAGCAAATCATTCCGATACACATCTGCATAATTATCTATATCAAAAATGGCATTCGCCGTTTGCTTCTGAGTGCCTGTTCCCGAAAAAATATCATATCCAATCTGTTTGTATGCCTTAAGCCTCTTATGGTACATCCTGTCAAACATGGAGATATGGCTGTCCACATAATCATAGATAATTACGCTTTTCTTTCCGTCATAATCCCTGTTTAGCCGTCCGGCATACTGCTCCACGACTCCTTTCCATGCTACCGGAGTCGCCATGATCAGTGTATCCAGCCTCGGATAATCAAATCCCTCTCCGATTAGCTTTCCTGTTGCAACAAGAATCATACTTTCCCCTGGTGCAACCTGATTCATCTGTTTTAAAATTTCTTTATGCTCTTTCTTTGAATTACTGCCGGACAATAAAAAGACTTTGTCTGCATAATTTATCAGACGCTGATACAACCGCTTTGAATGCTCCACATATTTAGAAAGCACCACCGGCGTTCGTCCATCCTCCACACATTGCTTTACATCCCTTATGATCAATTCATCTCTGTCTTCATTATTGCGAATAATTTCATATGCCTCGTTTGGATGCATTTTATCCTGTGAAAATCTCGGAGCGACCGCTCTTGTAAACCGTGGATAAACAAGATGCTCTATCCCCTGCTCTTTTGCCCTGTCCTTTGAAGTGTATTGATAACGAATTGATCCAAGGAGCATATAATTTATTTTGTCAAGACCGTCTCCCCTGAATGGCGTAGCCGTCACCCCATATACATATTTCGCTTTTGCTTCCTGCAAAATATCCACGATTGTATCTGAAGCGGCATGGTGGCACTCATCCACCAGTATGAGTCCGTACTCCTTTAACCGCCTGTGATATTCACCATTCTTACAGACCGAACCGACCATCGCAATGTCAATAATCCCTGTAGTGGAATCATGCGCCCCCTGTAATTTCCCTACAACACTTTTTCGCCTCTTTTTACGACCTGCAGGTGTTTCATATTCCGGCAGTTCCTCATCAATATGTAAGAACTTTTCAAGCGCTTCCTTCCATTGTTCCAGCAAAGCTGATGACTGGATAAGAATCAGTGTGCTTACCTGTCTCTGCGCTATGACATCACAACACACAACCGTCTTCCCAAATGCTGTTGCAGCATTCAGGATACCGTTGTCATATTGAAGGAATTTTTCTACAGCAGGTATCTGTGATTCTTTCAGTTTCCCAATAAACTCCACATGAATCGGATGCCCTTTACTACGCTTATCTTCTATTTCATATTCAATACCGGCTTTTTCACACTCTTCAATTATATTTTCTAAAATACCCCTTGGAACTTTGATGAATCCGCCTTCGTCACTTCCAAGATAAATATATCTGTAATTTTCAAAATTAGACAATCCCATAGCCTGGTTTTTGAAATAAACGGGGTTGAGAAATGCAGCCATCCTCCTAATCTGATTCTGTATCATTGGCTGTAAATTTGCTTTACTCACATACACGCCATTTGACAGTGTAATCTGCAGTATTCCTTCCACATCTTCCTTATGAAAATGCTTTGTTTTGTCCCACGGCTTTTCGTTATCGTTTTCAAGCAAATCTTTGCCATCTGCGATGGTGTAAGAATTTTCCTCTGTCCACTCTTTTATTTTGTCCTCAACAAACTCCTTTGAAAGTTTTTTCTTGCTTAACAGTGCCTCCCACTGGTCAGGATATGCGTTCCAGCATTCATCTATAAATGCACTGTTCCCCTCTTTTAATGCCTGCCCCTGTAAAGGCAGCGCAATCAGATTACCCAAACCGCCTGCCGGAAGGTGGTTCTGCATTGGCAGCATGCGGTCATAAAACCGAAACGACTTTAAATTGACAGATTCAGCTCCTTTGTTTAACAGCGCATTGCCGAATTTTCTTGCCAATTCAGCTTCTATTGGTTTTTGAAAGAATATCCAGAGATGTGCGCCTCTCCCTGAACGGGAACGCTCTACCAGCGCATCTATTCCATTTATATCACATATTCTTCTCAGGCTGTCTACTTCCTCTTTCCACAGATCGTCAGTGTTGGCAAAATCATTTTTTTCCGCATCTTTTTCATGATTATCAAAATCAAAGACGATAAACCTGCAGGTATCATCCAGCAAAAGCGGAAAAACGCCTATGACGTCTGTGGCATCCTCTGAATTTCCCCTTAAATGGTCAATGATCTGCTCTTTCTTTAACTCCCTATATGCCTGTCTCTGGCAATCCTGACATTTTATCTTACTTCCCGTAATCCTTGGGCAGCCGTTTTTCCAAAAGTTATAACACTGTGTATAATAATTAACTTCCCCTGTAGATTTCTTTATGGTACGCTTGCTATATACATCCGTGCGCCCCCAAAACATGCTGAAGAACACTTTTGCATCCGTTTCTGTTATATTTCTTGATATGATTCTTGCCCCTTGGTTTGGATCATATTCATTCACATCGACATCTATTTCTTTTTCAGAATAAGAAATCCCCGCGTCTGCCAGCAGCTTTTTCAGATATTGGTTTTCCTTTTCCAGACAATCTATTCTTTTTTCCAACTCTGCTGTGCTTTTCATCAGAAACTCCTATTTTCTCTTAGTATCTATCCAGCCATAATTTCTCATTTCTTCCCGAAATGCGCTCCTTCGTGTATACTTATCCTTATACGATGTCATAAGTTTCTGTTTTGCTCCCAACTCGCCCAAAGATTCCCGCACCTCGCCCAAAGCGGCGATATACGCTGCGCATTCCCCATAATAATTTCTGCGGTTTGCGTCCATAATTCCTGCTGTCCGCTTTTCAAGCAGCGCTGTAATTCTTTTTACCGCGCGTTCTCTCATATCCGATTCCATTTGCGCCATAGACTTCCACTTTAAAAATAATTGGCAAAACAGCTCATTTTCATTTATCTCATCAAGCCTGCGGACGCCTTTTTGATATTCTTCTGAGGAAAATTTCATGGCGCTTTTCACAATCCCTGCCATAGCAGCCATTCCCTTGCCGTGCCATTGCCCCTCATACAAATATAACAGGTACAGCGCAATTCCCTGTTTCATAAAAGTTCCTGTCCAGCCCAATGCCTGCGATTGGTTCAATCCCTGATCCAATACATCCGCAAACTGCCCGTCCAAAAATCTGAGCAATAACACCATATTCCCGTCCGGTCTGTTTTCTTCCCTCTCAGAACAAGAACCGCTGCTTTCATACATGCCAAAATAACCGTTGCTTTTATGTACAGGTAATTTCATAAAAACTTTTTGAAGTTCTTCCTTTTTCTTCTCATTTTCGCAGTCATTTAACAGCTCACGAAGATAATTCAATGCGGAGGTATCCGATTCATATGCCGCATAATAGCACTTTCCCAGCAAAGACGTTTCTCCATTTGCTGCAATCACATACTCAGCCGTTTTCAGGGCAACCCTGCTGCGCATAATATATTTCTTTGGTATCGCCTTCATCGCTTGTATTCCTATAGACACCATGTCATTTGCCGTCGCGTATTTCCCGTTTTCCAATATATTCAGATATAATCCCGGATGGATGGCGGCATATTTTTCCGCATACTGAACCTCCAAAGGAATATCGTTTAACAGACCGGCAGCTTCCAAAATAAGGCGGTCCGCATCATGCCCCGTCTTATCGCCAAGATATGTAATCCAGCATGAAAGAAATTCTTCAAGCGCGGGTAATTCTTCATCGCCATGCTGCATAATCGCTTCTAATGTGACTGCATCCTCTTTTGCATTTACAATAATGCCATACAATGCCTCCGGGCGTTTGATTGGCGGTACTGCATGATATGCACAATATACCGTATCAAGGATAACCTGCTTCAGATTGCAATACAAAAGTTCATGATGCACCATATCTCCAAGTGAAAATTCTTCATCGCCGTACTCATTATCGCACAGAATTTCCATTTCCAACATTTGATTCCCAACTTCAAAGCCTTCTTTATATCTCTCCCTGTCCATACAGATATGCACAAAATCACAAGCCTCCGCAAGCATATCTGAAATACCGTTGTTGTCCTCATAATAAAATTCCTCGTCACTGTCGTTGTACCAGTCATCATATTCTTCATTCAATATTCCGGTAATCGTAATTTCCTGTGAATCAATACTCTTTAAATTTTCTCTGACATGACGATACATCTCATCAAAATCAATATCTTTTTCCGTATTCTTCTTTGACGCTTTCTCCTCTTTATTTCCGACAGATCGTAGCATTTCCAAAAAATCTTCCCTGCGATGCTCCGGAAAAACCCTCCCAATCTCATGAATAAAAGCAATGAGCTGCTCTGTTGAATATTGCGCCACAAGGGCATCCGTCTGTTTTAAAAAATTTGTCAGGTTCATACCGTATCTCCATTCTTATCTTCGTACTCTAACCCTATACTCTTCCTTTAATTTCTCAAAAATCTCAAAAGCTACCAGACAAATCTCTATCACATCTAATATACTAAGCAAGCTTGACAATCTCTCCGACTGGTCGGTATATGAATATTTTTTGCAGCTATCAGGTTTACAATCGCCCAATTTACAGTTACCATCTTCCTGTAAAAAATCGCACGGTTTATGCTTGGTCTGATAGTTCATGTCATACTCTTCTTTTTCCAAGTAAGTGTCAATAAATTGTTCCTCCACTTTCATAATGACACTTATCCTTTTATCAACCTATATCTTCTTGTCCTATTTGCACCAATAATCTCTATTTTGCCTTGCTCTTGCAATATTTGAAGCAATTGCCTTGCCCTACGTTCTTTTACATCTAAAAGAACACAAATATCTCTGCAAGAACATTCCTCTTGTTCTGATAGATATTGAAGTATCTTCTCTAACTGCTGTCCCGTCTTTATCGACACTTTTTTATCGGCATTTTATTGTCGGCAATTTGTGCCGATAAATCATTACCAATATTATTAAGATTATAATTTAAATTTCTTAGTATCAACCAAAACTCACTATTACTCGACCTAAACTCTGGTTTCATTTCCTCTGTATAATGTTCCTGAAATTCATAGGAATCCAAGATTTTCTTAAAACCGCTGCCTCGTCGATCCATATATTTCAAACGGTTAAATATATCTGCAATGATTGGGTTCCGTCTTCTAGACGATACATTTCTCAAATCTAAATCCTGCACCTTGCGCCCATCCAGCATACCGCCCGGAGAATAAATCTCCATTCTGTCATCAAACATATCTATATGGACTTCACTCCCCAATTCCAAATAGTCCCTATGAATCAGTGCATTCACGACTCCCTCAAGCACAGCCGTATCCGGATAATCCGGCATCTCAATCCTTCCGTTTCCTGTCTTTCTCCATGCTTTCTTCGTATTTCTGGAAACAAAACTCATGCTGTCCTGCAAAAGATTTACCAGACCGCCACTGTATTCTTCATCATCAATAGCATCTATCAAGCCTGAAGCCTTGTCCAATCCATTCCATCGCGTACAAAAAACTCTCGAATGACGAACTGGAGACTCATCCGCCAGCAATGCCCCTGCATTTGTAAGATTCCCTTCCTCATCTATAATTCCCCAAGATTCATAATCGCTATCCTCAAAATCTTTCCCTGTATTATGCTTACATACAGAACGCAATTTTGTAAACGCCATGTTCTTGAACTTATAATTTGAAACCAAACTGTCATAAGAACGGTTTGTTCCCTGAAGAACCAATCGTTTGAGCGTAATGTTATCCGCCGGAACGCTTTCATTTCCCAAACGAATATAAGCAGTCATATTCCCTTCGCCCAAATAATAATATGGTGTTTCTTTACCTGCATACACATCAAGAAGGAGCAATTTCTTATTGTCCTCCACATGAAATCGCAAATTCACTTTCGGAATAGAATCAATTTTCGTTTTGATTGTCTCGCTTATAAACTCCGCATCAGATTCTGCATCATCTAACCCGACAACCTCATCATCATTGGTAATACCCCAAATTAAAGTGCCACCAAAACTATTTGCAAACGCACTGACACTTTTCAGCCAACTCTTTACCTGTCTTCTTTCCCACACTGCGCTTCTTATCATATTCGGTTGCTTCTCCAATTAATGCCTTTGGATCAATCCGCATCAGCTTATTACCTCCCTAACAGATAAACATACGGCTTATCTGCGCATTCTAAATCCATACTCTTTCTTCCATCTCTCAAAAATCTCAAAAGCTACCGGACAAATCTCTATCACATCTAATACACTAAGCAAACTTGACAATATCTTCTGCCGGAATGCTCCCCTTATACATCTTGCAGCAGTTTCTGCATTTGCTGCAATCATATCCTGCAAAGAGTTCTTTATGTAAGCGTAAGAACTGGCCGTCTAACTCATCCTCATCTGCATGACATTTTAGGAAAGTGCAGAACTTCAAATTTTCGTTTTCTTTTTTCTTGGCTTCTGCTCTCACTTTATCCAGCTGTATCATACATTCCTTCCTTTCTCGGGGTAAAACAATCATCAATATCAAACACTACCGTATATTATAGCTACTCCTTAAAAGTAAAGTCCTTACGTTTTCTTAATTGTCCTAATTTTAGCACATCTACATACAGTTTTCCACTGATATCAAAAAAGCATCGGGGACATAAATAAAAGGTTGGTAAAGACAAACTATTTGCTCTTACCATCTCTAAAGCGATAAACAGCAAGGATGCTTTTATAATCCCAACTGTATAATTCGCTCATCAATTCTCCGCACTACACTATTAGTGTATGCAGTAAAATATTTTAGCCAAAATCCGCGAGCTGTTGGATTAAAGCTTTCAAAATCCACTCCAAGTCCGGTATATCCTTCTCTCTTCAACACAGATATGGTAAAGTTCAGTAAATTTTGATATAGTCCCTTACCCCTGTGTTCCGGCAGACAGTGTGCACCTCTGATATGACGATAGGTGTCACCCGTTGCAACAAACGTTTCGCCGGGAACCGAAATTTTTATGAACGCACATATTTTTCCCTTCTGCTTTGCCACAAAGTAACGTGCCGTTTCCTGCATTGAAGATACCACAAACTCTTCTTGTGTTTCCGGCTTGCGATTCATAAAGAATGGGCTTTCCCGGTAATGTTGATATAATGCTAAATGAAATGGATAGGCCAAATAAAATTCTGCTTGTGACAATTCAGCTAAATCATAGCCTGCACATAATTCACAGTCAATCAATTCCATCGCACGGATAGCATCTAAGCAGCGCAATCCGAAACCATAACGAAAAAACTGTTGTTGAAGTTCTTCATCATGGGCGTATAAGCAGATTGCATGGGAAACTGCCCCGGTCTTTATCCATTTTTCCCCTGCTACCTGATACATGGCTGCATAAATCTGGGCGCGGTTTTTAGAAACGGCTGCATTCGCGCCCATAGGAGAGAAAACCCCTCTCACATCGGTGGCCCGAAACGCATTGTCAAAGGGTTCACAACAACACAGGAATCCTATCATCTTTTCATTTTCAAATGCAGCAACCCCCAATCCATTTTCGGCAAAACTGTATAGGTCAGGAATATCATATGCTTGTGGTAGCTCTTTTACATATTGCCGCTCATCATTATAATTTGCAAGGGCAATTTCCACTGCTTCCTTGACATGCTTTTTTTCAAAGTTAAATATATTCATCCATCTCTCCTTAGATCTACGGAGAGCTAAATTATAGTCACCCTCCGCGTTTGCATACAGCTAATATTATTTTTCATATCACATCATCTCCTTTACATGAAAATATCTATATAAACACAAGAAAACCTCGTGATATATCACTTAGTTATCCCACACTTTTTGTTTATCTAATTTCTATCATCTTTCTAATCCCATTTGAGATAACCTCAAACCCTATTTTCTCATAAAAAGGTTCTTTTCCTTTGGCTGAAACACCTCCAATTGTTGTAAATTCTCCAGTAGCAGAATTTTCTCTTGCATAATCAACTAAATGATTAACGATCATAGTACCAATACCTTTTCGTTGAAATGGGGACAAAATTATTATTTCTTGAAGATACCAATACATAGCACCATCTCCAACAAGTCTTCCCATTCCAACAAGTTGGCCATTATATATTACAGAAACATTAATTAAACCGTTTTGCAAAGCCCTTCGAGCATGCTCCACTGATATCTCAGCAAATCCTGCTTGTATACGTAATCTTATAAAATCCTCAGCTTGTAAAATATTATCAATAAGCCTGATTTCTTCACAAATATTCTTGTCCATATTCACCAGTCTCCTATCTATAATTAGTGTCTGAGCTTACAGTTTCTTTACTATCGCAAAGTTTCAAAAAGGGCTGCCCGATTTTCTCCTTATCCACCCTTATTACATGGTGCCAGCACCATGTCTATATAAAATAATTCACAAATCTCTTTCCATGTATCCACAAGTAAATAGGAAAACGAATTTCTTTGTTCCAATGTGGATAAAGCCATTATCCTCATACCATTTTCTTAATATTGTGTTTTCTTCTACAATTCCAATATTCATCTTTTTACATCCCATTCTTTTTCCTTTATATAGTAAGCGATAAGTAATCGGGCAGCTTTCCTTCCCCATCAAAAACTTTTATAATGATTGCTAGGAAACGCGAGTATTTTACTCTGCCTCGAGCACTAGAGACAAGCGTTTTACTCTATCTTCAAGGAGCGATCATTATGAAGCCTACTCTAAGTCTATGTGATTGTCCTGCTGGTGTAGCTTGTGGCAGTCTATCCATCTGCCGCTTAAATTCTGAATAATATAATTTTGCCGCATCTATGGAACTAACAGCAAAGATAGAATTGACCCCCTTCATACGAACAGATTCTTTTATTTCTTCTATCTTGCCCTTATTCTTTCCTCCCTGTATGAATCCATCCATGCCGTCCTGCTACTGCAGAACTGCCGGGCTGTACCCTCAAGATAATGATACGGTTAAATGCCCTTGATTGCAAGTTAAAAGATACAATCCTGCATATCAGAAAACTATACAAACAGTGTCTTAAACAGAACCCACTGTTTCTTATGGTCTGCCCTTACTGCGGCGCGAAAGGAACCTGCCGCCCCAGGGGAAGCTACGAACGTAACCTTGTTACCTTCTCTGACGGAAAGCCGGATGTGCTCCGTCTGAAAGTCCCACGCGTGCAGTGCCCCTGCGGAAAGTCTCACGCTCTCCTGCCGGATTTTATCGTGCCATACCTTTCTTACGCACTCCCCATGATCCTGCAGATCCTTTCTGACTACTTCCAAAGACGGCTGACGATACGCGGCATCTGCGAGAAATATCTGGTAAATGTCCCTCTCATCTACCGCTTTAAAAAACTGTTCCTGCTCCATAAGAAACAGTGGCTTGGCATTGTGCGTGACATGGATCTTTCCGCTCCTGCTTTCACAGAGGAATTACTGACGGGTTCTTACTCACGGTTCCATGATGCTTTCTTACGCCTGACTGCATACAGTTTCCTCCAGTCACACAAAAACCCGGCGAACTGTGAAAGACCCCATTTTGGCCCTGCAGACTTTTGCCCTTCCTGCCACGGACTGTGGATCGACTCCGCAGACTGCCTCCCTTATCATAAAGAGGATCACAAAAAAGGAGGCTTTTACTATGGAAGAAAAGAAAAGCAACCAAAAACCGGCGGATGGCATGGACGCTGCCATAATGACCGCCCAGTTCCGCTTTGCACTCATCGCCCCGCTTCTGCTGGGGCTTGTTCCCGATGAAAACGATACGGCATACTTCATGCGTATCACAAGGGAACCTCTTACTTTACCGGACGGCAGGTGTGTGAAGTACAGCCGGAAAACACCCCGGAAATGGCACTACCTCTACAAAAAAGGCGGATTCGATGCACTCCTGTCAAAGACCCGTTCCGACAAAGGCATCCCCCGTGCACTGCCGGATACGGCAATCGAAGAAATCTGCCGTCTGAAAGAGAAATATCCGCGGCTCAATGCCACCCAAATCCATATCCGCCTTGTACAGGACGCCTTTATTCCGGCAAGTGTCAGTGTGGACGCTGTACAGCGTTTCATAAGGAACAACGGCCTGAAATTTTCACGGGAACTGAACCTGAAAGACAGAAAAGCCTTTGAAGAGGAGTCCTTTGGAAGGATGTGGCTGTTGCAAAAGTAGATGAATAATCTACCGGAGCAACAGCTCCATTTTTGTATCTAAAAACAGAAAAGCAGGCTCCGAAGAACCTGCCATCCGTGGTATAATAAGTTATGACGAGTAAATTAAAATACCATAAAAATTATACCGAATTTGGCGAGCCTTATCAACTGGTTTTACCATTAAGTTTGGAAGGCCTGGTTCCTGAAGATGATTCTGTCCGACTGCTGAGCCACGAACTGGAGGGATTAGATTACAGCTTGCTGTACAAGGCTTACTCTGCCAAAGGCAGAAATCCGGCAGTAGACCCAAAAACCATGTTCAAGATACTGACCTATGCTTATTCACAAAACATCTATTCTTCGAGAAAGATTGAGACCGCCTGCAGGCGCGACATCAACTTTATGTGGCTGTTATCTGGACAGAAAGCACCGGACCACAGCACCATTGCCCGTTTCCGTACAGGATTTCTGGCGGATGCCTGTGAATATCTATTCTATCAGATGGTAAGAAGACTGGAACAGGCAGATGAACTGTCAAAGGAGACGGTATTCATTGACGGGACAAAGTTAGAAGCCTGTGCCAACAAGTATACTTTTGTGTGGAAAAAGTCTGTTGGGAAGTGGGAAGAAAAGATGTTCCGGAAGATACAGGATGCAGTAGAGCTTCTGAACAATGAATATATGCAGGGGTTTTCAGTCAATACAGAAACAAGGACACAGGATCTGCAGAAGATATTCCTGTTTCTGGGAGAACGCTGCCAGACAGACGGAACTGTTTTTGTCCACGGATGTGGAAAAAGGAAGAGCAGGAATCAGCGGTATCTGGAACTGTTCCGCAGATTTCTGGAACGACAGACTGTTTATGACTGGCATACAGCAAGTCTTCAGGGACGGAACAATTACTGCAAGACAGATCCGGATGCCACATTCATGCATATGAAGGATGATCATATGCGTAACGCCCAGTTAAAACCGGGATATAATGTACAGATCGCCGTGGACAGCGAATATATCGTGGCAGCTGATATCTTTCAGGACAGGAAAGATGTCTGGACGTTAGTTCCTTTTTTAAAGACAATGGAAGAAAACCTTGGATTCCGTTATCCGAGTGTAACTGCCGATTCCGGATATGAGAGTGAAGAAGGATATACGTACCTGAGAAAGTGCGGACAGACTCCGTATATAAAGCCGCAAACCTATGAGAAGTGGAAAAAACGCAGCTTCAGACAGGATATCAGCAAGCGGGAAAACATGGGTTATGATGAAGAAGCCGATACTTACACCTGTCATGCAGGGAAACTTTTGTCCCCGCTTTATATCAGGAGACAGAAAAGTAAAAGCGGCTATGAATCGGAAGTGACTGTATATGAGTGTGAAGACTGCAGCGGGTGTCCATATAAAGAAAAATGCACCAAAGCGAGGGGAAACAAGAAGCTGTATGTTTCTAAAAGTTTTCTGGAAAAAAGACAGGAATCCTACGATAACATCCTGAGTGAAACAGGGATCAGGAACCGGATGAACCGTTCTATTCAGGTGGAAGGAGCATTTGGTGTTCTGAAAAACGACTATGAATTCCAAAGATTTCTGCTGCGTGGGAAAACAAAGGTAAAACTGGAGATCCTTTTACTGTGCATGGGCTATAACATCAATAAATTACATAGTAAGATACAAAAAGACCGGACAGGGAGTTATTTCTTTCCGGTCAAAGAGACTGCATAAAACCCAGAAAAATGGGAGTCTTATTAAAGTATGACAAAAATCCGGAGAAGTTCCAAAAAACAAATATCATTTACCCCTATATGCTCAAAACTTCCGTAGACAAACACAATTTTGACCTTATCAATTGCTGATTCCGTCTTGATCGTTTTAGCATAAGCTACTCATCTCGGATAATTCTTGTTTAAATCTTGGATAAACCTTGTTTAAACTACACCCTTATTACAAAATATTTAACCAACTATTCTTTGACTTATTGCAAGGAATAATACATTAACTTAGTCCAAGATTTAGCTCAACTTTAGTCCAAAACAAGTCCAATTTAGTCCAAGCTCTGAAAGTAAGTCCCAAAACGATCTAATTCCATTGAAAATAAACTCAACTTCTCATTCATCAGCCAAAGTCTCATATCTCACAGCCAATTGATTCTGACCATTCTATTTCTATATAAATTGCCACCTTGAATAGTTCTTGTTTAAATCTTGGATAAACCTTGTTTAAATTACAATTTTAAAACAAGATCTCACTTTAATATCCAATTAGATTTTTGCTGGTTTTCTGAGTCAGTATCAATAATGCCTTGTTTTCTCAGCGCTGTAAGAATATTTCGGATTTTATTTTCTTTTTGGGTATCACTCAACACATTTGGCAGCTTATCCCATAACAACTCCCGAATATCTTTCTTTTTGGCTTTCTTATACTGTTTCAGATATTCAATAATCAAATCTTTATAATACTTATCATCAAACCCCTTATTTTTAATATAGTTTGTACTCTCATCAATGCTCTTAGCCGCTGATGCCGATAAATATAAGCTTGTTATCCTGCCTTCTACCAGTTTCAATGCCCGCAGTCTGTCTACATCCTCTTTTTCTATCAATAAGCCTTTTTGAACCCTGTCAAGCAAAAACACTGTCTGTAAATCTAAATCCTGATGATCATATAATATGTGCATATAATTATCATTCAAGGTCTTACCGTATACTGTCACTTCAACCTGTGCACCCGAAGATACATTGTAGTCCGGCAGTGGAAAATACTTCGCCTTTTGAATATTATATGCTCGGCGAATTCCCAATGTTGCGGTATCAATCAATGAAATGCCATCATAGAATCTGCTAAAAGTTTATTTCTATAAAATGGCGGACTGTAACTTACTTCCAACACGTTCTCTATTTTCTGTGGAATAAAGTCCCCCGGATTCGTAAATTTAATTTTGTCCTCAAATTCATTCACATAAATCCTTCCACCTAACTGATAATTCGTATGCGCAATACAGTTGTTAAGCAACTCCCGAATTAGCCAGCTATTATATTGCGCTGTTTCCATCGGAAACAGCGTCAACTGATTAGGCATATAACGGTAAGTCAGATTTCGTACTTTCGCAAACACTTTATCCACTACATTGATAAATGGAATCTTAAAAATTGCATAATCTTTATCCATTCCATCCGCGCCATACAACCTCCACATAATGCTCGGCGCAGTCTGAAACATATAATCAAAATCCGAATTCCCCAACAGAAGCATTCCTGCTTGTGTAATTTTGCCATCTATCATAAGCTTAATCTTTGTAAGAAACTGCTCATCACTCATAGCATCCACTTCTGCCGAAATATGCTTCTGATTCATTTTTTCTTTATATTTTTCTCTTGCCAAATCTATTGCAGTCTTATCCAAGTGCTCTATTGTTGCCTTTTATAATACCTGTTTTGACCAGTCCTTCCGTTCCTGTGAACGAATCGCGTCTATCTTATACTGTTTTAATGCAACAAGACTTTCTCCTGCCCGTTCATAGTAATTCGTTTTCCAATCTGTTGGAATGCCAGTTGCTGCCGCAGGAATTTTGAACATAAGCACTCGGTATTCTTTGCCATTCACAATCGGAAATATTTCGATAATATCATAAAATGTCATTCCATTGGCGGTATCTCTGGAAATCTCATATTTAAAACGCTCAAGCAGACTTTTATCCCCCTTTTTAAATGAGATAACTTCTCGGAATCTTCAGCCCTTATTTCATGGGGCTTTCAGAATCTATTTTTCAAAAATCACCCACTTTTTTCTCTAAAACACTTGACAAATCAATCAAAAAATGCGGCGCTTCGCGCCCCTTGATCAATAAGTACATTTTTTGATTGGAGGCGCTTTTTGATGTTACCTTATAACCCTGGCGGTCATGCCGCCTATCAGGATACTTTCGTATCCCAGTTCCTTAAATTTTACCCTGATCCCCTTGTGCTTCCCAAAAGCACTTGGGATTATATCGCGCAGTTCTGGTATCTCGATCTTTCCAAGACGGATTCTATCATGCAGGAATGTTACTCTGTTTTTGGCCCGGAACCAAGGCCCCCTTCCTGCATGCTGCGCTCCTATCTGCTTGCTTTGAAACTGAAAGTTACTTCCATCACTGTCTGGTGCCGCATGCTTAAGGAAACTCCCCTTTATGCCATCCTCAGCGGTTTCTCTTTCGGGGATACCCCTGGTGTCGGTACTTTTTATGATTTCTTTTCCCGCATCTGGCAGGATGACTCCAACAACCTTTCCCCGAAGGACCGGCTTCCTAAGATAAAGAAAACTCCCAAAGGCAAAAAGAAAGGCGATAAGACTCCCTGCGGCTCTTCCAGCATGGCTTCCAAGCTTCTTCCCCTGCTGGAACACTGGCAGTTAAAACCGCAAAATCCCTTCTTCCTTATTTTCCGGCTTTATCAGCAGCAGTTCCTGAACCAATCCATCCACAGGGGGTTGGTTAATCCCCGGCACTTGGCTCTTGCCGGTGACGGCACCCCTGTCCGTACTGCCGCACAGCAGCGGAAAAAGCGCATTTGCCATTGTAAGGAGAAAGGCTGTTCTTCTTGTAACTGTAAACGCCATTATTCCCAGCCCGACTGTAACTGGGGATGGGACTCTCACCGGGAATGTTATTTCTTCGGCTACCACCTCTACATGTATGTGGCTTCCGATTCCTACAATGATCTCCCTGTATTCCCTCTTTTAGAACGTGCCTCCAGACATGATATGCTTTCCTTTCTCCATTCCTTTTTCACCATGCAAGCGTATCTTCCGGAATTCCAGATTGAAAAGCTCCTTCTGGATTCCGCACACGACGCTTACCCTGTTTATGAATACTGCAGACGGGAACATATCACACCGTTTATCGACCTCAATCCCGGACATACCGGGCATTTTACCTATAAGGACGATTTTACAATCGATGACGATGGTGTCCCTGTCTGTAAGTTGGGCTTACGTATGCATAAAGATGGATATGAAGCTGCCAAACACCGCGCAAAATACCGGTGCCCGAAATCAAACCGGAAACGTGGCTGCTTTTGTGAACACCCTTGTTCACCGGCAAAATATGGAAGAACCGTACACATCTTTACCGATGACAATCCAAGGTTATTTAACA
>OFGK01000931.1_pt1 | contig 19275 bp, 17 predicted proteins | sample 1521771 | NCBI WGS metagenome assembly OFGK01 (sample SAMEA3504088, study PRJEB24116) | mouse gut metagenome | biome: mouse gut; feature: mouse-associated habitat; material: faeces | place: Denmark | collected 2011 | reverse complement strand
TCCAGACCTCGCTCAAACGGGCCGAGAACGTTGCCGCTGCTTTAATCCGGGCCGGCGTGCCCCAAAAATCGGTTGCCGTTGAAGCGTTGTCGGACAGTCAACCGCTGTATCGGGAAATTATGCCCGAGGGCGAACGTCTCAACCGACGTGCCGAAATTTATATCAGTTACTAACAACAAAGGAATACTGCCGTGGACAACCGCTTTGACAACACTAAATCCTTGGGCGGAAACATATGGAAATTTGCCGGGTTTGACGAAAATGCCGCCGAACTTGTTGCCGCCCGCTACGGTCTCCCGCCGGTGGTGGCGCAAATTATGGTCTCGCGGGGAATTGACATAGGACAAAGCAACGATTTTTTATATCCGAAACTGCAAAATCTGATGCCCGATCCGGCTTGTCTGAAAGATATGGAAAAAGCGGCGGCACGAATTGCCGCAGCGGTGGAAAACGGAGAACAAACGGCCATCATCGGCGATTATGACGTTGACGGTGCCACTTCGTCATCACTGTTGAAACTGTTCTTACAATCGGTCGGCTGCGAGGTGCCGGTCCATATTCCGGAACGCGAAGAAGGTTACGGACCGAGCAAAAGCGCGGTTGACGAATTTGCCGCCATCGGTACGAAACTGTTGATAACGACCGATTGCGGAACCACGGCCTTTGAGGTTTTGGAATATGCGCGCGATCGAGGAATGGACGTGATCGTGCTGGACCACCACGAAGCGGAAACCCAATTGCCCGACATCTATGCGGTTGTTAATCCGAAGCGTCTTGACGAAAGCGATGAACATCCCGATTTGAAGTATCTGGCCGCGGTCGGCGTGGTGTTTCTTACCGTGGTTGCGGTCAACCGTCAACTTCGCAATCGCGGTTTTTATGCCGTCCGTTCGGCGCCGGATCTGATGAAATGGTTGGATTTGGTCGCCTTGGGAACCGTTTGCGATGTAGTGCCGCTGTTGGGACTGAACCGGGCGTTTGTCCGTCAGGGGCTAAAAATCATGTCGTTACGGCAAAATTGCGGCATCAAGGCGCTGATTGACAAAGCTTCGGTTACGGAAGCGCCTTCAAGTTATCATCTCGGTTATGTGCTGGGGCCGAGAATCAATGCCGGCGGACGGGTCGGAGAAGCTTCGATCGGCAACCGGCTGTTATGTGCCGCCGACGATTTTGAAGCCGCCGTACTGGCCGACAAACTGGACTCTTTTAATGCGCTTCGTAAGGAAATAGAAGCCTATGTCTTGTTGCAGGCCATCGAAACGCTGGAAGGAACGCCTCAGCAATACCCGATAGCCTTTGTGTACGGCCAAGACTGGCATCAGGGCGTGATCGGAATTGTTGCCGGCAAACTGAAAGAAAGATATAATCTGCCGTCATTTGTGATGTCGGTTGAGGCCGACGAAGTTAAAGGCTCCGCCCGCTCAATTTCCGGACTCAACATCGGCGCTTTGGTGATGGCCGCCAAAGAAAAAGGCTTGCTGACCAAAGGGGGCGGACACAATATGGCAGCCGGTTTTTCGCTTGAAGAAAGCAATTTGGAAGCCTTTCGTACCTTTGCCGGAGAATATGCCGAAAAATATTTGGGGACGGAAACGCTGACCCCGGTCGTGGAAATTGACGGAACCGTCAGTCTTAACGCGGCGACGCCGGAATTTGCCGATCGTCTGGCGCTGCTGGAACCTTTCGGTGCCGGCAATCCCGAACCGCGGCTGATGCTAAGCAATGTGCGCGTCTTGCATTCCGATATCGTCGGCAGCGGTCACATCCGCTGTCAGCTCGGTTCACTGAGCGGCGGAACCCTAAAGGCAATGGCGTTTCGCGCCGCCGATAACGAAGTCGGCAAAGCGCTGCTGAATCATCGCGGCGAAGTATTTAACCTGGCCGGAACCTTGCGCAAAGACAATTGGCAGGGACGCAATCAGGTGCAATTTATTATTGAAGATGCAATGAGAGGTTAAAATGTCAAGAAAAAGAAAGAAAAAAAGCGCTGAACTGAAGGCACGAGCATTGGCGATTCAAAATGCCAAAACACGGGAACAACACGTGTTTATGAAACTCGGCGCCAAAATTCGCGCTTATTTCTTTACCGGTATTTTGGTAACGGCGCCGGTGTCGATCACTTTTTATATGGCCTACAAAATCATTCTGTGGATTGACGCCGGGGTGGGGCGCCTGTTGCCGCCGCAACTGAAAACCTATTATAACGATCTGCCGTTTACCATTCCCGGTCTCGGCGTAGTTGTTTTGATCGTGTCGATGATCGTGATCGGTATGTTTGCCGCCGGATTTGTGGGACGTTTCTTCATCCGTCTCGGCGACTGGATCGTTAAAAAAATGCCGGTTATTTCAACCGTATATTCATTGCTCAAACAGGTGTTTGAAACTTTTCTTTCCAACAAAAACCAGGCTTTCAGCCAGGTTGTGCTGCTGGAATATCCGCGCAAGGGAATTTGGATCTTGGGGTTTGTCAGTACCGAAACCGGCGGCGAAGTCAAAAAAATCATGAACAAGGAAATGTTGAACGTTTTTATACCGACCACACCCAACCCGACCTCCGGCTTTTTGATTTTTGTTCCCAAAGAAGACGTGGTCTTTTTGCAAATGACGGTGGAAGAAGGTTTGAAATTTGTTATTTCGGGCGGCATCGTCGCACCGCAGGAAGGCGAAAAAAGTAAAAAACACTGATGGCCCCACCGGTCATGCGGAAGTGAAAAAAATGCTTGATTTTTCGAATAAACTGTAATAAATTGCACTCACTTTCGGAAATGAGGGTACGTTGTACCCCGCTTGAGGTTATTCTCAAGACTACCGGGACAATAATGTAATAAAATTTTAAGGATAAACTTAATGAAAAGTATTGTTAAAGCCAAGAAAAAAACAAACCGCAGCTTGCACGCCAACCTGTGGGGCGATCCCAAGAGCCCGCTGCTGAAACGCGAATACGGTCCGGGACAACACGGCGCCCGCAAGAAAAAAATGACCGACTACGGCGAACAGTTGCAGGCTAAACAGAGATTGAAAACCTATTACGGCAACGTTTCGGAAAAGCAATTCCATAAATATTATGCCGAAGCTATCAGAAGACGCGGTGACGCGGCTGAAAACCTGATCGGTATTTTGGAATCGCGTTTGGACAACCTGGTTTACAAAGCCAAGTTCGTACCGACTATTTTCGCTGCCCGTCAGTTTGTTAACCACGGTCATGTTCTGGTTAACGGCAAAAGAGTTAACATTCCTTCCTATATGGTTAAAGCCGGCGATGTTATCTCGGTCAGAGAAAAATCTCAGCAGATGCCGATGGTCATTGCCGCTCTCGAATCTTCGTTGCACGAAGTTCCGTCTTATTTGGAAGCCGATTCCAAGTTCAGCGTCAAATATACCTTCGTTCCGAAGTTTGACGATGTTCCGTATGCATCCGTTATGGAACCGAACCTGGTTATCGAATTCTACTCCAGATAATCGGCATTGTAACGCCTTTGGCGAAAAAACCCCGAGATTGTGTAATCTTGGGGTTTTTTGCTTTAAATGTTCAATTGATTATGCTTATATGTTAAATACTTGATACCACAAAATGAGGAACAGGCTAATGGATGACGTTATATTGGATAAACATACCGAAACAACTCCGCCGGTTGTACAGGGCAGAGCGGTCAAAAAGAAACGTAAAAACAGCGGCTTTTTAAATTATTTGTTTAATTTTGCCGCCTGCTGTCTGATTACGATCTCTCTTTTGGGAATTGATTTTGTTTTATTTGCGTCTTCCGGTCCGATCAATATTTTCAGCGGACCGAGCAGCCTGCGGCCGGAAGCTCTTTATATTTTGATCGCCATTGTCGCCGGCGTAGTCTTGCTGTTTTTCTGTCTCTCTTTTTTGAGCATTATCCTTTATTTGCTGACGGCGCTGGTTTCCGGTTTGTTCACCTTGGCAATGTTTAACCAATTTGCCAACTTTAACGCCGAAAATCTGTCCAGCGGCCGCTCCGAAACTTTTGCCGCGGTGATTGTTGCGGTGATTATGTTTGCCTTGCTGGCACTGACCCCAAAAAGAATCAAAGCTCTGGTGGTGATGACGGCCGTTTTCTGTTTCGGCGCCGTGCTGATTAATCAAAATAAGGATAAAAGCGAATTTATCGTCAATCCGGATATGAGATCCGTACCGGCTCTGACGGAAGAACAAGCTCCGGCCAAAAAGACGGTAACGATCATGGTTGCCAACCTGCCGTCATATAACTACGTGAGCAGTTTAAAGAACACCGATGCCGCTCTGGTTTACCGGGATCAACTGTTAAAAATCATGCTCGGGTTTTATGCCAAAAACGGTTTTCGACTGTATCCGAACGCCTATGTCACCAACAATAACCAGTTTATCAATGCTGCCCGCAGTTTGAATTACGGCAGCGGCGAAGACATTGACTTTTTACAAAATCAGGTGCTGAAAAACGGTTACTGGCAATTTAAAAACCGCGAAAATTTTGAAGCCTATCTCCAGAATAACGCCGTTTATGACAAATTAAAACAAGAAGGTTATAAAATCAGCGCTTATCAGTCGCACGGCGTCAACCTTTGCAAAAAAGACAATCAGGTTGCGGTTGACCGCTGCGTAACCAAAGTTAACGCACCGTTGAATCTTGACGGCGTGCCGATGACCGCCGGCGACAAAATTCAAATTTTGCTGGTTCAATGGCTTGAAAGTACCGGTTGGTTCAAAAATGAAGCAATGATGGAAAAACTTTACGGTTATCTGAAACCTTTTTACAATCCTTCCAAAACGCCGATGATCGGTTTTAGTTATAACAAGCTGTATGTTGTCAACTCTTTCAAAAATATCGACATGATGTTGGACGATCTGGCGGAAGACAAAGGAAACAACGCTTATTTCGTGTATCTCGACCTGCCGTCCGATATGTATATTTATGACGACATGTGTCGGTTGAAACCCACCGCGGAATGGTTGCCCAAACTCAACCACCCTTGGGTGGACAGCCGCAACCTGATGGAAAAACGCAATGCCTATTTGAGACAAACAATGTGCCTGTTCGGTCAGTTGGAAAAAGTCATGCAGGCAATCCGCAAGCTTCCAGATGCGGCCGACACGACGGTTGTCATCGAGGGACTGGCGGGAATGGACGATTTGATCGGAACACCAAATCAGGATTTGTCCGAACGTTTTCGCAACGGACAGCTTGTTGCCTTGGCGATTAAGACACCCGGCAACAAACAGCTGGTCATTAACCGTTCAATTTGTCCGGTTGAAGAAATCTTGAACAACTTATTTGAAAACGGTCCCAAATGCAGCGAGTTTGGACGGACCAAACTTTCCAAAACCACCAAAAAAGCGGTTAAAGCCGCCGTTGATACGGTTAAGTACACCAATGACAATGCTCAAAAGTCTTTGCAGGAATTCAATCGATGGTTTAAAGAATGGAACAGGATCAATTATCGCACGCCGATGAAATCGCCGTTACAGGCTTCCGATAACCGAAATGATAAAGGTATCGGGCAGCCGCAAACCGTTCCGGCGTCGCCGCTGATGCCGTTGGAAGAAAAAAACATCGGCTCACAAAAGATTATGAGCGGAGAAATTAAAGTCGGTGCCGAAGCAAAAGTAGAGTCTTTGTCCGGCACCGCAAGTGAGGGGTCTGTTGCTGCAGAATAGGGGAATAAACAGCGCATTGTCGCCGCTGACAATCAGAAAATGGCGGATTTTTAAACAGAACCGCCGCGCTTGGTGGTCGCTTGTTTTGCTGGCCGTCATCGTCTTGCTGAGTTTGTTGGCGGAACTTTTGGCCAACGATCGCCCGTTGATTGTCAAGTATCGAGATCAGTGGTATTTTCCGTTAGTACAAAACTATCGGGATATTGATTTCGGGGGGGATTTTCCCACCCCGGCCGATTTCGCCGATCCTTATCTGCGCCGTAATATTGAACAACACGGCTGGATGCTGATGCCGCCGGTACCTTTCTCTTTTAATACGGTGGATATGGAAATGGATCAGCCAACTCCGGCTGCTCCTTCGCGGCGTCACTGGCTGGGAACCGATGACGAAGGGCGTGATATCTTTGCGCGTATTTTATACGGACTACGGCTGTCGTTGTTTTTTGCTTTTGTGCTGACGCTGATATCTTCGGCAATCGGCATAACCGTCGGCGCAATCCAGGGGTATTTCGGCGGCAAGTTGGATATTCTGATGCAGCGTTTCATTGAAATCTGGGACTCTTTGCCACAACTGTTCATTTTAATTATTGTTTCCAGCATTTTTCTTCCCAGTTTCGGAACTTTACTGTTGATTTTGCTTTTCTTTTCATGGACGTCTTTGACAGGCATGGTTCGTGCCGAATTTATGCGGACGCGCAATTTTGAATTTGTGAAAGCGGCACGGGTATTGGGAGTCAGTAACCGGCAGATTATTTGGCGTCATATCCTGCCGAACGCTCTGGTTGCCGCGGTAACATTTATTCCGTTTCTGATATCGGAAGCCGTCGTTTCTTTGACGGCACTGGATTTTCTCGGTTTGGGACTTTCGCATGAGTATCCGTCACTGGGCGATCTGGTCCGGCAGGGAAAAGATAATCTGCAGGCGCCGTGGATCGGAATTTCCATTTTTGTGGTTTTGTCGCTTTTGCTGACATTGCTGATTTTTATCGGTGAGGGGGTTCGCGACGCTTTGGATACAAGGAAAAACCGTCGATGAGTATGCTGGAAGTCAAAAATCTGACCGTAAAATTTGCCCAAGACGGTAATATTTCCAAAACGGCGGTGGACGACGTATCGTTTGAACTGCAAGCCGGAGAAGTTTTGGGAATCGTCGGAGAGTCGGGGTCGGGGAAGTCGGTGACTTCGTTGGCAGTACTCGGATTGCTGCCATATCCGAAAGCATTTCATGAAGAAGCTTCTTCAATCAAATTTGAGGGAAAGGAATTGATCGGTTTAGACGACAAGATGTTCCGACAAATTCGCGGCAACCGGATCGCTTATATTTTTCAGGAACCGATGTCTTCTCTCAATCCATTACACACCATTGAAAAGCAAATTGCCGAAAGCCTGATGCTGCATCAAAAGCTTACTTTCAAACAAGCGCGAAAAGAAGTTTTGCGGTTGCTGAAAATAACCGGAATTCAAAATGCCGAAAAACGGATGAAATCCTATCCTTTTGAACTTTCCGGCGGCCAGAGGCAGCGGGTGATGATTGCAATGGCCATTGCCAACAAACCGGATATTCTGATTGCCGACGAACCGACAACCGCACTTGATGTAACGGTTCAGGAACAAATCATCAATCTATTGATTGAACTCAAAGAAAAGCTGAATATGGCCATTGTTTTCATCAGTCACGACCTGACTGTGATTCGTAAGATCGCCGATCGTGTCATGGTGATGAAAAACGGAAAAATCATTGAGCAAGGCTTGATAAAACAGGTGTTTGAACACCCGCGTCATTCTTATACCAAAGACTTGATTAATGCGCATATGTTGCAGAAAAACAACAAAAAAAGCAATGATATTTTGCTGCAGGCAGAAAAAATCAAAGTAACTTTTCCCTTGAAGAAAAACTTGTGGGGAAGGGTATTGGAACAACTCAACGCGGTTGATAATGTTTCTTTTTCTCTGGCCAAAGGAACAACCCTGGGAATTGTCGGAGAATCCGGCTCAGGGAAAACGACGCTCGGTTCCGCCATTGCCGGGTTGAACGGATATCAGGGAAAGATATTATTTAAAAATATTGAAATACAATCGCTTACATCTAAAGAACGTCAGAAATTGTGTAAGGATATTCAAGTGGTTTTTCAAGATCCGTACAATTCTCTTAACCCGCGGATGAATATCGAAGAAATTGTCGGAGAAGGCGTTTCGGTTCATCATCCCGAAATAAATAAAGCCGAAAGACGCAAGATGGTGATTGAAACTCTCAAAGAGGTCGGATTGTCCGAAAGCGATTTAATTAAGTATCCGCATGAATTCTCCGGCGGTCAACGACAAAGAATTGCAATTGCACGTGCCTTGATTCTGAAACCGCAATTGTTGATCTTGGATGAGCCGACGTCCGCGCTTGATGTTACAATCCAGGCGCAAATCATAAAATTGCTGCAAGAAATCCAAGAAAAACGGAATCTGAGCTATATCTTTATATCTCATGACATGAATGCCGTTCGTGCAATGTCCGATCAGATTCTGGTAATGAAAGACGGCCGGGCGGTCGAAATCGGCAGTTGTGAAGATATATTTGAACGTCCTCAGCAAAATTATACCAAAAAATTGATCGCCGCTGCCTTATAGGCGTGGATAAAACGGAATTGTCGAATGAGAAAACAACTCCGAATGCGGTGGCGTTGGAAACAAATCAACGGTCGCAATCAGAGCCAACGGTCAAGACGGCAAAAAAATCCAAACCAGCCAAGACTGTTGGTAATTAAATGTAAAACCGTCAACGGGAAAAATCAACCAATCTTTTTCCGACAAGGATTTACCATAGACAAGGTAAATAAGTTGCTCATTGCGTTCAATATTTGCGTAGAGCTGAAAAATAGCATTTTAACTGATATAATATTTATAAAAATTACGTGATTTCAATATGATGATAAGATTGATCTTGCGCTTTTTATATCTATAACTATACATAACGTACATTATGCGACAAATGTGTGTGGTTATACAGTTAGTGTTTTCAACTTTAATCTGTCCCGATAATGTGTTGTAGTTTTGTTATTTTTTATGAGGTATTTTGCTTAGCACGGATCTATGGCGTCTTGTTAACGACAAACGTCTTTAGCCGCACAATTTTATAATGTTTATGACAAATGTTTCATTACGGTTGGAGATTTTGGATGACAGAAGTCCGGTAAAACCCTTATGCGCTTTATAAAACATCTCTGCTTCATGTTCGGATGTAATATTCTGCTTCACATCACATCCGAACACCCAGTCATAAAATATGTGATTGTCCGCTTGACAAGATCATCAAGTCTTTGTAGCCAACCCGACTAATATCGTCCACAGGTTCGGGATCGCTCAATATCTCATAAACAATCAAAAACCCGTTGAATAAGTTATTTTTGTTGTTGGTTGAGCTGTTGCTGCCCAAAAAATACAAATTGATCATTATAGCAACCAAATTAACAAGACTTCTTATTATTCGCAAAATATCTGTCATAATTTCTCTCCATTAATACTAAATCAACGAAGAAAGATCCTTAAAAATAAACGCCGGATACTTTCTTCAGTATCCAGTGTAATCGCCACAAAAATAAAATGGAACATCACTGTTTCTCATTTTTGGGGCATACTGAAAGTCAAGCTCCATAAGCGTTCCGGAAGACAGAGGACATTCGGAGGACATTTTAAGGACATTGCGACAATCAATGCCCTTCCCTGATTTGTTCTCCGTTCCGGTGCCCCGGCTTCATCTGGTTTATGTATGTTTATTTGTACAAAGTTATAGGCAGACGAACTCCCGGCCCGGCCGGTGGTCAGGATACAAAATACCCCGCTTTGCGCGGGGTACCTTGTAATCTTTTACGTTTGCTATTGTTTTTTAACCGTTGTTTTGGTTGAAAAACTTATTGTTTTTTGGAAAGCCGAACGGAACCAGCTTACCGATTTGAGCCCGATGCCCCAGCCAAGTGAGCAATTCTTTTTCGGTACTGACGCCGCCGGAACGATTGAAGCTGAAACCGTCTGCTTCGTTAAAAAATTGGATATCCGACAAGCCGCCGTCTTTATATTTTTGCAGACAAACGCCCCGCCCGCGCGCCATGGTCGGAATTTCTTCGGCCTTGAACACCAAGAGCTTACGATTGTCACCGACAACGGCAACCATATCACCGCCAACTTTCAGACAGAACATCGTTGCATCACCGTCGGATACGTTCATAATCTTCCGTCCGTTGCGGGTTTGAGCGATCAAATGATTTTCGTCAACGACAAAACCATATCCGCGTTTGGAGGCAATCAGATAGGAAACTTTAGGTTCAAAAACAAACATAGATACCACTTCGTCATTGTTGGCGATATCAATCATCAGACGCAACGGTTGTCCGAACCCGCGGCCGCTCGGAATTTCGTTGGCCGCAATATTAAAGAACTTACCGGAACTGTCCATAATCACGATTTTGTCGGTAGTTTGGGCATGGATGGCAAACTGCAGGGCATCGTCATCCTTGAATTTAAATTCATCATTCAGGTTGGCATATCCTTTAAGACTGCGGATCCAGCCTTTTTGCGACAGAATAACCGTAATCGGCTCTTTTTCGATCAGGGCCTCAAGCGGAACTTCTATTTCTTCGGAAACTTCGGAGAACTCGGTACGACGACGTCCCAGAGCCGTTTTCTTCCCGAATTTTTCCTTCATTTGCCTGATTTCGCCGGCAATTGCCTGCCAACGTTTATCTTCGTTGCCGAGCAATTCTTCCAATCCCGATTTTTCATTCGAAAGATCATCGTATTCTTCGCGAATTTGGCTTTCCTCCAACTTACGCAGGGAACGAAGTTTCATATTCAAAATAGCTTCCGACTGATTGTCAGTCAGAGAGAACTCTTTCATCATAACTGCTTTAGGCTCGTCTTCTTCGCGGATAATTTGAATAATGCGATCCAAATTAAGGTAAGCGACCAGATAACCGCTCAGAATTTCCAACCGGTAATTTATTTTTTCAAGCCGATAATTAACACGTCGAATCAAGACGATGTGACGATGATTTAAGAATTCGCGCAAAACTTCCTTGATGGACATCACCCGCGGAACCCCGTCAGAATCAAGAACATTCATATTAAGGTTAAAGCGGCTTTCCAACTCGGTTTGTTTAAACAGATGTTCCATCAGCAGGTTGGCGTCAACGAGACGACTTTTGGGTTCCAGCACAATTCGGATGTCATGGGTAGACTCATCCCTGACGTCATTCAGCAGCGGAACCTTGCGTTCCAACAATAAAGCGGCAATCTTTTCAATCAGTTTGGCTTTTTGCACCATATAGGGAATTTCGGTAACAACAATCTGATACTGGCCGTGACCGAGATCTTCTTTTTCCCATTTGGCACGGATGCGAAAGACGCCCTTCCCCTGACGATAAGTGTCTAAAATGCTCTCAAATTTATCAATGATAAAGCCGCCGGTCGGAAAATCGGGACCTTTGATCCTTTTTACCAGAGGTTCAATTTCACAATCGGGATTATCAATCAGATATAACAGGGCATCACTGACTTCGCTCAGGTTGTGCGGCGGAATATTGGTCGCCATTCCGACGGCAATGCCGGCCGATCCGTTACACAGCAAATTCGGCACCATAGAGGGCATGACGACCGGTTCGCTTTCCTCACCGTCATAAGTCTCCATGAAATCGACGGCATTATCATTAAGCCCTTCCATCATCGCAATGGCAAACTCGGTCAACCGAGCTTCGGTATAACGCATTGCGGCCGCGCCGTCACCATCGATATTGCCGAAGTTGCCCTGCCCGTCCACCAGCGGATAACGGACTGAAAAGTCTTGTGCCAGACGGACCATTGCGCCGTAAACCGCACTGTCACCGTGAGGGTGATATTTACCGATCACGTCGCCGACGACACGCGCACATTTTTTGAAGCCCGACTTCGGATCGAGGTGCAATTGCCGCATAGCGTACAAAAGCCGGCGGTGCACCGGTTTTAAGCCGTCGCGAACGTCCGGAAGCGACCGGGAAACGATTGTGGACATGGCATAAGAAAGATATCTTTTGCTCAATTCTTCGGCCAGTTGGACATCTTTAATTTTTTCTTCGATTTCCTGCATTTTTTCTCTTATAGATCTAAGTTTTCCAGCAAATTAGCACGGTTTTTCGGGAATTTCAAGCCGTGTGTTTGAAAAAAGTTTTTGGAAAGAAAAAAAGCCGTCATTTTCAACAAATCCGCCATCTCGCGCGGGGTCGGAAAATAATTTTTATCCACAATGAAATGCGGATAGGCATACAGGCGCGAAGCATAGATTTCTCCCGACTCCCGGCAGACTGCCCGCCCGCTTTTCGGAGAGACGTAAGCCAGATTTTCGCGACTTCCGGTTGCGGCGCATTCGGAAAGGTCCAGCCCGATGCCCAGATACTCCAAAAGGTAAAATTCAAAGAAACAATAATGAGTTATCCAGTTTTCTTGATTTATAAGCTGAAAAAAACTGTCGATATAATAATAAAAACGCTCTAAATTTTCTTTTTCCGGCAAACAACTCAGGCAAAGCGCACACAAAGAAGACAGAGCTGCCAGTTTGGCGGGAGACGACATAAAATTGACCGCAACCGGTGCCAGCAACTCTGTTTTAAGCGTCAGCATATTTTCTTCAATCCGGGCATAAGCTTCAAAGCTTATCTGATTGCCGATCTGATAAACGCCGGCATTTTTTTTGCTGCCGCCGCCTTTGACAAAACCGCTGATCAAACCGTGTTCTTTGCTTATCGCATTGATAATCAAAGAATTTTCTCCGTAGCGGCGCACGGCCACAATATACCCTTCGTCATTGAACTGCATTTTTTAATCCGTTAAATTAAATCGAATTTATATTAACGACAGTCTTGACTTATTGCAATAAAAACCGTACGATGAAGCCACTCAAAAAACAATTAATTAAATTATTCATGATATGAAAACCATTTCTTTGCTGATTGCCAACTTCGTCGGTTCGGCAATTCTGACTGATTTTATGGGTTATTTTCGCGACTGTGACGTCACCAAACTTATGGTTGGTTTGCTGATTGTTGCCGTCATCTCCTATCTGGCGTGGTCACACAGTGAACGCGAGCGCTGCAGATGGTATTATGTTTTTACCGGAGCGGTATTGCTGATTATGGACACTCTGCTTCTTAAAGAAGACGCGGGCATGATGTCCTTTACCGCCACTGTCGTCGTTCTGGCATTGCTGAACGCTTTCGTGTATTGGGTTGTCGACGGAATTATGATTTCCCCGTCCGATGACGACAATTCGCCGGAACAACCGCAAAAGCCGCTTTGACCTTTCTCTCTCTTTACAAAAAGTCCGGATGTTTAAAACACCGGACTTTTTGTTTTCTGCTCTGAGAGTCTGAAAAAACGCTCTTTTTTCAGAGCGTTTTTTCATATAACTTAATCTTATTCATAATCGTGAATAAGGGTCTTGGTTACCTTATCATAAGCCATCAGCTCTGAAATAACTCTTTTCATATCTTTCAAAGCAATGGTATTAGGGCCGTCCGAGAGGGCCTTGTCAGGGTTTTCGTGCGTTTCGATGAAAACGGCAGCAACGCCGACGGCAACCGCTGCCCGTGCCAGTACCGGCCCGAACAACCGCCCAAACCGCCCGGCTGCTGAACCGAGTGCGTGGCGTCAAAAATAATCGGGCAACCCGTATCTTTGGCCATTTGCGGAAAGGCGCGCATATCGGTAACCAGCGTATTGTAGCCAAAGCTGGTGCCGCGTTCGGTAATACAAACGTTGGGATTGCCGCTGTCAACTGATTTCATAACCAGATTTTTCATATCCCACGGCGCCAAAAACTGCCCTTTTTTAATGTTGACGACTTTTCCGGTTTCGGCGGCGGCAACCACCAAATCGGTCTGCCGACACAAAAATGCAGGAATTTGCAGAACGTCAGCCTGTTCGGCCGCAACGGCACATTGCGCCGTTTCGTGAACATCGGTCAGAATCGGACAGCCGTACAATTTCTTGATTTCGGCAAAAGTGCGCATTCCTTCGTCAATTCCGACGCCTCGCGGCGATCTGAGCGAAGTACGGTTTGCTTTGTCATACGAAGCCTTAAAAATGTAATTAATGCCAAGGGCGTTGGTGATTTCCACCATAGCGCCGGCAATATCAACCGCATGCTGGCAGCTTTCGATCTGGCACGGACCGGCAATAATAGACAGTGGCAGCTTATTGCCGATTTCAAAATTGCCTATTTTAATTGTTTTTTGATTTTCCATAAGAATTTCCTTTTGAGTTTAGAAGTTAAAATGACCATCTCATCCAGGCAAACAGAACATTGCCGTCGTTTTTAATACCGGGAATATAGGTTGCCTGCAACGAAAATCTCTGATAAGAGACAGCAGCAATCGGCAACGGCACCGGAACCGGGATATACTTGTATTCATGCCGCTGGGTTAAACCGAGCGTATATCCGACGCCGACTTTCCACTCTTCGGAATCACCGATGCCCCAATTGTACAGATAGGCATACCCGGCAATTGTTTCCAAATAAAAGTTAGAATCTTTAAAACCCATGACATAAACGCCGTGCCATTCGTTGCCGTCCCAGATACTGCGTCCGAAACCGATTCCCCACGGTTCTTCATTATATTTGTCAATATGTTCCTTATCGTAAAACAAGCGGTTATGCCACGTTCTGATCGGTATATAGAGGTCATTGTTGCCACAGGAAAAAGCATATTTTGCGTTATCGGCGGCACGATAGAAAAAGTCGCTGACAGTTCCGGCCTGTGCCGACGAAACGGACAGAGCCAGACACGCGATAGTCAATATTTTATTTCTCATAGTTCCTTTACTTTTATTTTTTACCAGTTAATTACAAAAGACGGCTGTTGTCAATTGCTGCTTTTACAAAAGCGACAAATAACGGGTGCGGCGCAAACGGCTTGGATTTCAGTTCAGGGTGAAACTGAACGGCAACAAACCAGGGATGCTCCGGCCGTTCTACTATTTCCGGAAGTTTTCCGTCCGGTGATTTACCTGTTATTAACATACCGGATTTTTTAAGTAAAGCTTCATATTTAATATTCACTTCATAGCGGTGGCGATGGCGTTCGCTGATCTCTTTGTTGCCGTAGACTTCAAAGGCTTTAGACCCCGGTTGCAGAACGCAGGGATAAGCGCCCAGCCGCATCGTTCCGCCCAAATCTCCGTCTTTGGCACGTATTTGACGCGCGCCTTCCTTATCCCATTCCGTCATCAAACCGACCACCGGTTCACAGTCGGAAGAAAGTTCGGTGCTGTTGGCGTTTGCAATCCCGCCAACATGACGCAAGGTTTCGATAACGGCCATTTGCATGCCGAAGCAAATTCCCAAATACGGAATATTATGCTCACGGGCATAACGGGCAGCAGCAATTTTTCCTTCGGTACCGCGGCTGCCGAATCCTCCCGGCACCAAGATGCCGCCGACATCCGATAAATACTGATCGGCGCCGTGTTTTTCGATTTCTTCGGCATCAATCCACTTGACTTTCACTTTAAAACGGTTGGCAATACCACCGTGAGTCAACGCTTCGTTCAAAGACTTGTAGGCTTCCAGCAATTGATATTTACCGACGACGGCTATTTTAACCTCGCCTTCGGGATTTTCCATCACATCGGCAATATGTTCCCATTTGCTCAAATCAGCGATCGGCGCTTCAAGACCAAAATATTTACAAACTTCGTTGTCCAGACCTTCGCATGAATAAGCCATCGGAACATGATAAATTGATTTTGCGTCCAGCGCTGCAATCACCCTCTCCTCACGAACATTGCAAAACAGAGCGATCTTTCGTTTTTCGTTTTGCGGAATCTCCACCTGAGAACGGCACAGCAGAATATCCGGCTGAATTCCGTATTCTTGAAGCTGTTTGACCGAATGCTGGGTCGGTTTGGTTTTCAGCTCGCCGGCGGTCGGAATGTAAGGCAGCAACGTCAGATGAACAAACATCGTATGTTCGCGCCCCAATTCATAAGCCAGTTGCCGGATTGTTTCCAGGTACGGCTGCCCTTCAATATACCGCCGATTTCGCACAATACAAAATCTTCGTCTTCCAGATCGGAAAGAATAAAGTTTTTGATTTCGTTGGTCACATGGGGAATGACCTGAATGGTGGCACCGAGATAATCGCCGCGGCGTTCGCGGTCGAGAACCCGTTGATAAATTTTTCCGGAAGTGACACTGTCGTGCCGGGTAGCCGGAATTCCGGAAAAACGTTCATAATGCCCCAGATCGAGGTCGGCTTCGGTGCCGTCGTCGGTGACAAAAACTTCACCGTGCTGACACGGGTTCATCGTTCCCGGATCAACATTAAGATAAGGGTCAAGCTTGCGCAGCCGCACCTTAAAACCGCGTGCCTGCAACAGCGCCGCCAACGAGGCCGATGCCAGCCCTTTGCCAAGAGATGAGACAACGCCGCCGGTAATGAAAATAAATTTGGTTTTCGGATTTGCTTTTTCAGTCATTTCAGTCATATTCCCGTATATTTTAAAGTGACAAGGGCACCTTGTCAAAAAGGTGCCCTTGATCGGTTGAACTCATCATTGCCGGCTTATTTCTCTGCAACCGGTGCGCTGGGTGCAGCGGGAGCCGGTGCGGGTTCTGCCGGTACCGAAGCTTCGGCGGCAGGCTTATCCAAAATCGACTGGGCAGCAACTTTGCCGTGATCTTTATAATAAAGAGACAACGAAAGGCTGGTCAGGAAAAAAATCGTCGCCATGATCGCCGTTAAACGGGTCAACAGATTTCCGGTACCGCGGGCAGTCAAAAAGTTGCCGGCGCCGCTGCCGCCGCCCAAACCGTCCAACGCACCGCCGCCGGAACGCTGTAACAGAATCAGGGCAACCAGAAAAATGGCTACCAGCAAATGTACTACTAATAAAACCGTACTCATTATTTTATAATCCTCTATTATTTTGTTTTAACAAACAGACTTGGTAATTGCCAGAAAATCTTCGGCCTTCAGGCTGGCGCCGCCGATCAGGGCACCGTCAACGTCAGGCAATGACAAAAATTCTTTGGCGTTGGAAGGTTTAACCGATCCGCCGTATAAAATGCGCATTTTGTTGGCGGTTGCCTTCCCCAGTTTTTTGGCCAGAACTTTGCGTACGGCGGCATGAACTTCTTCGACGTCGGCCGCGGTCGGCGTTTTGCCGGTTCCGATCGCCCAAACCGGTTCATAGGCAATCACGGTGTTGGAAGCATCGGCATTTTCCGGAACCGAGCCCATAATCTGAGCGGAACAAACGTCGATGGTTTTGCCCTCTTCGCGCTGTTGTTCGGTTTCGCCGATGCAAATGATCGTTTTCAAACCGGCTTCGTAAGCGGCGGCTGCCTTTTTGGCAACCAGTTCGTTGGTTTCAAAATGGTCGGCTCGGCGTTCGGAATGGCCGAGGATGACATAAGCGCATCCGAGATCTTTGAGCATCAGCGGGCTGATATCGCCGGTATGGGCACCTTTAACCGCAAAATGAGCGTCTTGTGCGCCCAGCGCGACTTTGGCGCCGCGAAGCGCCTTTTTTACCTGATACAGCAACGTAAAAGGCGGGCATACCAAAAATTCGCAGGCAGGTTTTCCCATTTCCTTTACACCGGCGGCAACCGCTTTGGCAAGGGCAACTCCGTCTTCGGAGAGACCGTTCATTTTCCAGTTGCCGGCAATCATAATTTTTCTAGCCATTATTTTTTCCTCAAATGTTTACGTTGCCGCAAAATTAACATACTAAAAAAAACTTTTCAACACTAATATTTTGCAATTGCATATATTAAGAAATCTATTATATTCTATGCTTAGTTTAATAATTTAAGTAAAATCTGCAGGACATAATTTAAAATGATTACCAAATTACGCAAAGCACAAGATTCATGGGCTGCAAAAGCCATTCTGATTTTAACCGCCCTGAGCTTTATGTCGTTGTTCGGCGTTTCCGGATATATTAACAGTGCAGCCGGCAACCGCACCGTGATAAAGGTAAATGACCGTAAAATCAGTCAGTTCGACATCAACCAACAGCTGGATCGGGAAATTCGCACCGCCCAGAAAATTTTCGGCGACGTCGAAATTACCGATGAAATCCGCAATGCCATGCTGGCCGGACTGGTTCAAAGAGACCTCAATTCGATGATTGTTGAAGAAACGGCTGCCAAAAACAAAGTTTCGGTCAGCGACACGTTGATTCGCAACATCATCTTTTCTCAGGTTCAGTTTTTGGATGAAAACGGAAAATTCAGCCGTGAACGTCTCAAATATTTCCTTTCTTCGTCCAACTGGAGCGAACAGCAATATGTTGACACCATCCGTCAGGATCTGAAAAAACAATATCTGGTACAAAACCCGGTCAGCGGCTTTAACGTTCCGTCGGTATTGAAGAAATATGCCGCCGCGGCCGAAGCCCAGCGCAAGGTTTTTAAATATGTAACCGTTAATGACAATGATGTGACGGTTGACCGTGAGATTTCCGATGATGAGATCAAACAATATTATGACGATTTCAGCATCGAGTTCACCGACCCCGAAACCCGCGATGCCGAATTTCTGTTGTTGTCAATAGACGACGTTGCCGCTCATGCCGTCATCAGCGAAGAAGAAATCGACCAGTATTATAAAGAAAACCTCAACCAGTTTGTTACGCCGGAAACCCGTAACGTTCTGCAAATGGTTTTTGCGTCGGAACAAGATGCCGCAGCCGCCAAGAAGGCTCTTGACGCCGGAGAAGATTTTTATAAGGTTGCTTGGGAAAAAGCCGGTCAGACCGATGAAGAAACCAACCTCGAATACGTTGCCGAAGATATGTTGATCGGCGAAACCGGCAGTGCGGTTTTTGCTGCCCAAAACAACGAAACCGTCGGTCCCCTGCAATCGGATCTCGGCTGGCACCTTATGAAAGTCACCGATATCAAAGCCGGTTCCAAACAGGATGAAGCCAAAGCCAGAAAAACAATTGCCCAAACCTTGGCAAAAGAAAAAGTTTACGAAACGGCTTATGACCTGATTAATCAAATTGAAGATAAAATCGGCGCCGGTTCTTCGTTGGATGAAATTGCCGCTCAAATGGGACTTGCCACCTATCGCGTCAAAGGCCTCAACGAAGCAGGCGATGCGGCTTCGCTGCCGGGAGCGCATACCGGTTTGCTGACCAACAACGATTTTATCGATGCTGTTTTTTCCTATAATCAGGGCGAAATTTCGCAGGCGGTAGAAACCGACGACGGTTTTGTTTTCGTAAAAATCGACGCCATAACCGACAGTCATCCGCAGGAGATGGAAAAAGCATTGCCGAAAATCCGCAAAATGTGGCAGGAAAACGAAAAAGCCGCAATCGCTCAGGAAATTATCAATGACGTTATCCATGATCTGGACAGCGGTGATTCGATGGATGACGTTGCCGGTCGTTATAACCTCAAGGTCACAACCACCGAACCGCTTTCACGCAGTGAAAACTTCGCCGAGCTGGGACAACCGCAAATGCTGGAATTGTTTAATGAAACGGCCGGCACCCCCAAGCTGATCAATCTCGGCAATCGTCACATCATTGCTGTTGCCGATCGCGACGCCGATGCACGTCAATTGTCTGATCAGGATATGGAGATTTTG
>OFGK01000922.1_pt1 | contig 19419 bp, 25 predicted proteins | sample 1521771 | NCBI WGS metagenome assembly OFGK01 (sample SAMEA3504088, study PRJEB24116) | mouse gut metagenome | biome: mouse gut; feature: mouse-associated habitat; material: faeces | place: Denmark | collected 2011 | reverse complement strand
CATAAAAAGACCTTGCCGATATTCAGTTTCCATATCTGAAAATCAGCAAGGTTTTTCATCTGCCATTGATATAATTATTTAGTGCGTGATGATAAAAATGTTGCCAAATCGTTGCCAGTACCTAAACAAATTTGTTTGAAAGCTGCATAAATACTGGGTTCTCAAAGCCCATTTCATCACTCGAACTCTTTTCTTAGTTCCCTACAAATCATGTTTTACATTGCTTTTCATTTCAAAACAGTATCATTTTGATGCGTTTTTACTTCTTGTTTATATAGTTTCAAAGCTGGTGTACCCAAATTGTACCCATATGATTTTTACATTACTTTAAAGTCTTTCTCTTCAATATCAATGGTGTCATTTTCTCCATGAGTACATCAGCAAGCCATTCGTTTTTTTCATTCATAATTTTTTTCTGTTGTTCTCTGCCCCATTCAACTGCTTTTTTTAAATCTTCTGGTCTTTCACTTAAGATAACACGTTCTTCATTCATAAGTACACCTCCTAACGATTATCATAATCTATACCTACCATGTAACTATTCTTCAAAAAATAATTCGCAGCATTTTGTAAATCTTTTAAATTTTCTGCCTCATTATTTTTATCTACAGATTCATTGAAAAGGATAATTGCCTTTTTCAAGTTATATTTTTTATTTTTAACCAAATAGGATATACTCCCTAAATTTGTTATAACCACCATCATTTTTACATTATCATATCTTAATAAAAATTGTACATCTGTCAAAGAAAAATCTGACAATGATGGATGGTTATGTAATACAATTACCACACACTCCTCAATAGAAGAAATCAAGTGATATGCCGTTGTATCACTCAATGGATCTACATCATGTTCACTACCAAGTGCAATACCAATATATCTCTCACCTTGTTCAATCAATTTAACACTGTCAAGGCTATATGTTATTGCCACTTCATTAGAATCATTTTCTTCTTTTGATATTTTTAAAACATTTTTTGCCAAATCCCAAAGATTATCATATTCACTTTCTGGAATACCTCTATATTTTATTCTTGGAATTTTATTAATAGCCTCATCTGTAATTATAATTTTATGGTCACGTTTTTTTGCCATTTCAAGATTATTCCAGTTATTCTTCATTCAAAACCTTCTTTCCCTGTTATAGTATCATGTTTTTCATTCAATAGTGATAGGTAAGCCTTTGAAGTTATCGCCAGCTTTTCCCCCACTCCACACCGTGCAAGCAACTTTCACCGCACACGGCGTTCCATCCATCGTTATTCACTCTTAATCATTTCATTTCCCATGTAGTTTCGATACCTATTTAATTTCTGTTTCTAATTCCTACATGGTATAAGTCGGTTTATTCTCCTTTATTATTGGGTATATAAATTCATATATAACCTCTCTTAGTCTTACTCGAACCTTTTATTTTATGAAATCATTCTTTCTTTTGATTTTATAACGATTGACTAGAGCCTATCCCTCCACCATCTTATCCATGGTTTCCCCGGTACTGTGGCTCTGCTTTCCTTGAGTATTAATAGCAGTTATAATTCTTTCTATCTGTGAATTTCTGTCATAATTATTTGACCTTTTACAAATAGAATATATCTTTCCATACTAAACTTCAAGAATAGTAAGTTCTTGGCTAATTTCATAGCTACGTTACTCAACTTACCACGTTCCATTCCTTCTAGCTTTCCATCTTTACTTTTAGGTGTTCCCTTTAGCCCTGTTTCTTCCCATTTCGTGACCTTTTTGAAATGCAAGGATTTTCATAACTCGGAATTTTACTCATCCTCAGAAACCGCATATTTCATGCTGACTTACTTTTCAATAAGTCTTGTGTTTAGAGCTGTACATTCGGGATATTTGTCAGTTTGCTCGTCACAAACATTCTCACCATGAATAATTTATAGCCTCCCGGTCTATGCTTACCTAGCCACCTCTGGCTTAGTTTTCCTGTTCCTTTCTCATGAAAGTCTTAGGATAAGTTTCAACCGACTTCACCGCGCTCTCACACAAACCAACCTTACTATTAGTTTGCATGGCGGAGTATTAGAGTTGCCCTTCGGGTCACTACTCCCTCATTTGACATATCGAATGAATAGTTCTCGTAATACTTAAATATTACTGGCTAGTCTTTGTTATTTTAAACTAGCAACGTGTCGCCCACTTATTATAATCATAATAAAAGCAAACAACAATATTATCTTGTGTTTCAAAGAAATGGGCTTCTAAAAAATTATGACATATTACAATTTTTATAAAGTTCAGCATTATCAAGTAACCAGTTCTCATTTTAAGATTTAATTTCCCACATCACAATTTATCAAATTTTCTTTTATAAAAGGCTTTTTGACAACCATTCTAACCCAATAATGGGGATTATTTCTGTCAAAGATATATTTAACCTTTTGAGCCTCTAAATCATCTTATTCTAAATGTTATAAAATTTCAGCTTTATTCTGATAATGTTTTTTATCAATTTTTTTAGCAAACTTCTTCAAACACAATTATCTCTGATGTATTAAACAATTATGTTAAAATTTGTCCAAAACTTTACATTGCCAAAACTATAATTCAAGAATACCCCCACATTTTCTGATCAAATTCACCTGTGTCATAAATATTATCATCCCTTAGAATAGACAATCCAAACAATTCTTTATAAGCACATACAAATCTATTATCATGTAACAATCGTTTTCTAATTAAGCTTTCCTTTATTCCCAATTTATTCAATATTTTTATTCTAAAAAATATCTTATAACAACAATTAACTTTCACAATTTCGTTCTCACTCATAACGGGTTTACTTTTCTTTGAAGCATGAGTATACACATCTCTATCATTAATAATTTTATTAATAATATCCTTATATATTTTATTATATCCTTTTTCTATTCCTGATAATAAACATATACATTCGTTTGAAATACCTTTCAAGCAAGTTCTAAAACTAACCCCATTATTATTACAATATGAAACAACAAAGTCTTTATCTTCTTCATTTTCTATTTTACTCAAAAGATTCTCTTTCTTTTTATTAAATTCAATTTCCTCAACCTCCAAAACTGCATCACGCATAATTCCTTCAATCATTTGCATAATTTTAAGAAACTTATTATATGTCATAATTCCTAATTCCTCATCAAGCAAAACTTGTTTATAGCTTTCCATTGCCAATAAATTAGTTTCTACTAAATCCTGAAATATCTCTATGATTCTATTTTCATTATAATTCCAATCACTTAATTTAAAAATACTTTTTCGTAAATATGATTTCGTATGGAATCCATTCTTTAAATTTTTTAATTTTGATTTTTGGTAATTACCTAACCCAATATATTCAAATATCTTATCATTTCTTTCTACATCAATATTTAATACAGATATTGACTCTCCACTTAAAATTTCAAACAATAATATCAATAAGTGAATTTTTACTTTTAATTCTTCTATATCTACTAACTCAGAACTCTCATATCCGATTTTTCCTTGCATAGAAAAAATATATTCCTGATTCGTTTTATAAATAAAAGGAGTTACAAAACATGAATAACCGTTATCTAGCTCCATTGAACATATTTTTCCAGTCATTTTAGATGTTCCAACTTCCCATTTTTCATCTGTAGTTTCTATTTCGTATGGATACATTCCAATCAATTCAAATATATCTGTTGTTTGAAATGAAAACCTATTAAAAGATAAACCCAAATTTTGATCTATTGCATATTCTGAACCAACTAATATATCAGATATACCATATCCTAACTTAACTTTGCTTTTTATATCTTTATCTATCTCAGTACAAGAAAATGAAGGAGATAAAACTATATCAACTTTTAACGTATAATAAACTTTTTCGGCTTTAGCACATATACAAAAATCTTTAAATTTTTCAATATGCCTATAACAATCCATCTCAACATCAAATATTGTAAGTGTTGCCACTAAATTTTCATCCAACACAAGACTTCCAATATAGGAACAACTTACCTCACCGATAGAAATTACATTACAACTAATATTCATATTTTCATACACTTTTCTTTTATTCACAATTTATACCTTTTCTGAAATCCCTTCTATTGGCTACACAGTGTGTAGCCAATCTCTTTTCGCTTTTATAATCTCTTAATTTTACTCATTTCTAACTTAATATAATGAAATGCTTTTTGCAGCCATATCAAAATGTTCTTTTAGTTGGAAATAATATATCATATTCTATATATTCCAAAAATCAAGATTTTTCTATATCAATAATATCATCTAAACCACAATTCATAACATCACAAATTCGCACTAACACGTCTAATGCCACATATTCATTATTAGACATTTTTGTAAAGGTACTTGGTGCAATCCCTGTTTTTGTTCTAAGTTCACTTTTTGATATATCTTCGTCAATCATCTTTTTCCATAATGGCTTATAATTCACTTTTATTCTCTTTTTTTTCATTCCTGTTCTCTCCATAATAAAAGTCTAACATATCTATCATATTACCACAATTCTTTTTTATTTTCAATTATATTTTTGATTTCTCATTATAAATTTCTTATAATTATTTTTATTACAATAAAAATAAATATAAAATCTATTTTGACATTACTTTTCATTCTAACACCTTTCTTATATAATAAAAAAGCAGATTATGCTATTCCTGCACTATCTGCTTCTACTCTTTTAATTATTTTCCTTATTTTTATCTACTTTGCTAATCTATCTAATTTACATCTCTTATTCCTTCTATTTTTTCTTTCTCTATCTATTCTTTTTTCCTTCCGCAGATATATTCCTGTTAATAATCGCCTGTATATTATTCCAATCAAAATTTTGCTGTTCTAAATTCTTATACATCTGGATACCAAGTAAAATACCTATTTCTAAATAAACTTCATTATGAATTATTGAAAATTCCATGATTATATTTTGTAATTCCTCATTTTCTCTACTTATAAATGGACACGTTTTTTCTAATGATTCAAAAATCTTATCAAAAGCATCTTCGATTCTATCCTCAAATGTTTCTTTGTTTTCAATCTCAAAATCTTCTGTTCCATAACATTAAATAGCCTATTATTTTATCTAATTTTACTCTTCTCAGCATATCATTAAATTCACTCATTTTATGACCTCCTATCTGTTAATGCACCATTAAAATATCTCTTACTATTATAGTATGCCGTCGCCATGCCGTCAATACATATTTTGCCGTCATTTTGACAGTATAATAGTGTCAAATAAAGTTTTTAAGGAGGGATTTTTTAATGCCTTATCAAATGTCCAAATTTACCTTACGAATCGAAAGTGAGTTACTTAAAAAATTTCGTTTTGTTGCTAAATATAATGACCGTTCTGCTAATCAGGAAATAGTGACTTTAATACGAAAACACATTCGAGAATTTGAAAAGAAAAATGGTAAAATAATCTTATAATATTACAGGATAATTTTAAGCCGTCATCATGCCGCCAAGTTATCTTTTAGCCGTCATTAAGACGCTATAATAAAGTCAATTTGATTTTATGGAGGTATGATATATGCAGTCTGATTTATCAAAATTCACATTAAGAACCGATCCCGAATTACTAAAAAAGTTTCGTTTTGTAGCTGATTACAATGCTCGGTCTGCCAATCGAGAACTAGAAGTTCTTATGAAAAAACATGTAAATGAATTTGAAAAAAAGCATGGTAAAATTACATTTGAATAATTGATAGGTTTCATTTTCATAAAAAAGTATTTTAAAGGAGTTAGTCACTGGCTAACTCCTTATCTCATATTACCTTGTAAAACATATCGCTTATTAAAAATCATCTAATACTGTTATTTCTTTCTCTTTTATTTATCTTTTCGTCTTTTCCATAATCCTTTTTTCTTACTTATTTTACCCTTTGCCCGCTTCCCAAAATAAATCCTCTTTTTAATAAGTTTCTCCTGTATCTGTGCTGGTAAACACTGAAATATTTCTTCATACTCCATTTCTGCCATTGGTGTTCCTTTTGAAAGTGCTAAAAGCTGCCTGTTTAACCAATCTTTCCATAAATCATCAAATAACTCCTCACTATCTGTAAAAGTAACAAGACTATCAAATCCATACGTTTTATTATAATATTGTAACTTTACAAATCCATATTTTCCCGCATCCAGTACGATAGTATCTTCCTCTTTATATAATTCTTCATAAGCCTTCACAACTTTTTGACACTTTTTATGTTCTTTCATTGTAATACATACTTGTTTTTTCATTCTTATTTTCAAGCCTCTCACTTTTTCATTTCCCATTTATTTTCTGTAATTTTTCCATTCTTTCCCATCTTTTTAAAAGTTTCTCTGAAAAATCAAATTCTTCTAATTCAAAAACACCAGCGGAAAGAAAATGTTGTTTATAATTATTTAAAATTTCCAGCATCATAAAAAAACAATCTTCATGATATAGAAAACTTATTAAGTAAAACAATTCACTTTCTTCTAATTCCCCCACTTTAAAATAATTTTCAAAATCTCTTTGCTCTGAAAAATTGCAAAAAATAAGTTTTTCCAAAAACAGCTCTTTTTCTTCTTTTTGCATATAAAACTTTCTTACAAGTTCTTCTTTTTTCATGTGCCTTTTCTCCTTCTTCGCAACAATCTCCATTTTTAGTAACTATAAACCATCTCTATTATAAGAGTATAATGAAATAGAATCAAGAGAAAAAAGGAGAAAACTACCGCAAATTATGATAAAATTTGACAAACTTTTTCAAACCCTAAAGAAAAATGACATTAGTCAATACAATCTATATACCTATCGAGATGTTAGTAGAGCACAGATTCAACGATTAAAAAAGAATCAATCTGTCACCACTCATACTCTAAATAGAATTTTGAATATTTTAGGAGAAGGCTTTATTCTTAATGATATTGTTGAGTTTATACCAGATAGCCAACAACAAAAGGAAGAATAACTGATAGTTAAAGTTCTTCCTTCTTTCTTATATTATCATCTCTATTTTTGGTAACTATAAATCATCTCCATAATAGGGGCATAATAGGATTATAAATCTAAGCCGAATAAAGGAGAACAATTATAGACATTATGATTACATTTGACAAATTATTTCAGACCTTAAAGGAAAATGGTATCAGTCAATATAGCCTCTATCAGAAACATGGTATCAGTCGTTCCCAAATTCAACGACTAAAAAATAATCAATCCGTTACAACTCACACCTTAAATATGATACTAAATATTTTAGGTGACAATTTCACTTTGAATGATATAGCTGAATTTACTCCTGATAAAAAAGAAAAAGAGGAAGAATCACCTTTTTAAATGTTCTTCCTTCTTTTTCTTTATACAAATAATACGAAAACTATTTCACTTTCCATTTCGTTATAGTTCCTATCGCCAATGTGTATCTTCCTTTTGTAAATCTTGTTGTCTTATCTTTTTTTGGCGATTCTGTTTCATTACTTCTCTTTTAGCTTCTTCTAATTTTTGTTTCAACGGTTTGGGAGCAAGCGATTTTAAATATTCTTGAAATCCCTCTCCAAGTCCTTTTAATGTTACAAATTGTTTTAATTTTTCTACCTGATCTATCAAATTGGTCGTTCTTTTTTCCAAATAGACTAATTTTGTTTCATAGTTCTCTAGTAAATAATTTCTTGACACTGCCTGATGAAAAGCCTCCATGATTGTATCCCAATCATTTTTCTTTACTTTCACATATTCTTCTTTCCCAAATAATGAATTGATTGGAACTGCTATGCCTTTTTTCTTTTTTATTTCAGCCTCTACTTCTTTAGAAATAGTCTTTAAAACAGAAGCCCTTAAATCATGTTTCTCAAAAATCCCTTGATTCACCTTTTCTTTTGTTTCTAATTCTTTTATCTGCTTAGAAAGTCCTTGTGCTTGTATTAGTAGCTCTTGATTTTGCATTTCCATTTCTTGTACTTGCCCATAAAGTTCTGTTGCCTTTTGCTCTAAATCCTCTTTTTGTTGTTCCAATCTTTCCTTTTGACTGTCTAATATTTCTGCCCTCTGTTCTAATGCCTCTACTTCCCTCATAGCAGCTTTATACTCTGGTAAAGAAAAATTCTCTCTTTGTATTCCAAGAACCTCTATTTCAATTCCTTGTTCTCTACAAAGCTCTGTCAAAAAAGCTCTCTCCCTTTCCTGCCATGCTACTGTTTCATTCTGTTTCCTGCTCACTGCCTTTGCAAATCCCATCTCCTGCAATGCTTTCGTCAAACTATTCCGTGTTTCCATTCCTTTTTTATAACCATGTGCCACAGGAATATAATCAATATGTAGATGTGGGGTTGCTTCATCAAGATGTAATACACAATTAAATAAATATAAATTCGGATTCCGTTCTTGAAATGTTGTTGCATATTGTTCTAATACTTTAATCACAGCCTTTGCATCTTCTGTCAGTTCTCCTTTTTCACCTACTACTGGTGTATCTGTCTTTTTCCCAATTTGCACGATATTCTCATAAAAAGGTTTTTCTCCATTTCCAGATTGTTCTATTTCTTTCCGATAATTTTCTTTTTGTCGATCCTTTCTTTTTTGTGCAGCATTATACTTTCTAAGTGCCTCTCCAAAACAATTCTCATAAGCCTTTTCTAATGATTCCATTTGATAGATTCGATTCCAACTGGTTCGTTCGGACACTACATTTTTACTGATAAATTCTCGGTTATTATGAGTAAGATGACCTCTCCCTTTCGGAAAAGAAATTGTCTTTGCTGCCAATCACTCACCTCTTTTCTAATCTTATCTTGTATCCCTCGCCATTCTAATTTTGTTACTTTTGTCAAAAGTAACGCCTTATTACTTCTGACACGTTGTATCAGAAGTAAGGCGCTCTGCGAGGCTAAATTTGTCCTACTTACAATCGTTCTCTTTCCTGAAATGTCTGTATCATGATAATGGCTTCCCTTCTATCATTCTTCTATCCTAATCCAAATCACTTCCAAACTTTCCTTCTCTGTTTACACAGTTTTGTTTACAAATACTCTTTTCATAAAATCCTGTTTACATGGTTTACAAGCTCTCTAATCCCTATATATTACTGCTTTTTCTGTAAACAAAACCGTTTTCATTTTAGTAAACAAAGCCTTGTAAACGGAATTTGTAAACAGGACTGAAAAAACTTTTTTATTCCTCTGATTCCACTTTTCCTTTGGTTTCCTGAAATGGCAATTTTGCATCTTTAGATAACTTCTGAAATCCATTCTCATCTGTCACTCTTTTCCAGCCTCTTTGTGTCCCATACTTAGGAAATCTATGAGAAGATACTTTTTCCCAACCAACAATACTATGATTCATTATCTTGTTAATTTCCTTTAATTCCCAATCCTTTGGCGTATCAAACTCATGAGAAAAGGCTTCTTTATAAATCATCATACTACATACATAGTTTTCTGATAATTCATCTAACCATATCTGAATAATTCCAACCTTTGCATCTTCTGGCATAAACTCTTTCTGTAATTCTTTTAAATATTCTTCTGTTTCCTTTGATAACTTTAGTTCTTGTATCCCATTTCGATAGAGTTCCATTGCCTCTGCCCATGCCTGTTGGAAATATTCTCTTGCCTCTGTTTCATTTTCAAGAATATGTTTCTTTACTCGTTCTGGGTGTACCAACACAGGTGCAAATCTTCGGTTTCCTGTACGATCCAAAGGCAAAAAATCCATACTGTTAGAAGTTCCTACAAAAACACACTGTCTTGGTCTGTCCTCTGGATGTGTTTCATATGGTATTTTATAGGTTTCCTTCTGTCTGCTGAGAAAAGACTTAATATCTTCAATACTTTTTGCATTGACAGTTGCCATCATTTCTGACATTTCTATAATCCAATGTCCCTGTAATTTTCGATACACATTCTCATCATCCATTCGTTTCAAATCATCAGAAAACCATTCGTCATGAATAGCAAGGAAACGAAAGAACGTAGATTTTCCTGCACCTTGTCCGCCCACCAAACATACCATAATTTCAAATTTACACCCTGGTTCATAGACTCTATGAATAACCGCCGGCATTAAAAGACGCATAATTTCCTTTGTATAAGTATTTTCATCTGCCCCTAAATACTTTGGCAACAAAGAAGAAATACGTGATTCCCCATCCCATCTTAAGTGTTCTAAATATTCTCGAATCGGATGATACTTATTTTCATTTGCAACTATATTCATTGCCTTATTGATATTTCGATCATGTTTTAGTCCATAGTTCTTTTCCAAATACCACTGAATTTGATATACATCAGTATCGGTTAAACTAGAAGAAGTTCGATTCCAGCCAAGATCGCCCACTACATCTATTTTTCCTGATAACTCATTTTTGCGAATTGCACCTTTTAATAATGGATCACGTTGTAATACCACCATACAATTATTGATTGTCTGACAAGTGATTCCTTTCTCATTTCTTGCTAAATAAGCCTGTATATCTTCTATTGTACTCATTTCCTGATCCAAGACTTCCCCTATTTCGTTCCATAAGGTGTTTTCTACTTGTCTGAACTCTTTCTGCAACTTCTTCCACCTCTTTTCTTCCTTTCAGAAATAACTCTTGTTTTTCTTCTATGCTCCCAAAACATAAAATATCTAACCAATATTCCATCACTGGTTCTGCATGTAGTAATGTTGCATAATCCTCTGAAAATACCATTTCTGGTGGTTGATCTTTCAAAAAAATACCAACCTGTTCGATTTCTAATAAACAATCCTTTAATTTCTCTATGGTTTGATTACACCATTTTTTAAAACGATCTTTAATACGAAAAAGATGTGCCTGTTCTGCCTTTACTTCCCGAAACCGTTTCTTTTGTAATCTATCTAATTTTACTTTTCCTTGAATTGGTAAATGAAACTCGTCTATCAGTTTGAGTGCTGCTTCATATTGTGACAATCCAAACATACGAGAAATATAATCTATCACATCTCCACCAACACCACAACCAAAACAATGATAATTTCTGTCTAACTTCATACTTGGATGCTTCTCTTCATGAAACGGACAACAAGCAAATCCATTTCTTTTTACTTGTAATCCATAAAATTCTGCCACTTGCCTTGTGGTCAGGTATTCTTTTACTTCCAAAAAAATATTCAATTTTCAAAGTTCCTCCTTTTCATTTCGGAGAGCCTTTGTTATAATAAATTTGCTAAGTTTATTGTAAAAAGGCTCATCCTTTTTACTCCTTGCTCCTGATGGTAACAGGAGCAATTTTATTTTGAATTCATTTCCAATAACTGCTTTATCAGCTCCAATAACATTTTTTCATCTTCTGTATTGCCTTCTTTTAGATGTTCCAGTATCTGCTCCAATGCCTTTGCTACTCTAGCTGACAAATAAGTACCAGCAACTATACTTACTTCCTGCCCCAAGATAGATTTCCTATAATATTCCCCCTTAGAAAGACCAGATAAAAGAATCTTTGCTTCTACTTGACTTTTTTCTTCATCGCTTAGCCAAAAGGCAATCGTATTGTGCCGAAACCGATCCTTTCTTTCACACGCCATGTTCTTCCCCTCTTTCCACTTTTCCGAGCCTATCTGCAATCTTTTTTTGTGCATCCATTGGCTGATGACAATATGTTTCAATCGTAGTGGTAACTTTTCCATGTCCTAATCGTTTGGCAATTTCAATTGGACTAAATCCCATCTGGACAAGCATACTTGCATGGCTATGTCTGGTACAATGAACCGTAATCTTTTTTACTCCTGACAATCTAATTCCTTTCTCCATTTCATGTTCAAAAAAACTTTTCGTTCTTCCTGCAAATAGTCGTGTAGTTGGTCTGGCTCGATATAGGGTTGCCATATATTCCTTTAATGCTTCTTGCAATTCCTGATGAATCGTAATCACTCGTATCGAACTTTCTGTCTTAGGTGCAGTAATCAAATCTTCTCCATCAATCCTTGCCAGAGATTCATCTATGGTAATTGTTCCTGTTTCAAAATTCACATCTTTTACTTGTAAGGCTAAAAGTTCGCCTAATCGAATCCCTGTCCAGAATAAAATCTGAAACGCTATCCAAGAATCTTGTTTATCCATAATCGCATCGGAAAATTTTTGGAACTCTGTTAAAGTCCAATAGGGTCTTTCCTCCGCCCTGCTTTTTCCCATACTCCCTGCTTTCCGACAAGGATTAGAACGTAATTCATAAAAATTAACTGCATAATTCATAATTGCACTTAATTGATTCTGTATGGTTTTTAAATAAGTAGGTCGAAATCCTTTTTCCATCATCTCTCCCTGCCATTTCCGAATCATAGGAGCTGTAATTTCATTGATAGGTGTCTTTCCAAAATAGGGAAGTATTTTATCTTTCATAACATACTCTTTTTGTTTCATAGTCGTTTTTCTCAGACGCTTTTCCATATCTGTTTTGTAAATCTCCCAAAAATCAGCCAATGTCATAGTTGGATCAGAAGACTGTTGTAACAAAAAACGTGCATACCATTCTTCTGCTTCTTTTTTTGTTTGAAATCCTCTTTTCTGTTACTTTCTTTTTGTTCCTGTCCAGTCAGTCCAACGGTACTGTATTCTCCATGTACCATTGGGATCTTTTTTTGCACTACAGCTCATGCACTTACCTCCTTTGTCCCTCCATACCATTTTTCTTTGAAATACCCCACTGGAATCTTCCCTGCAATGGTAAGAAACCCTTTTCCTGCTAAATCCTTATTCATTTCTCTCAGGATTTTGTAAGCCTTTCTCATGCTTACTCCTAACATGGTAGCAACTTCTTCTGCATTGTAATAAACCTTTTCTTTCATATGATTGTTCTCTTTTTATATCTTTTGATTTTGTTTCGTTTCTTTTGATACACTTATTATATTACCGTATCTTTTGATGCGTGTCAATCATTTTTTTCATATATCTTCCTTTTTTTCGTATCTTATGATATGATTAAATTACATTTGATACTTTCCTATTAGTAAGGATAGCTTTAAAACAGGAGGCATATATTATGACAGTTGGAGAAAATATACGACGTATCCGAAAAGAACGTGGTCTTACATTAAAACAATTAGGTGATATGGTAGGCGTTAGTGAAGCCTATATTCGTGCTTATGAAAGTGGTAGAAGAAACCCTAAATTAAAATCGTTAGAAACTTTAGCACAAGCACTTGCCGTTAATGTGGAAGTATTGACTAACTCCGATTTTGATGGTATTAAAGCCATGCACAGGCTTTTTCAAGTATTCCGTCAATATGATGGACACCTTTTTGAATATCAAGATCAAGATGGAAATGATATAATTGGTATTAGTTTTGGAACATTAACTTTGATGCGGTCATGGTTTGACCGTTATGAAAACTATTTACAAGAAGTAGAGAAATGCAATTCTATTAAAGATGTAAAGAAGCGTGGAGAAGCCTTACTAAAAGCAGAAGCAGATTTCAATGTCTGGATGGACATTTACCCAGAATCAGAATCCTTCCCTATGAATCTTCAGATTCAAAAGACACATGATGAATTTATGGATAAGATTGGGTTGAATCCAAAAGAGGAAAAATAAATGATATAAAATAATCTGTTTTTATATCCGAATGTTAAAAAAATAGAAGGTTATTTATATTTGGGGTGATGACATGGACAATGAATCGATTTTGGAAATTATCAGTAAGAACATTAAATCAACTGAAGTAGATGATAAGCTAAAAATATGTGATTTCAGAAAATTACTATATAAGGAATTACACCGAGATTTCTCTTACAAATATGCTGAACTTATTAGAAAGTTATTCGCAATCGAGGTAAAAGAACGCGAAGCTCTTTGTAGTTATGATTCAAACGTTGCAAGAGAAATTGATAATACTTATGATTGCCCACTTTCTATAATATGTAGTACCTATCTACTTTATCGTTTGGGCGATTTAAATGATGTAAAATCTATATGGAATGCAAAATGCATTGACTATGATTCATATTTTGAAATTGATGGTCAGTTTTTAGTAGGAGCAGGAGTGGATGAAACAATTGCATTTCTTCGTAGAAAAAAAGGAAGAATAGCAAAATTTATTATAAAAGATATTAAAAGGTATAAGAAACAAGGGGCTTTTGAGCAATTAGCATATACTAACTGGAAAAATTGTATGAACAAAATGATGGACAATCTTTGAATCAAATAAGCATAATCTATAGTTTGTCTTTTCGAACTAATTTAGAGTCATTCAATTTGGGTAGTTAAAAATTATAACTTATTTTAGTTGTATCAAAATAAAAATCTGTACCCAAATCGTACCCAAACGCAAAATAAAAATCGCTACAAAGCTGATAAACTCTAGCTTTATAGCGATTTTACTATTTACTCGAACTCGGCGTGTTCTTTGTTGTCATTAACTATATTTGTTTAAGTTTCATGCAAATACACACCTATTTTTACTTCAATTACACCATTTATTCTGGCTTACTGATTTTCTGTTGCCAAAATGTTGCCATATTAATTCATCATAATTAATTGCAATTTTATCATATACTACTAAGCCTTGTCTATTACAAAATATGAGATTATCTTATTTTTCTAATTCTGTCAAAATATTTTTAAAATTGTCTTTACACTGTTTTAACGCTTTTTCCCAAAAATCAACATCATTTGCAGCGACCTGTTTCACATTCTGATAACCATTTATTACAGCCTGTTTATGTTGTGTTATCTGATTAAATAACATATTTTCTCCTGTTAACGAAAGATATGTTCCATTTTCTTGTAGTTTTTCTATGCTATTACGGGAAAGGTACGTATATAATTTCCCCTCTTGAAATAATTTATTCATTGTAACAAATATTGCAGAAGACAAATTAAAATAACCATTAAACTGAATAATTCTATCACTATTTATAGTATTTCTCAATTCTGAAATCAATTCAATCCATTTTTCAATTTTAGATAAATTACATCGAATTTCAAAAATTAGATTATTTTTATCATGAACACTTTGCCTTCTTTCTTTAACAAAATCAACCCCAATTGTTACTCCAATACCTGCAATGATTCCGACAAATACAGATATTCCATAAATAATCCCTTCTTGCATTTTTAACCATCCTTTCTGTTGTTCTGCATATTCAATACCATAAACGATTAGCAGATGATTTTAATATAATTGTTTTATACATTTTAAATCAATGTCAAAAAATTTTCTTCTTCATTAAAATTATGAATAGGCATCATATTTAGTAAAGTGTCTTTCATAATTTTTTTTGCTTCATTTCTTTTTTTAAATACATCTTTCACTTGTCTAATAATTTTATCACGTTCATTAATATTTTTAGGAATCGGCAAAATCAACTCATATATACGTTTACCAAGTGTATCAATAATATCTTGCATAAATTGTTTAGTCCTTACTTGTTCTTTTACAATTGGTGAATATAACAAAGCCAGTAGCAAATACGGATTCATCTTTTCTTTACTGCCATACTTTATTTTATAAAGATAAATCATTATATTCATAATTTAACAATAATTTTATTATTTTATTTCTTATCATTTTTGTTTAATTTATCCTTTATCAAAAGTTTAAATTTATTATACTATTCTTTAAAAAAGTTTCAATCTCTACTTCTTTTAAATATGATATTAAATATTTCTTCGTAAATATATATTGATTAATCAATATATGTAGCTAAATTTCTTTTAAAATTTTCAAGATTGATACTTCTCATAATATTACCTCGTTAATCTAATCTTATATTTCTAACACTTGGCATAATTATCTATCTTCTTTTGTATCCTTAAGACCAGTTATTATTTCAATTTTTGAATCTGGAATTTCAAGTCCCCAATTATCCCAACCTACAAAATTATTTCGTGCAAATAATTCTATTTTATTTTGTTGAGGAAACATTTTTGTAATTCCATCTATAATTTCTAAAGGTTTTTCACTATGTTTTCCTCTATGAATGGTTATCATCTGTCGGATATTTCTTGCTCCTCTTGGTGTTGGAAATTTTCCTCTTTTAAATGCTAAAACAAACTCTGTTTGAGATAATGTGTATCGCCCAGGATTATGTACCATTTTATCCCATACAAAAGCAACTGTTTTATATTCAAAGCCCCATGTTTCTCCAAGTTCAATGGAATTTGCCAACTGAGGTCCTGTAGTCCACATAAAAAGAATACAATTATCATCTGCAATACTCTCTACATTTAATTCTTTAAGTTGTTTCAATTTTAAGGTAGGATATTTAAATGTCGCAGAACTGATAAAAATATTTTTTTCAAATCCTACATTTTCATCTTTAATTGTTGTTTTATCATATTGCATTTTTCCTCCATAATCCCATGGTGGATCAGCATAAATAATTTGATATTTTTTATTTGGCAATTTGGGATAAATATTATCTAACGGATTAACTTTTGTTCTTTCTTTAGCTTGCTTACTATATAAAGAATAAGCTGTTAAGCTTTTTTTAGTTTTATTATCCATAAGCTTCTTTCCTTCCAATATACAATTTGTTTAATTATTTTATAACAGTTCAGTATATTAGTCAATACAATTGTTACTTATAATCCGTTGTTTTATAAATATCTATATTTTATTATAAAAACAGCTTAATTGTGGAAATTTATAGGCAGGTGTATTTTATTTATGATTAGAAAAAAATTGGGACAACGCATAAAAGAATTTAGACACAAACTTGGTATTAGCCAAGAAAAATTTGCTTTATCTATTAATATGGATAGAACCTATTATGCTTCTGTTGAAAATGGAAAACGTAATATTTCCATTAATAATATTGAAAAGATTGCAAATGGGCTAGGAATTACATTAGAAGAACTATTTAAAGGACTTTAGGGAGGTTAAATAATGGGAAAAAAAGCTCTTAGTGGAAGAGATAATTGGCAAAATATAGGAGGTAAGAAAGCATCTGTCGCAGAACAAAACTTATATCAAGTATTTAAACAACACTTCAAAGGGACTGAGTATAAATTACATGAAAAACCCAAACATTTAAAAAAACTTTATTCTAGTGTAAAACTTCCAAAAGATGTTATTGCACAAATTTATAATCCATCTATATCATTAGCTGACACCAAATGGGGAGTATCTCCTGACTTTGCAATAGAAAATACACGAACTCATAAGATCCTTTTTGGAGAAATTAAACGTCAAGATGGTTGGGTTGAAAATACAGATCCTAGTGCTGGTCGTGGTAATGCTCATGAACGATTATGTAAGTTATTTACTCCTGGGCTATTAAAAGCATATAGAAAAATAGGTGGTATTGATAATGAAGATATTTTACCCTTTTGGGTAATTTTTGAAGGTGATATTACAAGGGATCCAAAACGTAATCGTGAAATAGCCTTCTGGTTTGATTGTTATGATAAAAACTATTTTATGTGGCGACCAAATATGACATCTAAAGATCTTACAGAGCATTTTGATAAATATCTTAGACCGTATCTCGAAGAATAAAAATAGATATTTTTTAAGTCAAAAAACTTGTTGATTTTTAGATATAGATTCTAAAAATCAGCAGGTTTTTTCTGTACTATTAAAATATTTTATTTTATAAATAATATTAAAAATACTTATCAAATTATTACTATCTACTAAAATTGATTCGTTTAAAAACTACATAAACACTAAAATACGAAATTACTAAAATTTAATTTCTATTTGATTTTTATACAACTTATTTCTTTTTTCCTCTTATAAATTTTATTCCTTAACCCACACTTTTCAAACTAATCCAACAATTCCTGATAACTCACTCCCAACACCTTTGCAATAACCTTCAACTCAATATCTGTCACAAACCTTTTGCCACTCTCAATCCTTTGCACAGCGTTTTTATCCAAGTCCAGCCCTTCCATTTGCAACATATCCGCCAGCTTCCTCTGTGAAGTTTTCTCTGGAAGCCGTTCCCGGATTTCCTTTACTTTCTGCCCGCATATATTGTTTTCACCATCAGCCGCCTTATTCTTATACATAAATCCTCTCCCGTTTGACATTTAGTGATTGTCATTTTCTCTATTATATGCTAAACTGTAAAAGAATTGACATTTACTAGATGTCAAATATTATATTTTAGTAAAAGGAGCGCATTTATGAAAAGCATATTGTCAGAACTGTATGAGGGCAACATTTTCCCGGCAGAGCAATATTCTCCCAGAAGTGAAGAATACCGCCAAATCCATCAAAGTCACTATAAGCACTATGACAATTTCATTGAAACTTTAAGCAAGTTAGAGCCGCCGCTTGATAAACAATTTATTAAAATCATGGACGAACAACTTGACGTAATCCCTTATGAATTTTCAGAAATGTTCATTGACGGTTTTCGCTTAGGCGCAAGAATCATGATTGATATTTTCCAAGGCGATTTAGGCATCAAAGAAAATGAGCCTTCCACTAAATAGCAAAGCCCCACCAGCCTGTCAAGGGTAAATAAACGGCTGTCGCCGCCCTTGACAGACTGGCAAGGCTTCGCTGTATGACACCTAAGAGGGCTTTAAGCAGCCCTCCGGCTATCACCGGGCTTCTCGATTCTGTTTCCTTCTTTCTGCCCGTTTTTGCTCCTTCAATAGCTGTTCTCTTTGTTTCTCCATCTGAACAATGCCAGACACTTTCTCTTTTCCAAGAACCGCCTTTACACATTCATAATCCCATACAATCTCTTTCAGTTCTTGATTCTCTGTATAAATTTCGTGAAAACGGTTAGAGAGATTGTCTGCTTTCTCCACAGCCCGATTATAGGACAGTTGCAGCTTATCAAACTTTCTGGAAACGTCCAGATAGGACGCATAAACAGAACGTAATACCTTTACAATCTTCTCCATCAGCGGCTTTGCTTTCTTCTCCCGGTATGACTTTCCGCTTTCTATGCTCCCGGCTTCTGGAAGCACCTGTTCTGGATTGTCTGAAAATTTTGCCGCCATGTGTTCCATATCCTTCACCATTGGGGCGAGTTCCTGCATACGCTTCTGGTATTTGTCTGCCTGTTTCCTTGCGCTTTCTGCTTCCTTTTTTGATTTCTCCATGCCGTTTTGTATGGAACGGATTTCATCATCTAATTCACTCAACTGCCCCTTTAGATTTTCGTTGATTTCCTCATAGGATTGATTTTCTGATTGCAGTTCCGTTTTCTTCTTTTCCAGTTCTTCAACTTCCTTTGACCGTTCCTGTTTTTTAAAGTCCAATACAGACAAATGTTTTTCGTGTGTTCCCTTTTTCTCCCATTCGATTCCATGATTCAACATAAGTTCGGAAAGCTGTTTCTTCTCATGAGCATACCACTGATTCCGCTCCGTTTCACTTCTTGTACCGCCTTTAAATCCAAGTGCCTCCAGTGCTTTTTTCAAAGATACCCTCGTTTCAAGCCCCCGCTTGCTTCCAGTGACATAAGGAATGAAATCTATATGCAGATGTGGCGTTGCTTCGTCCATATGTAAATAGGCACTGAACAC
>OFGK01000900.1_pt1 | contig 19868 bp, 25 predicted proteins | sample 1521771 | NCBI WGS metagenome assembly OFGK01 (sample SAMEA3504088, study PRJEB24116) | mouse gut metagenome | biome: mouse gut; feature: mouse-associated habitat; material: faeces | place: Denmark | collected 2011 | reverse complement strand
GATAACTTCCATGGTCAAAAGAAGAAGAGGTGGAATTTAGTTTTGCAAATCACCAAAATATGTCAAATAGTTTCTTTTCCATTCTGCTCTGCTTGCCATGCTTTCTTTTTTATGATATAGTAGATTTCGTTAAGCGGCATGAAGCCTCTTTTGGGAGCTGAAGTTCCTGTATAATTTAGCAATAAAATATTCCTGATAATGTATGTGCATGAAGGCATACAATCCGCGTGAATGGGATTGTGTGCTTTTTTTAACAGGAAAATTTCAGTTTACAGGAGGAATTTATCTTTATGAAAAAAACATTTTCTTTGCTGCTGGTAATTTTAATGCTCTTAAGTTTATCCGCCTGCGGCACATCCGATTCACCAGATACGGACGGTGCATCCGGATCTCAATCAGGCACTTTTGACACTCTCATCTATGGCAGCAATGATTACACCAGAATTAACCCTGCTATGGACGAACACGGCGAAATTAACATTCTGATTTTTAATGGTCTTACTGCTCATAACGGAAAAAATGAAGTGATTCCCGGACTTGCAAAAAGCTGGGAGTTTGATGAAGCTTCCTGCACTTACACTTTTCATCTGGAAGAAGGGGTAAAGTGGCACGACGGAGAAGCCTTTACCGCAGATGATGTAAAATTTACCATTGAGGCAATTATGAATCCGGAAAACGGATCTGAAAACAGTCCCAACTATGAAGATGTGGAAGAAATTACTGTAATTGATGAAAACACCATTTCCTTTCATCTCTCTGCCCCCAATGTTGCTTTTCTTGATTACATGACTATGGCCGTCTTACCGGAGCATCTGCTTTCCGGCGAGGATATGCAGGAATCCGATTTCTTCCGCAATCCCGTCGGTACAGGCCCCTATAAACTGGAAAGCTGGGACGTGGGGCAGGCAATCACCCTTGTAAAAAATGAAGATTATTTTAAAGGTGCCCCCAATATAGGCAAAATTATTTTTAAAATTGTTCCTGATGACAATGCCAAAGCCATGCAGATGGAATCAGGAGAACTAAATCTGGCTTTACTTACCCCTAAAGATGCACAGGCTTTTTCCGGAAAAGAAGGGTACACCTGCTACGACATGAAAACCTCCGATTATCGGGGCATTCTCTTTAACTTTCAAAATGATTATTGGACTGAAAATAAGGATATTATTCCTGCTATCTGCTATGCCATTGACCGGCAGGCAATTATTGATGCAGTCCTTCTTGGACAGGGCATTCCCGCCTATGGTCCGTTGCAGCGTAATATCTACAATAATGAAGCAGTAGAGCATTACGATTACAATCCCCAAAAGGCAGTAGAAATTCTTGAAGCGGCAGGCTGTACCATGAATTCTGACGGATTTTATGAAAGAAACGGCGAAGTGATCGGTTTCGTCATCAGTGTGGGGGCGGGCGATCAGGTACGCATTGATATTGCGCTGGCAGCTTCCCAACAGCTCCGCCAAGTAGGAATCGACTGTAGTGTGGACATTCCTGCTCAGGTAGACTGGGGCGGACAGATGGCCTATCTGATCGGCTGGGGAAGTCCTTTTGACGCGGATGACCATACATATAAGGTATTTGGAACCGGCAAAGGGGCAAATTACAGCGGCTATTCAAATCCTTTGGTGGACCAGTACCTGATTGCTGCAAGGCAGTCAGATGTTCCGGCTGTACGTGCCGAAGCATATGATAAATTTCAGACAGAGCTGGCAAAGGATCCGGCTTTTGCCTTTATCTGCTATGTGGATGCCAGTTATGTTGCCGCTTCTTCCATTCAGGGCATTTCACCAGATACCATAATGGGGCATCATGGGGTAGGCATTTTCTGGAACGTAGCTGAGTGGACAATTACAGACTGAACATAAAGGAAGAAATACAGCCCTCAGTTTCTATAAGTATACCTGATGGCAGACAAAGCATTAAAACTTTTAGAATGGAGAAAACATGTCAGCGTTACTTGATGTTAAGAATTTATCAATCAGTTTTTTTACCCCCAGAGGGGAAATACAGGCTGTAAGGGATGTAAGCTTTTCCTTGCAGCCCGGTGAAGTGCTGGCTGTTGTAGGAGAATCCGGCTGTGGAAAAAGTGTTATGTGTAAAGGCATCATGAGACTGCTTTGTTCCTCCGCCAAAATTAAATCCGGCAGTATTTTCGTAAATGGTGTGGATATTACCAGTTATAAAGAGCGGGACATGCATAAGCTGCGTGGGAAACTATTTTCCATGATTTTTCAGGATCCCATGACTTCTTTAAATCCCACCATGACCATCGGCGCGCAAATAGCCGAAGCAGTAAAAGCGCATCAACCCAAAATCTCCGGGAAAGAACTGGACAATCGGGTAATAGAATTAATGAAGTTAGTCGGAATCGAGCGTCCTGCGGAACGCAGAAGGCTGTATCCATATCATTTTTCCGGCGGCATGAGACAGCGCAGCGTTATGGCCATTGCCCTTGCCGGAAACCCGCAGATTTTGTTTGCGGATGAGCCTACCACTTCGCTTGACGTAACGATTCAGTCCCAGATCCTTAACCTGCTTCGCGAATTGCAAAAAAATCTGAAAACTGCTACCGTTTTTGTGACTCATGATCTGGGAGTTGCCGCACAGGCGGCTGACCGGATTGCGGTTATGTATGCCGGAAAAATTGTGGAAATTGGCACAACCGAAGAAGTATTTCATGATCCAAGGCACCCTTACACCTGGGGGCTTATGCAGGCGCTTCCGGCCTTTTCCAAAGGCCGGGACAGGCTCCATACCATTCCCGGTATGCCTCCTGATCTCATTTCTCCGCCAAAAGGCGATGCTTTTGCCTGCCGCAATGAATATGCCCTTAAAATTGATTATGAAGAAGCACCGCCCATGTTTTCCGTTACAGATACCCACTATGCAGCTACATGGCTTTTGGATAAACGAGCGCCGAAAATCACCCCTCCGGTTATGAAACTTTCTGAAGGCTCATGCTGTAAGAAAAACTTAATAGCTCCCGAAAAGGATTTAACACTTTCCAGCCATGTGCCCATTCCGGAAAATAGAAAAGTAATATTAGATGTGCGGAATCTTTGCCATACCTTTTCCCTGGGGCAAAAGCGTTCATTAAAAGCAGTGGATGACGTCTCTTTTCAAATACAGGAAGGCGAAATTTTCGGTCTGGTAGGAGAATCCGGTTCCGGCAAGTCAACCCTTGCCCGCTGTATTATGAATATTTATCCTCATCAGGAAGGCAGCATTTTATATAAGGGAATAAATACCTGTGACCAAAAAGCTTTCAGGAAAAATAAGAAAATGCTGCAAAGGGAAAGACAGCTTATTTTTCAGGACTCCGCCTCCAGCTTAAACGGACGGATGAAGGTTGGAGATATTATTGCAGAACCTATGAAAATACAGCATATCGCACCGCCCCGCGGAACTTACCGGAAAGAAGCGGAATTTCAAATGCATTATGTAGGGCTGGATCATTCTTATCTGGATCAATATCCGCCGCAGCTTTCCGGCGGCCAGCGTCAGAGAGTAGCAATTGCCCGGGCCCTTTCAATGGAGCCGAAGCTTCTTGTTGCAGATGAGCCTGTAGCCTCATTGGATGTGTCCATTCAGGCGCAGATTATTAATTTATTCAGACACCTGCAGGCAGAGCATGGATTTTCCTTCCTCTTTATCTCCCACGACCTCACAATGGTTGAGTTTTTGTGCGACCGGGTGGGTGTTATGTATCAGGGAAAGCTGGTGGAAACCGCGCCTGTAAAAGAATTATTTGCACATCCCGGGCACCCCTATACAAAAGCTCTTTTATCCGCTATTCCCACCCTTAATCCAGAAGAAGAAAGGAGTGTGCAGCATTGACCAGACAAAATCCTGCCATTTATTTTGGCAAAAAACTTTTTATGTTTCTTTTCAGCGTATTGCTTCTTTCCATAATTGTTTTTTATATTTCCCGCCTGGCTCCCGGCGATCCACTGGTATCTTATTATGGGGACCGGGTTGAAAAAATGAGCCCCCAGGAACGGATATGGGCGGAAGATAAGCTAGGATTAAATCAGCCTGTTTCTATACAGTATATCTGCTGGCTTAGGAATGCTCTGCATGGAAATTTCGGCATTTCCTATAAATATAAAGCGGATGTAACAGAAGTAATCAGGGGACGAATAGACAACACCCTGCTGTTAGGCGGTATCGGGTTTCTTTTCATTTTCCTGCTTGCTCTTTTTCTTGGCACTGTGTGCGCCTGGAATGAAGATAAATTATTAGACCGGCTTATATGCAAAGCAGGTACTATTACCAGTTGTATTCCGGAGTTCTGGCTGTCTTTGGTTTTGATTTTGATTTTTGCCGTAAACTTAAAATGGCTGCCCAGCAGCGGTGCCTACACCGTAGGAAAACCAAATGATATGGGAGACCGGATTTTACATTTAATCCTGCCCTTAATCATAGTCGTGACATCCCATTTATGGTATTACGCTTACATGATACGCAACAAGCTGTTGGAAGAAGTAAGGGCAGATTATGTTCTTCTGGCTAAGTCCAAGGGATTAAAAAAGGGCAGTATTATGTACAGACACTGCCTGCGGAATATCCTTCCCTCCTATTTTAGCCTTATGGCGATTTCAGTTCCCCATATCCTGGGCGGAACCTATATTGTGGAAACTGTTTTTTCCTATCCCGGAATCGGCACCCTTTCTTATGAAAGCGCCAGATATAAAGACTATAACCTTTTAATGCTGCTATGCATCTTATCCGGCATTTTAGTAATTTTATGTAATATGATTGCACAAATAATAAATGAAAAAATTGATCCCCGGGTTAAAGCGGGCAGACGGGAGCAAGGTTGAAAGAAAAATTCTTTCAACCTCCCTGATTTAAATGCCTGCATTAGCAGGCAGACGGGAGCAAATATGAACACATCCTTTGAAATTGCAGGAATCAAACAGGTTCCCAAAGAGGAACCTGAATTAAAGAAAAAATGGTATTATGGCAAACCTGTTTTTGCTATATTTTTTCTTTTTCTTATTGTTACCAGCTGTCTGGCCTGTGATCTGATTATGCCAAAAGATCCCACTTACATGGATTTAAGTAACTTTAATCAATCTCCAAACAGCGAGTTTCTTTTTGGAACAGATACTATGGGGCGTGATATTTTTTCCATGATCTGGTCCGGAGGGCGAATTTCCTTATGGATTGGAATTTTCTCAGCCATCATCTCTACCTTCCTTGGAATTTTGTTTGGCGCAGTAAGCGGCAGTGCTCCCCAATGGGCGGATACCCTGCTGATGCGGCTTACTGAAATCCTGCTCAGCGTGCCTGGGCTTTTGATGGTTTTACTTATTCAGGCAGTTTTAGGTAAGGCAAATGTACTTAGTATTTCCTTTGTTATCGGCATCACCAGCTGGATGAGCATTGCAAAAGTGGTGCGCATAGAGGTGCGGCAGCTCCGCAACAGTGAATATGTGATAGCCTCTAAATGCATGGGCGGAAGTTTTTTTCATATATTATGGAACCACTTAACCCCCAACTTTATATCCTCCATCATGTTTATGGTAGTTATGAACATTCGCAGTGCTATCATTGCAGAATCCACTTTAAGTTTCATGGGAATCGGACTGCCTATCGAAACCATCTCCTGGGGCAGTATGCTTTCTTTGTCCGAAAAAGCCCTTCTAACCAATTCCTGGTGGATCATTTTAATTCCCGGCGGTTTTCTTCTGGCAACCCTTTTGTGCATTACCAGCCTTGGAAATTACCTGCGGAGAAATGTGAATCAAAAAAACAGCAACCTGTAACTTCATTTGCAAAAAGACAAAGTTGTGTAATTTTTACCGGACTTTACATCTATTGGAATATGCGCAAAAGAGCGTTTTTCTATCTATAAATTTTAGAAAAACGCCCTCTCATCATTATTTCAAATTTATCCCTGCCTTAATTTTTATCTTGAAGGCATCATTCCAATGATGCGCCCTGCAAACTCATTGAAGTTCTGTGTCTGGAGTATCACTTTGCCCGGCCCGGTCAGCTTTGTTAAAAACAATCCTTCGCCGCCTAAAAAGATATTTTTTAATCCTTTCACCGTTTCTATTTCATATTTTACGGTCTTTTCAAATCCCACCACATTTCCCGTGTCAACTTTTATGACTTCACCGGGAGCCAGATTCTTTTCTACCTTATCCCCGTCAATCTCTAAAAATACCATTCCCCTTCCGTTAATATCCTGCAAGATAAATCCCTCGCCGCCAAACAGTCCTGCGGAAAGCTTTTTGGTAAAAGCTACATTTAAATTTACCGTCTCTTCCGCACAAAGGAATGCTCCTTTCTGGCAGATTAAACCGCCTGCACTCACATCAACAGGAAGTATTTCTCCTGCAACCGTAGACGCAAAGGCTACCATGCTTCCTGCACGCTCCGCCTTATAGGTTGCCATAAACAAAGATTCTCCTGAAAACATCCTGCCAATACTCTTTCCAAAACCGCCTTTCATATTGGAATCCATAGAAACTCCTTCTGTCATCCAGGCCATTCCTCCGGACTGAGTGTACATTGCTTCTCCCGGCGCATCAAATGTTACCTCCACTGCCGGCATGGTATTACCAATCAATTTGTACTGCATATGAACTTCCTCCCTCGTATTATTATTTATACTGTAACAAAGATATTTTATACCTTTTCTACCGAGTTTTCCACTATTGTTTTTTGATATGAAAATCAGTATAATAAAAATGCGTGTGGCTAGATTTTTGGCCTGTGTATCGCAGGCTTTGATGAAAATGTCAGGGACATCTGCGCCCCGGTATATAATACTCTGTTAACCTGTATCTTATAATCGGCAAAAGGAGTAGCCACACGCATTTACGGAGGATAAATTCATGAATCTTGAGGATGTATGTACAAGAAATGATCTTGCTGACTTTCTTGGAATCAAACGGGGAAAATTGACTTACATACTTTATATTCAAAAAGTCGATACCATGTACTCGACTTTTTCTATTCCTAAAAAAAGCGGCGGTGAAAGAACCATCAACGCTCCCAATGATGATTTAAAACAGATTCAAAGAAAACTGGCAGATGCTTTGTGGAACTATCAGGTGAAAATCTGGGAAAAAAATAAGATTCAGACCAATATTTCCCATGCCTTCCAAAAAAGCAAAAGCATTGTTACCAACTCCATGCGGCATGTCAGGAAACGGTATGTTTTAAATATAGATCTGAAGAACTTTTTTGACTCATTTCATTTTGGACGGGTAAGAGGTTTTTTTATGAAAAATTTCTTCTGGGGAATGACAGAAGAGGCAGCTACTGTAATTGCCCAGCTCACATGCTATAAAGGCGCTCTGCCCCAGGGTGCTCCCACTTCCCCTATTATCACAAATATGATATGTAACATTATGGATATGCATTTATTAAGCATAGCAAAACGTTATAAACTAAATTATACCCGCTACGCAGATGATATGACATTTTCCACCAATGACAAACATTTTATGGAACACTATGATGCTTTTTATAAGGATTTGTCCAAAGAAGTACTTGGGGCAGGTTTTCAGATTAACGAAGAAAAGACGCGCCTTCTTTATAACGACAGTCGTCAGGAAGTTACCGGACTTATCGTTAATAACAAAATCAGCATTAAGCGGGAATATTACAAAAATACACAGGCAATGGCACATAGTTTGTATACAAATGGTTTCTTTACCATCAATGGGGAAGATGGCACTATCAGCCAGCTTGAAGGACGTTTTTCTTTTATTGACCAGATAGAAAAATACAATAATTCACACGATGGAGTAAAACACTCCGCCATATCCTTAAATCATCGTGAGAAAAAGTATCAGGAATTTTTATTCTATAAGAACTTTTGCATCAATCCCAAACCTTTAATTGTAACCGAAGGAAAAACTGATATTCTCTATATAAAAAGTGCACTGCGGAAAATGTATCTGCAATATCCCGATCTGATTGAAAAAAAGGATAATCAGTGGATTTACAACCTCTCGTTTTTACACAGAAGCAGCAAGTTAAGCTACTTTTTTGATTTTAATGTGGATGGTGCAGATACCATGCAGAATATCTATAATATGTACACAGGTTCAGGCAGAACACATGTAAATTATTACAGGCATTTTCGTGAAAAATACGATCTTAACATGCATCAGCCTGTTATTTTGCTTTTTGATAATGAATTGGAAAATAGTGAAAAACCTATAAAAAAATTTATGAATAATATTGGCTCTGATAAAAAGGGCAAAAACAAAGCAAAGGGAGAATCTAAACAAAGAGAAACGTCTCTGCAAAATGAATTATTTTTACATCTTATTGGCAATTTATACGTGCAGGCTGTGCCTCTTTCCCCTTCTGAAACTTCAGGCGAAATAGAGGATTTACTTGGCAAAAATATTCTTAATATGGAAATAGACGGACGTAAATTTGACCGTACTGGAAAGAAAGACAAATCCAGTTTTTACAATAAAGATATTTTGTCAAAATATGTTCTTTCCCATTATGAAGAAATAGATTTTTCTTCATTTATTCCTTTACTTGATACATTTAGAAAAATAAGAAATGACTTTTCTATCCAGAAAAACACTTAAGGCTGGCTGAGCGGCCAGCCTTAAATTTATCTACTCCAATCTGTTCCGCAATACGGGGCATATCGGAAAAAACTTTTTCATAATCCTCAAAATAAATATCTGCTGTCGTTTTCCCACTTTCCTTTTCGCTTACCACCACATCCTTTACATTAGCAAAATTTTTTATGGTCTCTATGTCCTCTTCGGCAAATTCTCCAACGATCCTGCCCTGTCAGGCGCCTTTTTCCAGTTCAATTCTTTCTATCTCATACTTCCATGCGTTATAGAACAGTCCCAATAATAATGATAAAAGCAATGCCGAAATAAACGCCGCAAGTTTGACTGATAAGCCCGAAGAACAATTGTTTTTTATATAACCGGATAAATAATCTTTCCACATACCCTATCACTGTCATGCATTTCGTGACAACGATTTCACCTTCCTCCATTCATCACTGATGATACGCCCATCTTCAATCGTTATAATGCGTTCCGCTCCCAAGGCTACCTTTTCATCATGGGTAATCAATAAAATCGTCTGCTTCAGATTACGATTGAAAAGTTTCAACATATCAAGGGTTCTGGCCATAGAAACAATGAATTTCTCCTGCATTTCCATGTTCCATAATTTTTCATCAGGTTCATAACTGCCTCCATTGTCCAGTCCAGATCAACAGCAATTATTATCTCACCCATTTCTGGTATATCAATGGAAGTACCGGTTTCTGTAAACAATTCCTGTAAATTATCTGCTGCAAGCGTCAGCAGTGTAAAGACATCCACTTCCTTTTTCTGTAAAAGCAATGTGCCGGCATCAAGTCGCGCCAGTACAAGCAGTGCTACCTCTAAATGAGTTAGGCGTGAAAGCTGTTTTTCCATCTGTTCCAGATGCTTACCATATGATTTTTCCACTTCCTTCGTATGAACCGCAAAATCCTGTCTCATCATTTGGATGGATAGAGAAATGTCACTGTCTTATAGATTTCATCTTCCAGTTTAGAAAAATCATCCTCCCCGGAAGTGGAAAGGATGACTGCTTTGCCCGTATTGACTTGTTCCAGATAATCTGCCAAAGTCTGTATCCGCATGGCTTCCATTTTATTTCTATACAAAAAAGTAAGTAAAAAGAGTAAAGCTCCCACTAAAAAACCGATTGCTGCAAATAAAACACTCTGATTATAATTTAAGAGCCGGTTGTAGTAAAAGAATACAAGTATAACCGAAACAGCAGCAGTAAACCATCCTGCGGTTTAAATCAATCATAATTTCATCACAGAATAAATACTGCCTGGCCTGCGCAAGCGTCGTATAGATATTCACTTTGATATCTTTTTGTTCCAGATATTCTTTTACAACAGATGCAATATTTGGATCATCTTCAACATAAAATAAATCAACCACAGCCAGGTTCCGCCTTTCCCTGCATAAAAATAAATTTATAATACCCCTTATATATTATAACAGAAAAAAGTTACAGCTTAATGACTGGTCATACACATGAAGAAACTAAAACATGGGATTTTCCAATAACAACGGTTTTATCATAAGCTGCCAAGTCCTCTGATACTCTCCTTAAACTTTGCAGTTCTCTTCCGGCAGGCAGCTTTTTTTCGCTCCAAAAATCAATTACAATTGTATTGGCTTTAGTGTTTGATAATCGTATACTGCCTATTTGCTTTGGATTAAAAGCAACCACATGATTATTATAATTTGCCTGCAAGACCGGAAAATAGCTGACATACTTTTTTATATCTATCTTAGGATTAGCAGGTTTGGCATATACTGTATAATGATAATTTCTTTTCATATTAATCTTCCTCCCCATATAAAACTGCAATAATTTGGGAAATCTTTGCTTTGGATTCTTCATCATCATTTTTTAGCAGATCAATAAATTTGCTAATTGCAGAGAGCTTATTATCAAATGAAACATTGTCTTCTTTTTCAGTTGGTGTTGGAATAACCGTGTAAATAAGCAGCCTCTTTCCTACAACCAGTTCCGAATATTTTTCGTTGTAATTTTTCAGAAGATAAAAAGCAACGCCACGCATATGATTGCCAATGCTGAAATTTTCAACTATGTCATCAGGAATGCGCAGCTTCATGATAACTTTTTTGTTATCTGACAGGAAGACATTTAATATTTGAACATCGTATTTGGAATACAATCCCATAGCTGCACTTTCAACAGCTTTTTTAATCTCTGCATAATTTTCATAAGCAGTTGATTTATTACTTGCCATATCAATTTGCACATTTTTTTCCATAGTATACGCCCTTTCTATAATAAGTGTTTTTATTTTTACAATATGTATTATAACATCTTTGTTCGGCATTTACAATATATATTATTAAAATAATTATATTTATTATTAATATATTCTTATCGTCCCAAATAAATTGTTTCCTGTCTTTACTCAACTTTTGTCTTTAGTTCCACTTTTTAGGTACACTCTAAAAATAAAAAAGTTCTTCAAACTTTTTATTCAATGCAATACATAGAATTAACGCCAATTGAGCTGATTGTATTGCGGGATACACCAACTAATTCTGCCAGTTGATTTTGTGATAATTTCCAAAAAGATTGATGCAATACACGTCATTACTATGGATGCGCTTGTACTCGCCTGTTTCAAAACCTCCTGCTCATAAATGTCCTTATTCTTATTCTCCGCTCTGTTTTTTCCAAAATTTCTTCCTTGTTCATAAAAAACTTCAATCCACATTGCCAAATTTTCTTGTCAATATTTTTTTCCAATACATCCCACATCTAAAACAGGCTGCAAGATACCAATACACCTTGCAGCCTGTTTCTCACCTAAAAGGAATTCCATTTTATTGTGAAAAATCCACGTTCTCAACTTCACCAGCCAGATTGTCCAACGCTGATTCCGAAATTCTTCTTGAAGTATCAGTAATACATCCCTTAAACGTCTGATCATACCGTGAAAAAGACATATTAACAATTTCTCCATTTTCACCAATAACATCCACTGCAATATCCGGATCGTTTCCAGAATATCCCTGACAGTTGTATTCTACCCTGTCTACCGGACTGTTCATCAGTTTACATTCTTCCACTTTCTTTCTGGCAAGTTCCGCATATATACCATAATCTTTTTCCAGCGAAGCGTCGTAGCCAAGAGGAACGCTTACGTCCAGCTGCCTGCCATAACAAATATCAAAAAGTTCTCCTGTCACAGCATCTATCAGGTATGTCCATCTTGTACTCTCAGGTGTCTGTTCTTTCTCAAACAAAACATCTCCTGACCAAAAAGCACGTGGGAAAGTCTCGGTTCCCGGACAATACATCATATATACATAGGCGCCTTCCAAATCCAGCCCATATATATTACTCAAATACTGTGCGCCCATCCCTGCTGCCTCTTCCATTGTTAAATCCATGTCCGTGGGGGTTCCGGTATTGAAGCTGTCCATACTTACATGATAATTTACTTCTGTATTGCCCTCTTCCTTTGTTTCAGTCTCCGGCAATGTTACTGCCATAGAGTCCGGCACCTGATAACTGGTAGGAATTGCCTCCACCTGTCCGGCCTTTGCCGACACAGCCGCTTCCGCCGCTGAATTAAAAAAAATTGTGCCTGCTCCAATAATGGCGCATGTCAGTGCTGTTAAAATTAAAATACTTCTTCGTTTCATAGTGAATCTCCTTCCAAAATGTTTTTGATAAATACACTATAAAATCATCCTGTATCAAAAAAATATCGGAATTGTTATAAACCTGTAAAACTTTCTTTTTTATCCTTTGGGAAATGCATCCTCACTTTAGTTCCCTTTCCATGTTCAGAATTAAATGTCAGTTTTCCATGATGAAGCTGCATGATTTTTTCACAAATAGAAAGTCCAAGCCCTGCCCCGCCAGCGGCGCGGCTACGCGCCTTGTCCACACGGTAAAAGGCTTCCTTGATATGGGAAATCTGATCCGGCTCCATGCCAATGCCATGATCCTCCACTTCAACTACAACTCCGGCTTCCTCCAGATAAGCCGAAACACATATTTCTCCTTCCGGCCAACTGGCCTTTATTGCGTTATCAATCAGATTATTAAGCACAATTAAAAGCTGTTCCTTATCTCCCCTGATTAAAAGATTTTGAGATTTATTATAAGATAAATTAATTTTCTTTTCCGCCGCCTTCACATGCATCACCTTCTCCGACTGCTCAAAAAGCTCAGCCACCATGCAATCCCCTTTCTCTAATTCATCTTCTCTAAGCAATGCAATATCAAGAAGCTGATAAGCCATCTTCTGGAGCCTGGTACACTCTGACATGATAAACTGCGTACATTCATAACGTTCTTCTTCCGATATGGGCGCTTTTTGAATGTACTCCGCATACCCATAAATTGCTGTTAAAGGAATCCGCAGTTCATGGGAAAAGTTGTCAATAAACTGCTGTTTCTGCTCCGCAATTTCCTGAAGATGCTGAATTTGAGTTTCCACCTGCCTGGCCATAAGATTAAAATTGTGTGCTACACTGGCTATTTCATCTTTTCCCTGAACCAAAAGCCTGATTTCATAATTTCCCTTTGCAATTTTCGTAGAGGCACTGGATATCTGCCTTAATGGGCGAAAAATAATATTCAGGAATTGAAACAGAAAAAAGGCCATAACAAGCATCATCACAGCTCCCATAAAAAAAAGAATATTTTTCGTATGGCGCCATGATAAAACAGCATCTTCCAAACTTCCAACGTACATAAGCCCATACTCCTGCCAGGGAGCCGGAAAACTGCCATAAACACAAAGAACCGGAACGGTTTCATTGTCCATATAAACAATTCGTTCCTGCCTATAATCCATTTCCGGCGGAAAATCCAAATTTTCTTTTGACATGATGGAGGCGCTTTCATAAATCCACTCACCGGAAAAAGACACTGCCAGATAACTTCCTTTCCCCTTCAGATATCGGGAATAACCACTCATTAATTGATCCATGCATTCCTCAACATTATTTCCCCGTTGTTCCAAAGCCTGCATACCCCCAATCAAAGATGTCGCAATTACATAATGCTCTGCAAGGCATTTATCCCTGGCAGTGGAAAACTTGTCATTCAGAATAATAACTGAAACGATTAAAAGCATGGAATTGAGAAGTATAAGAAATAGAATCAGCATAACAAAAAAAGTCCGCTTTTTCATTTTCAGACCTCCAGCCGGTATCCAAGCTTATACACTGTCTTGATATGATTTTCCAGATGCAGTTTATGGCGCAGCCTTTGTATGTGAACATCCACAGTACGAGTGCCTCCATCAAAATCATATCCCCATACCATATCTAACAGTTTTTCCCTGGAAAGAGCTATGTTCCGGTTTCTAATCAGTACCTCCAGCAATTCATATTCTTTGGGTGTACATTCTATAACTGTTCCCTTTAAAAAGATCTGATGTCTGTCAAAGTCACACTTCATATCCCCTAGCGTAAATTCCGTTTCAACTTTTTTGGTCCGTCGCAGCACTGCTTCCACTCTCGCTGACAGCTCCAGCATTTGAAAAGGCTTGGTCAAATAATCGTCAGCTCCCATAGCCAGCCCCTTCAGCTTATCGTTCAATTCACTTTTTGCTGTCAGAAAAATAGTCGGCGTTCCAAAGCTCCTTTCAAATACCTGATATCCATCCATTCCGGGCAGCATAATATCCAGCACAAGTAAATCAAACTTTCCATTTTCAAGCAAATTAACTGCAGATAATCCGTCAAATGCCTGCGTACAATGATGCCCTGTCAGGTTCAAATTCCTGCGTATCAATTCATTGATGGAAAGCTCATCCTCAACAATTAGTATTTCAGCCAATTTCTATCCACTCCCTTTTTAAATAATAAATAATTATACCTTAAAAATGTTTCGAAATTGTAAAAAAGATTTTCCGGCTGCCTTTCTCATCCTGCCCTACCCGGTACAGTCCTGTAGGCTTTTTCCCTGATCTTTCACTATTAATGTATTCGTCCTATGGTTCGGACAGCTCTCTTTTTCTTTATTCTTACAGCACAGGGAATACGTGCTGTGAGCATGCCCAGCAAAGCAAGCAGGATATAAAACAAAAATTTCTCACCAATAATCTGACTTCTCGATACAGGCATGGTGATGACATTTTTACTCCATTTGGAGGCTGCATCACTGGTAATACTAATAAAGACTGCTGTTGTGGAAGTTTCCGTGGAGAAAGAATTTCCGGATAATTGCTCCTTTTAAGCTTGTCACAAGAAATGATTGATTACTCAGAAACTGTCAGCTTTCCATGATCCATCTCGCACACTTCATCACACAGCACTTCTATATCCTCTTTGTTATGGCTTGCCAAAATAATAGATTTCCCTTCATTCTTTAAATTTTGAAGGATTTTTCTAACATCTTCCACGCCCTGATTGTCCAACCCGTTCCATGCTTTTTTTATTTCTTTTTTCCCAATCATATTTTTAATACTCGCAAGATACTCCAGATTTTTATATCCGCTATAAGAGCTGAGAAAACCGGGAGTTTCAATGATAATTCCTGTATTATCAGCAAAGTCCGTATCCTTACCAATTTCTTTACCACTTACAATGACTAACCTATACTCTCACATCCAATGCATATTGTAAAAACAAATTCAGCCAGTATCCAAACAATGCCATTCCCAAAAGAAAGCCCATAATTACCCGCTTATTATGCTGCTCTTCCAAGAAAGTAGTTTTCGTCATGTAAAAGACCTGCTTTATCCTACCCATTCCGGTACCTCCTTTTCAATCCCCACATGACTACAAATGATGCTAACAAAATATAAATACATTCCATAAACCCGGATAATGGATAATTGTTCAAATCATCCCCCCGCATAAGATAAATCGGATTCAGCACAGGAATTTTCCCTAGCGCCAGCCACATAGCCTCATACAATACAAACGGTGCAATTAAGGCCACATATTTATTGGGAAGCCATACTGCAAATGCAAGACCTGCCAATGCCCATATACATCCAAACAAAAAACCTAATATTACTTTCCAAAAAAGATATACCACTCTCCATAGTTTAAAGCAATGATAAATGGAACAGCCAGCATCGTTCCGCCAGAAAGCGCAACTGTAACAATACGGGTAAGGGCATATTTTCCCGGCAGCATTCTGGAATAAATCATTTTTATATACCCACTACTATACTCTTCACAAAAGACAGAAACGTAAGCAAATCCCGGAAATATAGCCGCAAAGGGTGTAAATCCTGATGCTGCAAATACTTCTATCATAATAAAATAACTGTTTCCATATAAATATTTTCACTGTCTGCTTCCTCTAACACAGTTTCATCTGCAGATTTATAAATAGATGCACACTTTTCATATAAGAGTTCATCCTGATAATATTCACCTGTCCCATTTGAAAAACCTGCTGTCTTTTGTCCATCAAATAATTGATAAACAGGTGCATTGCCAAAGGCTGAAAATATCGCCCGTTCTTCTCCTTGCCCATTTTCTGCGTTAGATTGTTCTATTTCTCTTTGTGCTTCCTCTGATAAATCTTTAATATTCCCTGTTTCACTTCCTAAAAACTCTGTCAAAACCTCTTTTGTAAGTGTCTCATTTTCGCCAAGCACTATTGTTTTAACATCCTGTGGAACTTCCGGCATCTGTGCCTGAATTCTGATTACATAATCTCCCGTGCCAATGATGCTGTTAATTTCCTGCATATCTTCTTCTGTTTCGCTTTCAGACTCATTCACTATTGCACCCACTTCCTCCTCTACAGAATCTTTTGCGTGAAGAATATCCCCATTAGCTGTACTTTCCAGAGCCTTCCGGCGGCCGCAAATACCAACTGCCATCAACATCGTTACAACTGCTAATCCCAAAACTTTTTTCTCATAATTGCCTCCTGTTCGATTTATCACTCGCAGCATAGCTGCTCGTTAGCTTATGAAATTCACCTTTGCAAGCAAGTGAATTTCTTATAAGCTATGTTATAAATGCAATTTTTTTGTTTTCTTCAGTTTTGCGAAATCAGGCCACATTATTGCCAAAATCAACCCAAAAGAACTGTTACAAAATCATTTTCATATAAAAACATTATATCTCCATGATATTTTTCCACAATTCTACGGACATTTTTAAGTCCTATTCCATGATTTATTTTATCTTCCTTTTTTGTTTCCCAAAAGTACATTTAGGTCAAACGAACGCAGACGCAACTGTTCTGGTATGCTGATTTTTGTTTCTACCACATTTAAAACCTCATTCGCCTTTTGTATTTTATAGTTCAGCAGACTGTCAACCATATCATTCCCCATCTTAACATACTCCTCCAGATTGGTCATAAAATTCTTCATAGAATCTAAATATTTATTCGTTTCCTCTGCCTCTTTCCTTTGTACTAAGACTTGCAGCGCTAAAATGTGGTTTTTCATATCATGTCTTAATGCACGAACTCGATTCCCGGATTCCATAATGATTTCTAATTGGTTTTGATATGCATATGTTTGTTGTTTATATATATCATTATCCCTTAAATGTATATAATTTTCTGTCAGAATATTATATAGATAAAATACACTGATATTGATAATCAGCATGCAGCCGCTAATCAATATTGCAAACATTTTAGGGATTTCTCCCTAAACAATTACAAATCTCATATGGGGTAGATACCCCAAATTTGCTATACACTGTTGTAGTCAGCAGGCAGTATATCACCAAACCAGTTTTTAATGATTTTTCCTCTATATCATCTGCTGACAAAAACACATCCATGACTAGAATTAACAGCACAAACCACATCTATCAGGAAGATATGGACAAAGTAAAGGAGTTGATGAAGCAGATATGGCAGTCACAAAAGTCCATGCTGTCACAGCAACCGTTGATAAAGCGGTAACCTACATATGCAACTCAGACAAAACGGACGAAAGCATCTATATTTTTTCCTATGCCTGTGCGCCGAAAATCGCAGCGATTGACTTTAAATATACCTTAGACCACTGCCGTGAAAACAGTCCCAATAAAGTCTATCATCTGATACAGGCTTTCGCTCCCGGTGAGGCCAGCTTTGAGGAAGCGCACCAGATCGGGAAGAAGCTTGCAGACAAGGTTTTAGAGGGGAAATATTCTTATGTTGTCACCACACATATTGATAAAGGTCACGTCCATAACCATATCATTTTCTGTGCCGCTGACAACATAGAGCATGACAAATACCACGACTGCAAGCAGAGCTATTACCGCATACGAAAATTAAGTGACGAGCTTTGCAGCGAGCATAACCTTTCCGTCATTATCCCCGATGGGGATCAACGACATAAATGCCGTGGGAAAGGAATACACGAAGGAGTTCATCAAAGAACGGATTGAACTGAAACGGGAACGGAAGGCAGTTATCTTGAAAAGGGATTACGCAGATAAGAGATTGATTGACACCTCTGATGAGAAATTCCAGAACAGTCCGGGACTGCAGAGGTGGGCGGCTACCTAGAATTTAAAGATTGCGGCACAAGGCGTATGCTGGAGCAGGCGGACATCTCCTTAAAAGGCTTGAACATCGACAAGCTGAAAGCGGAGTATCAGGAACTGACCGCCGCATACAAAAACTGTGAAAAAGAGCTGAAATCACTAAACCGGAAACTGGAGAACCTGAACCAGTATTTAGGGCGCACAGAGCCGCCAAAAAGCGCACAGGAACAGCCAGACCGGGATAACAACCCTTCCCGGTAATTCTTTGTCTGAAAAGGGCTTTAAAAGCAAAAAAGCATCGTGGAAATGTGCATAACTCCCCATTCCCCACATTTTATCTCAATATCCTTTTGGCATAAGTATTAATCTGGTTTATGCCCAATACGGTGATAATCGGATATGATGTTTCCTAATGTGATGCTTTCTAAACTTTGGCATAGGTCATTTCTTATTTTCTCATAAGAGCAGTCCAATACATTATGGATATTTTTTCCTATGGGGCATAGCTGCGAAGGCAGTGAATGAATTCCTATAAGTTTGGAACTAAAGGCTGGCTCTATCGCTTTACATATACGGTATAAGGTCACTTCATCCGGCGGACAGTTTAGTGTTGTTCCGCCTGTCCCGAATTTCACAGATATTATGCCATCCTTTTTCAATGAACTTAAAATATTGCGGATTGTGACAGGATTGATCCCGGTTGATAACGCCAGAAGTTCACTGGTTACCTTCTGCTTATCCCCATATTCATAAATAAAAATAAGGCAGTGAATCGCAACCGAACATTTTGTACTGATATGCATGACATTACTCCTTTCCACGTTAGATTGTAGCATATATTTTTATTGCTGTAAATCTTGACACTACACCATGCGCCTGTTATAATGGTGTAAATTTTAGTTTTACAGGGGGAACAAGCATGAAAGTTTCACAGATTATTTTTAGCCCGACAGGAGGAACGGAAAAGGTTGCAGATGCCATAACAAATACATGGGGACTGCCTGTAAATAAAATTGATTTGTCCAATGCAGAAAGCGATTATTCCTCGCTTAGTTTTGAAAAAGATGATATTGTGCTTATTGCAGCTCCGTCTTTTGGCGGACGTGTTCCAAGCCTTGCCACTCAGAGAATCTCAAATATTCATGGCAGTCATACCCCCTGTGTAATTGTCTGCGTATATGGCAACAGGGCATATGAGGATACCCTGATTGAATTAAGCGGCTTTGCGAAAAAAATATCAGAGAAAATAAACAATAATCTGACCAGTCTTTCCACACCGCAGATTCCAGGAAACCGCCCCTACAAGAAAGCGGCTGGAATCGGCTTAGTGCCCAAAGCGGACAATAACTGCACAGACTGTGGTCTTTGCGCCAGACAGTGCCCTGCACAGGCAATCAGCAAAGAAAATCCAAAAGTTACGGACAGTAAAAAATGTATTTCCTGTATGCGCTGTGTCGTACAATGCCCGCAGTCATCCCGTAAAGTAAATGGGGCTATGGTTTCTGTTGCGGCATTGGCAATGAAAAAAGCCTGTTCAACAAGGAAAGGGAATGAGCTTTATATTTAATTCGCTTCCGGTTATATCCAATGCCATATGATATAGTCTAAAAACCGCAAAAAAATAGGAGTGCCGAAGCACCCCCATTCCCTAAACCCTCTTGCAAAATTCGCAGTGTTGGTTTATAATCAGATTAGAAACCGAAGGATATTGAAGCGTCCAACGGTTGGCAATCGGAAACGAGTAATCTATTTCAAAAAAGCAAACGGATTACAGGCTATCCTCTATTGCAGTAGAAGATAGCCTTTTCCGTTACTTGCGGTTGTTTCTATTGTCTAAGTATGTTAATGCTGCGAAAATGACCAACAGCAGTGTAAGTATCTCAA
>OFGK01000880.1_pt1 | contig 20295 bp, 30 predicted proteins | sample 1521771 | NCBI WGS metagenome assembly OFGK01 (sample SAMEA3504088, study PRJEB24116) | mouse gut metagenome | biome: mouse gut; feature: mouse-associated habitat; material: faeces | place: Denmark | collected 2011 | reverse complement strand
TTGTTCGCTCATTGGCAGTTACCTCCTTTCAACGGCTATTCTAAGTTAGCGACCACATCGAAGTACAAACAACCTCGGTGAAAAGGCAAAAGCCGCTGTGTTGGCGGCCTCCACCTTTGGTAGAATCACTTGTTATACTCGACTCCAATAACGACGCTTGCAATGTCGCCAGGCTGTGCGAGCCCATGCTTGATGTACTGCTTGCCCAGTTCACCCAGGTCGTCTACGGGAATACGGTTGACGATTGCGTTCAGGTACTTTCCCTCCACCCAGAGGTAGGACGTGTCCCAGACCTTGAGGCCATCCGGGATCGAAATATCTTTCCTCCTGAATATGCCTTTGGCCATCTTCCCGCTGTGGCGCTTGCACCTGAAAACCACCAGTACGATCCCGCCAGCGACCGCCGTAGTGGCAATCAGCTCCTTTTTATGGTCCTCCACAAACCTTTTGAACCTTTCCATGCTCATTGTTGCTTCTCCTTTCAAATATGGATTCTTCCATAAAAGGTGCTGTGGTTTGTGCGAAAAGGGGAGAGCCCCTGTTTAGGGCGTCTCCTCTTTCTCGGTCGTCTCGGGTTCCTTCTGCTCTCCGGTAGCAGTGATGATTGCTTGCAAACAGATTTCTCTTGCCTTGCTGTAGCCGATGGCGAATCCGCCGAACAGGCTGATAGCAATAGCTCCGACCATTTCCAATTTTGTAAACATAGTTTCCACTCCTTATAACAGATGAAGCCTAAGCCTCTCATAAAAGGAACTGCCATTCCTGCGGAAAGAGGAAAAGTCCCTGCCGGGACCCTCCTCGGTAGTTAAATAATTCGCATACCTTCTCTTTCCAGAATATCCTTGAAAATGTAATGGCTCTCGATACTATTCCGTTTCATGCTCTCCCTGTAATCACGGCGGAGCCCGTATCGATTATCTATTGCGTAAACGTGCTCGATATCCGGATTTCTCATCCGAAGTCGCCTCGCTTCCTCTAAGATAGTGCTAATCGATACGAATTCCTCGTAGATACAGAAGTAATTCAGAACTGTATAGGCCCTACTTGCTCCAGAAATTCCATAAAGAATGACTTGTCTCATTACTTTCACCTCCATAAAGGAAGCGGAGATTCGTGCGGAAAAGAGGAAGAGCCGCTGCGTTTAGCGGCCCGTCTCCCTCCTTGCTTTCTTAAAGTCAACAACAATAACTTTATCTGATTTGGAATGCACTTTCTTTGCTTGGACCAGCTTGATTTTGTCATCCAGAACATTCGTCCATAATGCGGCTCCTGCCATTGATACTGCCCCCACAATAACGAGTGTTCCAATCGCACTAATGAGTTTCTTGGCCTCCACAAAATATCACCTCCATAAAGGCCGTTGAGTATTTGGCGAAAAATAAAGAGAGACGACTTTCCGTGTAGACATCTAATGTGCGCAAAGATTTTATACTCACACGTTTAGCCTCTTCACTTTCATACCCGATGGTATTCTTTTTTCCTCTCCATAATACGATTTGTAAAAATCGCGAAAAGAAAAGAGGTGCTGCGAGTACACCCCTTCTCCGTGATTTCATGCTCCTTAGATTTCACCTCAGAATATTTTATAAAAAAATTTTCCGATTTTAGCGAGTGGACTTTTCATGTACGGATCACCATACTTCGCAACTCGCTTTGCATACGTCAGCTTACTGCAAAAATATTTTGCCATAAATTGTTTATCATCCATTCGATTAAAATCGTCAATGACTTTCTTTGTGACTGTACTCATTGATTCAACTTTGTTCAAAAACATATCAATCACCTCCATAAAGGCCGTTGAGTATTTGGCGAAAAATAAAAAGAAAATGACTTCAGGGTCGGCCCAACGAAAACCGTTGCCCGGTGGGTACCATCTTTTATTAAGTTATTACTTGGCGGTACGCCTTCGTGTCTCACCGCGGGATTTCCACCCGCATCTATCCATTTTCTTAGAGAAAGACGAGCCGTGGATGAGTCGAACATCCAAACCAAACAATTTTGTTGCTTGGTCACAACCCGTCGGATTTCCTCTCCTTCTCATAATACGATTTGCAAAATCTGCGGAAACAAAAAAAAGAGAGGGCATGAATTGGGGCCACATCCTTGCGAATGTAACGGCCGACCATGTCTTACAATTTGGCTTTTCAAAGTTTCCCTTATTTCCTCTCCATAATACAATTTGCAAAATTTGCGGAAGAAAAGAAAGACAGGCGGCTCGCCGTTTAACCATTAAGTTGCTCCGTACCTCGATAGCCGTCAGCTAAACCTTCAAGGGCAACACCTTTTTCAGAACATACCGTCTCGCATATGTTCACCTTTCCACAAAACAAGTTGCAAAATCTGCGCAAAAGGGAAGAGCCCCTGTTAGGGCTCCTCTCCTTTCTGAATGTAATTTTGTAAGTACATCATTTCGTAAAGGCACCACGTCATGTCCAGCTTCGCTAATTTAGTTCCCTTATCACAATGAACCTGATTCATCCTCTTAGCAAATTTATTCAGTAAGGCATATACTCCCGAACGCCCTTTTGTGAGCTGGTAGATACGCTTGTACTTCTCTGCCTGTCGGATGTGGTAGTCCAAAGCTCTATGGTCTCGCTTCATCTCTTCGTTAAACTGAGTGTAGTATTCTTTATTTCTGATTACCATAACAGTCACCTCCGTAAAAGGACCTGTGAAATAGGCGAAAAGAAGAGAGCCGCCGTTTAGCCGCTCCCTCCTTGGATTAGTTCCTCTTGCCGTACTGTTTCATGATGACCCCGATGGCTCCTATGCAACCTGTAACGATCAGACTGGAAACGCCTAATCCTGTCCAGAATGCTTTCCGGTATCCACGTCTGTACCCTTCGATTGCCGCGTCTCCGTAGTTCCGGCACAGGTAGAGTAGCGCATCCGTATGACCGTCTTTACACAGCTTCTCGATTTCGCCCATCAGTCGTTTCTCGTTCATAGTACGACCTCCTTTCCGTAACAGCGCCTGTAAATTCAGCGAGCCAGCGGGACATAGTCATCTCACAGGGATAGTCCTCAAAGCCGATGGTTTCGCAGGTGATAAGACCCTCTAAAACGCCAACAATAACCTCAGCTTCGTATTGCTTGTAGGGGAACAGCTCTTCAGGTAACTCGCGATGTAAGGAGCCACAGACAGTGCAGCGGAGCCTGTGTATGTCATGCCATTCCGTGATCCGTGCTTTCGTCCGTACAATGCGTTTCACTGTGTCGAAATATCTAAGCCGTCCTCCGCATTTGGGGCAAGTCGATATGTTCTCAGCAATCATACACGACTCCTTTCTAATCTAAATTAAAAACCCTCTAACCTAAGTTACAAAATTGTGTAGGATTTACTTGACAACTCCTACACCTGTCATATATGATAATCAGGGCGAAATAAAGGGAACGAACAGAGAAAACAAAAGAAAATGTAAATCTTGTGTGAATGACGAAAAAAAGGAGAGCCCGTATTTCCACAAGCCCTCCCTTTGTTGGTTAGTCGGATTCTTTCTCGGCCGGTTCCTTTGTCGGCAAGCCGACGCCGGTTGCAATGTAGTTTTGAACGATAATAATTTCCGCATCACTCAAGCCCAATGCTTTGAGACATTCGGTCATTCTCGCCACTTCAACCACATTCATCATTTCCAACGCCTCCTTTTCGATAATGTTGGAACCTTGTCCCATAGTAAAGTGTCCTCCTTTCCATAATAGGCCCTGCGTTTTTAGCGCAGGTAAACGCTTACTGCTTCTTAGCTCATAATATCATGCCGAAGAGCTTGTGTCAATCAAGCAACCAAAAGAAAGAGAAAGGGCCGCTGCTTTAGCAACCCTCCTCGCTGGACTACATTTTTGCAAAATCCATCTTCCATCTTAAAACTTTGTCGTTTGCGCCATACCCGTGCTCAATAAGCCGTTCTCCCAATTTGCCCAAGTCACTGACCACTAAATCAGTCACGATGTAGTTGTTGCGGTTTTTAATCACTCTTCTCAATACTACACACATGACTATTACGCCAGCCGAATGACAACTGATGCGAACAAGCTTATCCTTATTGGTGCTCAAGTATTCTTTTAGCTTCTCTCTGGACATGTTGATCCCTCCAAAAATAGTATTCCGTAAAAGTCATTGCGAATTTTGCGAAAGGTGGTAAATTATGAAGAAGCAATTCAAACATGTGAACCCAAAAGACTTTCTTTATAAGGTCTACACCGAAGAAGGGGGTGTAAAAGAGCATAACAGAAACCAGCAGGTCATAGGCATTTTGAAATTTGCCGGGATTGTATGGAGCATTCAAAAACTTGGACGCATAGTGGATAAGATTGAAAGGCTTCCAATTAAGACTCTTGAAAAGAAAGACGAGGAACCGCCATGCTAATAAAATGTCCTGAATGTGAATTACAAGTCAGCGATAAGGCCTCGGCCTGTCCCCATTGCGGCTACCCCATGCAGCCAACCACTAAACGAAACCCCCGTGTTAAGAGCAACAAACGAAGGCGCCTCCCCAATGGCTTTGGTCAAATCAGTGAAATAAAGAACCGCAACCTCCGAAACCCTTTTCGGGCGATGGTTACGGTTGGAAAGACCCCAGAAGGGCGACCTATTTGTAAACCTCTGAAACCGGAATCGTATTTCCCTACTTACAATGACGCTTACGCCGCTCTCGTAGAGTACAACAAAAATCCGTATGATTTGGAGCCGTCCATTACAGTTAGGGAGCTTTACGACAAATGGTCAGAAGAGTATTTCAAGACCCTTAAAGCGGATGGCAGTATCCGAGCTGTTACATCGGCTTGGGCCTATTGTTCGGCTGTCTACGATATGAGGGTGATGGATGTTCGAGCCCGTCATGTGAAAGGTTGTATGGAGGAGGGAACGGCCAAGGTTCGAGGGAAAGAGCAGCATCCCTCGGCGAGCATGAAAAACAAGATCAAGTCTCTGTTCAACCTGATGCTCGACTATGCTTTGGAGTATGAACTGGTCGACCGAAACTACTCCCGCACCTTCAACCTGACCGAAGAGACAATCAAAGAGATACAGACAGTAAAGAAGGAGCACATGTCATTTACGGATGAAGAGATGGAACTTCTCTGGAGTCATGTAGACGATAAACGATATGTCGATATTATGCTCATTCAGTGTTACTCCGGATGGAGACCGCAGGAGCTCGGATTACTGGAACTTGAGAATGTTGACCTTGAGGGGTGGACGTTCAAAGGCGGCATGAAAACGGATGCCGGAGAGAACCGTGTCGTGCCGATCCACTCGAAGATACGCCACTTGGTCGAACGCAAATATAAAGAGTCTCAGCAGGCCGGAAGTAAGTATCTCTTCACTTGTACGGATGGCCGTAGCGGCAAGCCAACAATGCTGACCTATCAGCGATACCAAAAGGGGTTCGCCATGGTTCGGGACGAGCTGAAGTTGAACCCGGAGCATCGTCCGCATGATGGCAGAAAACACTTCGTAACGATGGCCAAGAAAGCCGGGGTAGACGAGTATGCCATCAAGTACATGGTTGGTCACAAGATTTCAGATATCACCGAGAAGGTTTACACCAAGCGTGAGTTTGAGTGGTTGAAAGAAGAAATCGAAAAAATACCGTGAAAAGAAAAGAGCCTGCGTTTCCGCAAGCTCAATTCGGTGTTCAAGGCTGTTCCTTGTGTTCCAAATATTCGACACCAGCGATTGTCAGGCCGATAACCCCCACCAAAAGGCCGATTGACATGGTGAACAATGCATTTCTCTGACCAACTTTCACTCCATCGTGAAATGAAGTTGCAGACAGATTGAGCAAAGCCATCAAGTGTTCTTCAGCCAGCTTATTGATTTCTGGCTCATACTTTGGTATCATTTTAGTATGTTTCATCAGAACAACCTCCCTTCATAAAAAGGGATGTCTTTTCTGCGAAAGGATAGTGTAAAATGAGCAGGATAGAAAATTTGGGCAACTACAATACAGCCCGAGTAATGTTACAAGGGAAGAACGGCGACCTGAATGCTTTGATAAGTGAGTTCAAAGAAATTGGGGCGTTAGAAGCTCTACCAAAACAGATTAGAACGGGAATTTTAATCGGAGCGCCTATAGGTGGTGCAGGTGTCTTTGCCGCCATCAAGGTATCAGACTACATTAAGAAGCGAAAACAAGCAAAATTAAAAGAGGTTGAACTGAAAGCGGAATTAGAGAAAGCTTTGGAGCTGGAAGAAGTCCCTACCGAACCAGAAAAAATAAGATAGGCTGTAAGGGAGGCGTAATAGGTGACTCCAAAAGGATGCCATGTCATTGGAGACTTTAAGGTTCCGGATTTCTTCGTCGATAAAATAGCCATTGTAACTGACGGAATTATCACCGACATCGAATCGACAATGTTTTATTTGGCGATGGCACTCGTAGGCATGAAAGCTGAGGCATCCCCACCACCAATTCCATTGCTTGGTCTGAATGTCTACTTTCTTGAAAACAAGTCAATAACTTTCTCCTTGGATGAAGATGTTTTTGGATGCTTTCATCAAGCAATCATTTTTCCAGTTTGGAATTGGCGGGAGCGGGGACTAACCTCGGAGACTATGCTGGTTGTAATGGTAGAAGAACTATGCCATGCAGTATGGCTAATACCTGATGGGCCTCTGATAGAAGAAAAAGTTAGAGAGATTTTTGAACAGCGGCCAGATCAGTTCTCGCCAGATTTTGTAACAAATGTGTATAAGAGGATAGATCAGATGACTTGAACTCATGACTTATAAGATGATTGGAGGCTGTCCCTTCGGATGCGTTCAAACTTTCAGCCAATAAGGTCAACTTTTTAAGTAGTTGCTTGGGGTCTTTAAGCATATTATTTCACTCCTTACTCCGACGGAATATTAGGATCATTTGCATCGCAGATTTCCTTGAGAATAGCATCAATGCCGGTCATCTGAATGCCAGCGAGTGGTTCAACGACCTTAAAGTTCTCAAATGCGTAAAACTCATTGTACCGTTTCCAATGGCTTTCATCGCAGAAAGCAGGGCAACGCTCACCAGCAGGACATCCGAAACAAGGGTCGCCTTTTTCTCCTAAGTCGATTCCTTTATAGTCAGGATCACAGCCATTGTAAATAGAGCGAGCGATTGCCTCAGGCCATCTTAGCGTACAAATCCAACGATCTTTATCAGTCCAATCTTTAGGCTTTGGGGCTTTGGCTGGTAACATGATTTACACCTCTTTTCGATGGAAAATGAGAAAACGCCATTTCTAAAAGAGAGGATGTGCTCAGGCAAAAAAATGTCAAGGTCGTAGACCTAATAGCAAAATACGCTTAAACACACAAAGGAGGAGACTGCCACCAACAGTTCTCCTCCTTTTCCTCTCTTTTAGAAATGGTGTTTTCAGTTTTCGGGAGAAGTCTCCCACAGATTGCCTTGCTCATCGGGGACGAGGTGGCGGGACTCAGAGGTCAGGGCATGATCGGCGTCTGTCGTGTGCCGGCATTCGCGACCTCTTTTGTAACAACTGGTTTTTCGGCAACTTTCGACAGTGCCGTCGCAGAGATAGAGGATTGCTTTTTTCGTCTGCTTGGCAGCTGATACTGCGAACACTTTAGCAAAATGCTGAGCCTCGTCAGGGTGCGTTTCGAGGTATATATCAGCTTCATTGAGCGGCATTTTCCTGATTTCTTCATCGGTCAATCTGCTCATACAGTTCTCCTTTTTGTATTTTTATTCATTCTATTCCGCCTTTCACGAAGTATAGGAATATCGGTATAGGAATAGTGCAGGAATAATAGACGAGCTATCTACATTTCCACAAAGTTTTCTACGTCTAACTACTGCTCAAACTATTGAGATAACAGCAGTTAATGGCAGTAAAGAGCGACAAAAGCAAAAGAGTGTTTCTATATTGGTTTTATTAGGAGAAATTGAGGAACATTTTGGCATAGAACTAAAAATTGAAGACGTATACAGGAATTCGTCTTTGGAAGATATGGCAACATTTGTATTATTGAGGATTAACGGTAATAAGATTTCTGAGATAAATGAACAACTGATTCAAAATAAGCTCAAGGGTTATCTGCAAGAAGTAAACCACGATTTTGAAAAGAAAATTGTTCTATATTCGGATACGGACAGTAAGGCTATTACTAATTATATTAATGATACATATGGAATAGAGTTTGTTCCAAATTATATTTGTCATAGTGATGCAATTGGATTAGAGGCTCCAAAGGATTTTGGGGATGGCGGTGAGTTGTCGGAGCATGAGCGTCAAGAGATAAGAGAATTGATAATATATCAAATAGAGAAAAATGCAGAACATATAGAGTCGAAGCTCTGTAGTAATAATTCCAATACTTATGAATGTGGGCCAGGGCAAAATAAAATTTTCAGGAAAAAATATAATGATCTGGTAATAAACAAAACAAGAATTGAGACTTTAGATGTGGAAAACATAAAGAGCACATTGAATCAAGTGGTAAAGATGCATTCATTGTTACGCTCAATGATTATTAAGTATGAGGGAAAACATTTCTTTAAAGAATTGAAATTGCGAAATAATTTCGAGATAGAAATTTTGGATTTGGGGCAGTACAAATACAAAAAGGCTAGTGGTGACTATATTGTTGAAGAGTTGTTTAATTATGTAGGGCAAATGGAAAAGGAAGACAATTTGCTTTTTAGATGGTTATTGGTAAAGAAAGATGCAAAGACATATGAATTGGTTACCGTTTTTAGCCACTTGATAGCAGATGCTGCAAGCAGCAACGTTTTTTCCAAAGAAATTGTTTTTATCCATAAAAGAATATCTGAAAAAACCAGTATGGATAAAATGTTTTTAGTTGAATACGTTGACTATTTGAATGAATTAAATACAAATTATAGTTATGAAAAATACATGCAGTTTGTTAATAGTGAAAAATATGCTGAGATAATAAATTCATCAAGCAAGCAGAATAAGACAAGAGATCTGCAAACAAATATTATAAAAGTACCAATTACATTTTTAAAGTCACTTTATAACAAATCAACTAACAATAAAGAGGCGACTCTCTTGTGGTTGTCTGCTCAGCTGGCTAGTGTAGTTCTTGGTAAGAATAAAATAACATTTAGAATCACTAACAACGGTAGAATTTTGGGAAATAAGAGATTTGACAATGTGTTTGGGGACTGCCATGTTCATTTCCCGCTTGTAATTGATAGCAAAGAAGATAATGTATATACTTGTTTCGAAAAATTAGCTGGTGAGTACGATTACTATTATGTAGAAAACAAATTGTATTTGGAGGATTTGTGTTATTCACAGAAGAGTGCAGAAAACAATGCGATTGAGCAGATGTATGATAATCTAGATTTTGTTTTCAATTATATTGGTGAAATGGATGAACGTGCAAGTGAGGAATATTGTAGAAGCGTATGTAAAGACAAAAATCTCTATAAAACTTTTTACATATATTGTTATGCCACAAAAGAAAACTTTGTCTTAAATTGCAGGTTGCCAGAGGTACGTAGGGATGCTATTGTCAAAAAATTTTATAGTATTATTAAAGATTAGGTAGATATAATTATGCGGTGTATTAAGCTCAACGGTGCGAACCCAAGACAAACCTCCTACGTGGTGTAAAATACAAACACAACTAAGACCTGCTATGCGGTTTGTAGATTTTAAGACATGTTAGTTTTTTGCTGGGTCCCCGGATGTTAGCGGGAGTGAGGCATTCCTTCACCCGTGCGTATATAGATACGCAGAAATTTGTACTGGGCGGCAGTCATGTAGGAAAAGTACGGTTTACCCTCGGCCTGTTTCTTGTCCAGAAACTGATACATTGGCTCGTCAGCAGGAGCCTTGCGCAGATGGGACGACCCGCGCTTGGTTGTGAGATTGCTCTTAGAAATGTGCTTGCCGGACTCATCCACCGCCGGATCGACGCAGGCAAAGCTCATAATAGAGTTGCGGCAGGGAAAACGGCGCACATCACTGATTTCCGTTATGAGCTATGCGGCGGTGGTTTCGCCCACACCGTACATGGGCCGGACAATCCATACCTCGGGAGATGCTGGGCCAAACGGTTCATCTCGGCCCGTAAAACGTCCAGCGTGGCCTTAGCCGAGGCCAGTTCCTTGGCGGTGGTGATAAGCAGCTTTGTGTTGCTGTCCCTGGGCAGGGTGGTGATGTGACCCAAACTGTTTATATACAGATCTGCGGCTTTAAACGCACTAAAACGATACCCCTTCCAATTGCACCATTTACGGTAACGCTCGGTGAAGGCGATCTCGCTGGCCAGGTTGATGTACTCACCGCGCCAAAGGGTTATGACGAAATCCACCCACTTCTGGCTGCCATCGGTACGGTCCGGGCTGGAGATTGGTTCATTCGCACCCGGAAACACCTTGTCGGTGAGAGAAATGAGGTTGTTTTGCAACGCTACTACGTTCTTCATATACAAATCGTATTGCCGTGAGGACAACTTCAGTTGTTCCCTGATTGCTTCCATGTATATTCCCACAGATCTGTCCAACTGTCAAAACCGCATTTGGCGATTTTCCTGGCGTCTGCCCTATCGGTTTTACCTTGCGGATGGAACCGCCGCCCTGCTTGATGAACAGTGGATTCATCACTGTGACAAGAATGCCGTACTCATGCAGCGCTGCCGCCATCAGCTCATGATACCGGCCTGTGGCCTGATTACCCGTGTATCTTCCCCTGAGCCGAGGCTGGCCAACGTCATTTGCCCTAGGCCAGCCTCGGTATGGGGATATTGCCTTGCCTTTAGGACAGCTTCATTTATTGGCCGTAGGGCCATCATCACGCTTTTCCCTTTGGCTATGTCAATTCCTACTGCGTTCATAAGCATCTTCTATGTGCTTGATATGGGTCCCGTTCCTGTTCCTCGTTGCTCATTCAATCTCCTGGTTGATACGAACGAACCAAAAAGATGATGGATCTACCTGCGCAAATCAATGCTGCGAATGAGAGAGACGGATGACGGCCCCCTGGGCGGGTGTGTCAGCCCAAGGTTCAACATGTCAGGCCATTTGCTCTCCCATTCTAACTGCTTCAGCTTTGAGATGATAAAAGGTACGGCTGGTTGCAGCGCCTTAAACCGCAATTTATAATTGTAGGAGGTTTTAAAATGTGCAGAAGAAAGAGTCGTAGGCCGGAGGAGAACAGACGACAGCTATATGCAAGCCAATTATCCATAAACCTTTAGCTTCGCCATTACTGGCGCATGGCGGACAGTATGCTAAGCCATGCAAACCCTATTCACAATATTTTTTCGAATGCTGCCTTGATAAAAATCCCTATTGTAGTATATTACAAGGGCAGATAGTTATTATTGGTATTAATCATTTTTTTACTTAGAGGGTTTAGTAAGTATGAATGAACTGTTGATCGCTGATATTTATGAGAGCGAAAAATATGCAATTTTAGATGTAGATAGAACAATAATAAATGGAACTGCGTGGTTTAGAGCATGTGCAACACCGGATTTGCTTATTAGCAAAGAAGAAAGGGATTATTTTTTACAATTAAATAGCCAGGTTTATGAATTTAAGTCCTTACCTCCAGAGATATTTAGAAAAGAAACATTAGCGCTGATTGAAAGAAAAATGAAAAAAGATATTAGGAAATACAAACCTAGTAGTTCTGCTTTTTCATTGATTATGCTCGAAGAATGTTTTTATCGCAGTGCTAGACTTGCTGTTAAGCAATTAATATACTATCAGGAATGTGCAGAGTATATTAAAGAACTACATGAGTTATACGGAAATGATTTACAGGTGTTGTTTTTAAGTTCAGGATATAGATGTTTCATACGTGGTGTTGTTGATTCTTTTTTCGAAAAACACTTTAATCAACCTATTAATTATTATGTCGCTGGTTCGGAGATTAATATTAATAATAATAGAATAGAAGAGACATTCTTCATGTCTCAGTCAATGAAGCAGAGGTTTGTTGAACGTTTAATCATAAGAGGAGCTAATATTGTTGCGTTTGCAGATGATTTTGTTGAAAACCGGGATTTGTTTGATATGGTGAAAAAAAACGGCGGTGAGGCATTGATGATTGATTTCAAAAAAAATCAGCAATATAGCACTGTGTGGAAAACTGCTCTGCAAAAATTAAAGAAGAAAAAACTCTTGGAATCATATAAAAGAGATAATTCAAGAATAAAATTAGTGGAAGAAAGTGAAGACAACCAATTTATAAATTATTTGAGAGAAAGAATCAATAGCATAGGGATAGCGATAATAAGTGTGCAAGAGTATCAAAATTGGCTTGATAAAGTTAGGAGAAATATTCCTAAAGATTGGTTTTCAATATTTGAGGAAGCACTTGATAAGTTGTTTTATGTAAAAGATGAATCTGTATATTTGAGAGGAAGGCTGTACTATTATTGGCTGCCAGAAAATGATTGTGAAGATAGTAATTTAACATCTCAGAATTTTATGAAGATGACGGAAGTTTTATACCAGTTAAGAAATATTATTATCGAATCTGCTATATTTAAAGAAGAATATTACTCCAATATTACGAGAATTATTATGTTGGCGATATTGGAGCATGTAAAAAACCTGCACCTAGTAGTAATAAATATGCTTGAAAAATCAGAGCTATCTACGGGGGAAAAAATTAGCGAGAATAAAGAGTTAAATTGCTCGGTCCAAAAGCTTTTTAAATCAATTTTCCAGATTATAGAAGACAAGTTTGATTATCACTATTTTATTTCAGTAATCGAGCAAGTTAATTTTGAACGGATAAATCATCTTTTCGAAGACTATTTCGCATATCATCAAGGAATGAGGGAAGAAGACAATATCGTTTCAATATATCGGTCGGTCAAACTCATCTTATCTGATTCGAAACAGATAGACTTTGATTATGTTATTCCATTCTTTTATGGAGGATCAGAGTTAGGGTATTCGATTGTGGCGTTTCTTGAGGTGAATAAAATAACCGCCAAAGTACCACAATTGGTTAATTTGCATTATAGTTCAAAAAATGAATTTAGATTAGGAAAGAAATATGGAGTGGAAACTTACATTCCGGCAACATATCATAACTGTTTAGCAGAAATTAAGAACGGGAATCGAAGTCTGTTATTATTCGATAATAATTCGACCACTTTTAGAACATTGAAGGATAGTAAGGATTATTTTGAGGAGTATAATAACCATGTGTATAGTGCAGTTGTAGCATTTAATTATAATAATCTAGTCGATTATTTGCTAGGTAATAAACCGCATGAGTGTCTTGTGGATGGTTGGGAAAGCATTCTGGATTATGGTATTGTAGAAGAGTATGTTACGGCCTTTGATACATGGGGAACCAGTGAGAAGGGAGAAATTCTAAAGCAAATATATGATTTGAGAAGCAAGTCAGATGAGGATGGATTGCTAGATGCATAGAGATAACAAAATATTCAAATTATGTAGAGTTCACAATTTGGAGGATTATTTAACGGCCGTGAATAACGGTGTAAATATGATAGGTATACATGCAGTGTATACAGACTTTGATGCTTACAGAGCAGCAGAAGAAATATATAATCCGATTGAACGACCAATAATACGTACCCATAAAAATCTTCCAATTGCTGATTACGAAGTTGATGCAATTAGCTATTTAGCCGACAACGTGGATGGCCAAATACCAATTGCTTTAGTTCTCGAAAAGGATTTAAGTTGTGAGGGCATTGCAGAGTGTCTTAGATTGTACAATTTAAGTGACAAAAATCCATTATTGCAGCTACAATATAGGATAAATAACGAAAGGTTCCTTGAAATAACGAGGACGCTAAGTAAAAAGATGATTTGTACTATAGGGTTAAATCAGGAAGATTTTGATGAATATTTTGCTTTTTTAAATAGAGTTCTTGATCCTGATAATGACTTTATTCTAATTGATTTTTCAAAGCATCAGCCAGATTATTTAACAAAGAAAATGGGGATTTCATCTGAAACGAAAATGAATGTTTTAATGAAGAGAGTAAAATGCCTAAAAAAAAGTAGCATTCCTTTATTAATCGCTGATGACACAACTGTTGAGAAAATGGCGAAATATATCAGATATTTGTCAATTAATGATATTGAGTTAGCCGGAATTGATATGCAGAATTCTGTTGAGCAAAGTAAAGAAGCTCAATGTTATACGTTGAGCGATGTCTGTGGTAAACGAGAGTTTCAGATTAAGGTTAGAAAATCTGATGAAAAACTACGGCCGTGGAGGGATTTTGTATCCCAAAATTTCTATTTATCTTGATTTTGATGTGAGGTAATATTTAAAAGGCTAAGAGGTAAGAATATGTTTATATTTGGCGACGGTAATAAAATTGAAAAGGTTAATGGTGTAACTATAGGAACCTTTGTATATTCAGAGGGTGTTTTTGTAGTTGAAGTTGATAATAGATTATTCCTTGTAATGAATAAAAAGATAAACAATTCTATCGATAACAAAAGCAATAAAAGCAAACCAACTCGGAATATCGATGATTTTGCCGAAAAAATAATTAAGAATCGCATATCATTTGGAGGAGAGGATTCATTTATTGTAGATATGCAAGGCATTAAGAATTTTATTAATGCTAGTTCCCTTGATTTTAAGGATTATTATATTAGAACAATATTAAAAGAAACCGGCATTATGAAAGGGGGAAACTATTTAAGGGTAGGTGTGTCGGGAGCCCCAAATGTAGGAAGCCATCCGGGTGGTGAAGTATTTGAGGAACAATTAATTAATGGGAAAAATGGTAGTGGAGTATCTAGTAGTTACTCAGGCTATCTGTTAAATGAAGAGGGCTATAGTAAGGGAATTTCATTAAGTATTGATGGAGCGATGCTAGAAGGTCGAATGGTTTACTCGCATACTGCTTTTTTAGAAGAAGCGACAGAAAGTCAGACTATATACAAAAAAATCTTATGCGAAGGCAATCTTGAGCTTATGGAGTATGTCAAGTTGTTTGCTGAAAAGGAAGGATTTCAAGCATATGCTTCACAAATGTTAATAAAAACAAACGATGAGGAAGAAATTAGAGTAAAAGGAAGAGTTCTAAAGAGACGTCCTCAGAAAGCTTTTAGGTATTTGTATGAGGCAACTGAAATAGGTAATGAAAAAGAATTCCGATTAAATCCAGGACAGCGGATGATGATTGCTGGAACTTATTATAATCGCAAAGATGCAGATTGGTATGATTTCACAAATGGCCGTGAGTATGAGAGAAAAGGACACTACCATGCACGCATATTAAATGATTGTACAGAAGCGCAACATGAAGTGTTTCATTTGCGAGAATTAAGAGTAATTAACAAGGCAACGATACATCTGCTGATAACACCTATAGAGCATCTGGTTAAGATCACTCCATTAGTTAAAGCGGTAGATGGCTTTAAGTGCCCAATAACAGGAAAAGGCATAGAAAAATTAATTAAAGAATTTATGTAGTAATAATTAGGAGAAGATAGTTTATGGAAAGACTTAAGAAACAAGCCAAATTTATAGAAGAGATTGAAAAATTGAAAGCAGTTACAAGGTTTAACCGTACTATAGATGGACGATTTGAGAATAGTGCGGAACATTCGTGGCAAGTGGCCTTCGTTTCTAATTTGTTGTATGAATACTATCCCCAAAAATTAGATATGGGAAAAGTAACGCTAATGCTACTATTGCACGATTTAGGCGAGATCTATGCAGGCGATACTTGGGTATTTGATGAAAAAGGAAAAAGCATTTCTCATTTTAACGAAGAGAGATCAATAGAAAAATCTTTAGGAATACTGCCAGATGATCAGTACCAAAATATGAAAAAAGTGTGGATTGAGTTTGAATGTGGTGAGAGTGCAGAGGCAAAATATGCACGAATAATTGATGCACTAGTACCACTAATCAATCATCTTGTTGTATCAGAAGATGGATATAATCCTGACAGGATTACATCTGAGAAGGTGCGAGAGAAAAAAATGTTTATTAAAGAGGAGTCATTGGAGTTGTGGGAACTAGCGAAGGAGTTAATTCAATTAAGTAAAGAGAAAGGGTTATATTTGTGATTGGCAAGTATAATAGACTTAATGAAGTGTCAGAGGGTTACATCTGATATAATTTTGAAACTTATACTATTAAGAAGGAAAGGATATTTGATTATTAGATTGAGTAATAATCACTTTTTGGAAAATGAAAAACGAAAAAACAAAAAACGAAAAAAGAAATATTGTATCTCTTGTCGGGAGCAAAGGAATATCCCGAATTGGAGATATTATGTTTGATTTTGCTAATAACACATTTTTGGCTGGAATCAATCCTCATTCTATGTCGCTTGTAGGTATATATCAGGCTTTGGAAAATATCATCGGAGCGTTATTTAACCTTTTTGGGGGCGTAATTGCTGACAGTTTTAGAAGAAAAAAGATACTAGTTTTAACTAATGTTTTTTGCGGTATTGCATGTATAATTTTGTCATTTATCAACAGAGATATCTGGTTAATATATGCGGTTGTAGTAACAAATGTTATTTTGGCTTTTTTAAGTGCATTTTCTGCACCATCGTATAAAGCATTTACAAAGGAAATTGTTGAAAAACAGAACATATCAAAAATTAATTCATATTTGGAGACTAGTAGTACAATAATTAAAGTTACTATTCCGATGATTGCAGTGTTTCTATATGGCAAGCTAGGGGTTCGAGGAGTTCTGATATTAGATGGCATATCCTTTCTGACCGCAGCTCTTTTGATATCTTTTATTAAACCAATAAGCGAGGAGATATTGGGAAATAACAAGAAATCTTTATCAAGTATATTTGCTGATCTTGCAGAAGGGTTTAAATATTTAGCAGGCCATAAGCAGATATTAATTATTATCATTTTGTCTGCGCTGGTGAATTTTTTCCTTGCGGGATACAATTTGGTGCTTCCATATAGCAACCAGATGTTTGCGGACCTACCCAATGGGCTATATGGAACATTCTTAACAGCAGAAGCGGTTGGGGGATTATTAGGGTCAATATTGAGTGGGCGGATAAATAAATATTTGTCTGTAAAGAAATTGATATTTTATTTAGGGATATCTGGGTTGATGCTGTCAATTGCGCCAGTGCTTTATATAGGCTTACATAATACTGTTATTTTAGCAATTTCTCCGGCATTGTTTAATTTGTTCTTGTCCGTTTTTAACATCCAGTTCTTTTCGTTTGTTCAAAGGGATGTTGATAATGAATTTTTGGGTAGAATATTTGGTATTATTTTTTCTGTTGCAATTCTTTTTATGCCTATCGGAACTTGGGCCTTTTCTTTGCTACTAAAACCTGAAATGACATTTAATTTCTCTATCATAGGGATAGCAGTTATGGTGTTGTCTTCTGTTTTTTTGTTCTTAATGCGCGAGTGAATAGTCAGGTTGGACTGGCATTTTATTGCAGGTTATAAGTATGGCTCCGATAAAATTGAAGTTTCGATTACTACAATTATCAGAATTTCCGATAATATTTGCGAGCAATGTATTGGAATATCCTTTTCGGATTTTCCAATACGCCCGTTGGGGTCCCCCCAAGCCCCGGACTGGCCGCTCTGCGTCCAGTCGAACACGCCTGACGGCGTGGCTTTGCGCTCCCTTCGGTCGCTCATTCCTGCACATCCGCGCAGGAAGGGAAACGCCCTTTCAGGGCGTTTCCTCATACCGTATTGGGCAGTAAAAAATTAAAATATCCATCTGGCGAGAATCGCCGTTCTTGCGTTCTGCCAGATTGCAGTCGATATAAAAATCTTCCAGGCCAAACCCGGCAAGGTTTTCTTCAAACAACTGGATTTCCTTTGTAGCAAGGTTGATAGCGCCAACACCAAAACACTGGCTGGCCTTCTGCGGCAAAATCTCATTCAAGCAGTCAGCACACAAGAAAGAAGCGGCCTTGTCCACGTCCAGGGTTTCGTCGGCGAGAAAGTCCACAGAGCCAGTAGCGTACCCCCGGTCATAATCTAACATCAAACTGGCAGAGAATCCGCCGTCCGTGCTGCCACCGCCACCGAAAGACACAACGCCAGCATATTCTTCAATCAACTGCCCGTTCAGTCTGTCATAGCGGTTGATTTCAAGCGGCTTGATCTCAAAGGTATTTAAGCTGATGAGCGCAATATTGTCCTGCCCCCAATATGACGGAACCAGGCTTTCGATGCCGCCCCCGCACAGATAGCAGTCCTCGTCTGATGTGTTGGAGGAATACCTGGTTTCATTATCCGGGGCCGGGAGTTGATCTGCTCCACACCCGGCCAGAATGAACAGCAGTATTACCAGCAGCAAAAGAGGAAACCGTTTCATGCTCCGCCCCCCTCATGGGTCACAGACCGGGTAAGCGGGTCAATCACGATAATCTCCCGCCCCAACTTCCGGGCATAGTTGACCGTTGCGCCGGTGCCGCTGCGCCGCACTCCGCTGAAAACCGCCAGCAGCAAGCCAGCCGATTCCACCAGCCGGTGGTTCCGGTCGATCATACAGCCGTCATAATATTGGCGGCTCACATAGTCAACCGAATCGGCCCGTTTCAGAATAGAATGATACCGCTCCCGCGCTGAATCACTCCACCTGTCCGCCTGCCCTCCATAGGGCAGGACACAGCGGAGTTTCAGCGCGGGATTTTTCTCACGGAGGTCAAGCACGATCTCCGCCGCCCAGCAGTCGGTTCCGTCCGCGCCTCCGGTAAAATACTCTGTCACCCCGGCCCCGGCCAGCGTTGCGATCTGCCTCGCCAGGGTTTCTTTCAACGCTATGCACCGTGGGTCCGCCTCATTGTCCTTCCAGGGAAATTTATGCGGACGGTGGCCAGTGAAGGCGCAGGTTGTACCTACCATCTAAAAACCTCCCCCTTTGATGGTTTCTCGAATATTCTATATTGCCTGTGGCAGACTGTCAATTATAAATGTCGCAATTAAGATAAAAATGATAAGTTAAAATTGCTATCCGTCTTGTAGAATAAAGGCAAAGTCAGGGGGTGACGGTATGGCTATTTATGATTTTGGAATACGACTGAAAGAACTGCGAGAGGGCAAAAGGCTTTCACAGTCAGATGTTGCGGACCGGCTGGAAGTGACACGGGCTACAATCAGCGGCTATGAGTGCAATACCATCACTCCCAGCGTGGAGCAGCTTGTCAAACTGGCGGTGCTTTACAATACGTCCTTGGACTATATGCTGGGGATGGAAAATCGCTCTTATCTTTATCTGGACGATTTGAGCGAAAGCCAACAAAAGACCATTTTGGACGTGGTTGACCGTTTGAAGAAAGAATTTCTTAACCCGCTCTGATTTTATGAGCAGACGATTGACAGGTCCCCGCTATCGGCATATAATCTCAGCATATTGACCAGCAGGGATGAAACATTTTATGAAGGTAAACCACCACTCGCTTGCTTACAAAATGCAGGCCAAGCCAAACAAAACCTATAAGGATTTGCGGCAGAAGCAAAAGGCGAAAATTTCAGAATGGATGTTCCGGGCCGTCTGTGAGCATTACCAGGAACACGGGGAAATGCCTGGGGATGAAGCTGCTGAAAAGATCACCGCCAGAATCTACGATAAGATAAAATCTCTTGCGATATGGGTTCCCTATGACGAGGTACACCGGGCGTTCCTCTCCAAACTGCCCCGATATGAAACCCGCATCCAGGAGCATGGGATTCCAGAGGACCCGCCGCCCAAAAAGAAAACTCCGGCCACGCCCCGGAAGAAGGGCCGCAGCAACAAGATTTGTCCGAACTGCGGCAGGAAAATGAAGCAGCAGTTTATCGGCTTGCAGCATTGCAGGTGCGGCATGAGCTGGAAAAAGGGAGAGGGCTTTTTTGAACGCTCCCCGGATATGGTATTTGCTTTGCAGCGCAGGAAGGTCGGGAAGAAAGTCAAACAGTGCCCGGTGATCCGCTACCGGGAGAGTGAATAGAATCCAGCATGATTTCAGCTAATAAAAAATCTCCCGTGCCAGCGGCACGGGAGATTTTTATAGTCACCGCTCTGGCCTTTGATCTCTATTCTGCTCCTGTTCCTCCGGCATGATGCCGAGGATTTTGTCCACGTTCTGCTTTGCCGTCCGGTAGGCGATCATATCCTGCCGCAGAGCCTTGTATTCCGCGTACTGCTCCTGCTTCTCCGCCAGCAAAGCGGTGTACTCCTGGGAAAGCTGGGCAACCTTTGGAATGGGCTTGCCGTCCAATGCGTCAAAGGCTTTCTTCGCCGCCTCATGCTTGGCGATCTCATCCCCATGCTCCGCCAGAAATTCCTTCTTGTGGCGGGACTTTTTATAGGCGGCGTAGACCTCCCGCGTCTTGGAGTAATTGATGATATGGGTCTTTAGCTGGG
>OFGK01000874.1_pt1 | contig 20438 bp, 13 predicted proteins | sample 1521771 | NCBI WGS metagenome assembly OFGK01 (sample SAMEA3504088, study PRJEB24116) | mouse gut metagenome | biome: mouse gut; feature: mouse-associated habitat; material: faeces | place: Denmark | collected 2011 | reverse complement strand
GGAAGAGAGAGACCCCATTGAGGAAGTGGTAGAACCGTTTTTGCTTAAACTCGGTTTTTTGCAGCGGACGCCGCGCGGCCGTGTCATCACCGATATCGGCTGCGAATATTTGGGAGTGCCGAAAATGCAGAAAAACGTGCGTTTGTATAATGAGCAGGACGATTTGTTTGAAACACAACCGGAATAGCAGGAGAAGTTGAGAATGACGGAAGTAAAAGCGCCGCAAGGTTTGTTTGAGGAAAATAAATTTTATTTTCCGGTACGGATCTATTATGAAGACACCGATGCCGGCGGCATTGTATATTATGCCAACTATCTCAAATTTGCCGAGCGGGCACGAACCGAGTTTTTGCGGGCTCTGGGCGAAGGGAAAGTTGATGAGCCGACCCGGGAAAAAAAAGGATTTATTGTTCGGCGGGCGGCTGCGGAATATTTGAAGTCGGCGCATTTGGGAGACCTTTTGTCGGTGAGTTGTGAAGTAACGCAAGTGAAAGGGGCGGCGGTGGAAATTCGGCAGGAAATCTGCCGCGGCGAAGAGTTGTTGACGGAAATTGCCGTGACGGCGGTCTATTTTGATTTTGAGCGGATGCGTCCGACCCGGATCCCTGCCGACATGCTGCAAAAAGATCGGCTTTCGGAACCAGCGGCGACCGAGGCCGTTGATTAAAAACTGAACCATATTGACAAATTGAGAAAAAATGACATACTAAATTTGTTGTTAAGTATTTTAGAAAATTATTAATTTAAAACTCATAGAAATGATCAAAATTAACATTAGCGGTTTGGAAAAAGCTGTGGTTGTCAAAGCTTTGTATGACAATTCGATCCCGTTCCGGATGGGTATAATCCAACATGTTCCGGGGCGGATGTCGGCAGAAGAAGCGTCCTTTTGGGCACAACGTGAATTTTTGGATTATATTCACGGGCGTTACATGAAAGCCTTTTTCGGCGAAGAGGGCTTTGTCATCATTGACGAAGAATATAACAAATTGGCCGAATACTACGAAAGCGACGAAGGAAAAATGTTTCGTGATGTAGGTATTCTGACCCATCGCCCGTTGCCCGCCGAAGACGTGATTGCCAAACTGCGCGATCAGATCTGATCCTGACAAGCGGTTACCGGCCGGTTTTTTAGTTGAAAAAAACGGCGGCGGCCGTGTTAGCGGATTAAATAAAAAGCTCTGTTCTTAAGGAACAGAGCTTTTTTGTCAGGTAAGAAAAAAACGTTTTCGGTTGAGCATTTCAGGACGCTGTCGGCGGCGTAGTTCGATCCTTGCGTTTTTTGTACCGTTGCCGATGCAGAAAACATGATGACAGGCAGCCGAGGGTGGCTGAAATTAACCAACAAACCAAATAAATGCCCCATGTTTCGGGAATGGTTTCCGAGTAGGCCAACGTAGCCGGAGCAAAATGGCGGTGGGAAGCAAAAAAGAGGTTTTGGTAACGATAGATGAAAATTTGCCGGTTGAGCTGTAACGGGCAGCCGGTGCAAATGTCATCGGTTTGATACAAAACTGCCGTTTGGCTGCCGGTTTGAACGATTTTGCCGCTGACGGCGGCGAGAACGCCTTCCCCGGCAAAGCTGACGCGTTGTTCCGGGAGGCTGGCAAAAACGATTATCAGAATCGGTACAAAGCCCAAAAACCACTTGAAATCACTCTTACGGAAAAAGTAGATTATACAACCGACGATAAAAGCGGCGAGAGCCGTCCATCCGCAACGACCGGCAATTTCGGAAGCGGAATAGCTGCTTGAACGCAGAAAACTTCGGATGGCGCGGGCGTCGTCAATGTTGATTTGACTGGCGACCAAGCCGTCTTTACAGTGATAGATGTAAACCTGACAGCTGTCTGAAAGAAGATTACGGCAGATCAGGCTGTTTGTCGGAACAAACAGATCTGCGGTTGACGCAAGGATATAAGCGGTTGCCGTATCGTTGCGGATCAGGGTAATGTTCTTGTCGGTTGTAACGCTGCAGGTTGGGGCCGAATCAATCAATTCACATGGGGTGTCTATTTTGCCGCAGGCAAAAAGCAAGGCGGACAAACAGACGGCGGACAGGTAAAACAAGAGTTTTTTCATGCATGTCAATTTAATAGTGTTAATAATTTTAAATCGGCTGCATTATAATCCGATCCTGCGGACAGTCAATTTTTTTATAAAAAAAGAAAGGGGTTAATTGATTGTTTATGATTTTGTGTTATTTTCCTGCCAAAAGGTAGGCGCTTTTGCCGGGCGCCTGAATTTAATTGTTGAAATGAGGTAGAAAATGGATACGCAGAATTTAGCAGACGCAGCCAGTCCGATGTCGATGTGGGACATGGTATGGAGCTCGGACACCGTAACCAAGGTTGTTATGATCGGACTGATCGCGGCTTCGGTTTGGTCGTGGGCGATTATCATCGAAAAAGTGAGAGCTTTGCGTGAAGTTAAGCAGCGTTCGCGCAGTTTTGAATCCAAGTTTTGGTCGGGCGGCTCGCTTGACCGTTTATACGACAGTATCGGCAATCGTCCGTCGGATCCGATGTCGGCGATGTTTGTTGCCGCAATGCGGGAATGGAAAAGAACGAATATTTTGAAATCGAAAACCGATCGCGGGTTGCGCGGCGTTTCGCTGCAGCAGCGGATTGAAAAGGCGATGACGGTTTCGATGGACAAGGAACTGGACGAGTTGGACACCCGGATGGGATTTTTGGCTTCGACCGGATCGGTCGCGCCGTTGGTTGGTCTGTTTGGGACCGTTTGGGGAATTATCAACAGTTTTAACGCGATTGCGGTAACGCAGAGCAATTCGTTGTCGGCGATTGCGCCCGGTATTGCCGAGGCGTTGTTTACAACTGCTTTCGGGTTGATTGCCGCTATTCCGGCGGTGGTGGCTTATAACAAGATTTCTTCGGATATTGATCGTTATGCCAACCGGTTGGAGAATTTTATGGCTGAATTTTCGAGCATTTTGTCGCGGGAAATTGACGATACGGCGATTAAGGCAGATATGGCAGGTGAATAATGGTATATTTTGTTTCGTCCGATCATAAACGGGCCCGGTGTTCCAAACGTCGCAATGCCGAGATTAACATTACCAACCTGATGGATGTGATGATGGTGCTGCTGGTGGTGTTTATGGTGGCGGCGCCGCTGATGACTTCGGGGATTGCGCTGAATTTGCCCAAAGTGGGCGGGCGCAATTTGACCGGAAAAGAAACTTCGTTGAATATCAGTGTGGACAGTGAAGGCTATTATTATATCGGTACGGAAGAGATTCCGGCCGACAGAATTGTGGCCAAAGTAACGGCGGTGCGGGAGGCAAATCCGGAAATCAACGTCGTTATTTCCGGCGATACCGACGCTCAGTACGGGCGGGTGATCGGGTTGATGGCGATGCTTAAAAACGCCGGATTTGAAAAAGTGGGATTGAAAACCGATCCCGAACCTCAGCGGACGGTAAAGAAGAAATAGAAAATGAAATCGGCTCTGTATAAATCTCTTGCACTCCATGCCGCGGTAATTCTGCTTTTTGCGGTTGATTTGCCGTTGTTTTGGCGTCGGGATATGGTGTTGGATCAGGTGCCGATTATGGTGGATTTGGAACAGGTGAAAATTTCGGAAATGACGAATTTGCCCGCCAAAGCCAAATTTGCCGATGAAGACAAACCGGCGAAGGCCAAAAACGTGCCGCCGGTGCCGCAGCCGAAACCGGAGCCCAAACCGCAACCGGAAGCGGAAAAAAAGCTGACCGAAACGCCGAAAGAAGAACCGGCGCCCGCCGAAGATGCGCCTTTGCCGCCGAAGCAGGATTTTGTAGTGCCGCCGCAGCCTTCAAAGCCAAAACTGCCGGATAAAAAGCCGGAACCGAAACGGCCGACGCCGCCGCAACCGGCGAAGCCGAAAACAAAACCGCAACCCAAAAAGCCGGAGCCGAAAAAAGCCGATAAACCCAAATTGCCGCAAGTCAGCGCTTTGAAAAACCTGATGGATTCGGTTAATGCGTTGGAAAAGAATTTGGACGAAAGCGACACCACGGCTTCGATTAAGACGGGGACAAAGGTGGCGAACATGGGCATTGAGGGCGGAAAAGCGGGGTCATATTTCTCGGAAATGACAATTTCGGAGACCGATGCGATCGCCGCACGGCTGCGTCAATGCTGGAACCTGGATCCGGGGGCGATGGGTATTGAGGAAATGATCGTTGAAATTTTGGCTTATCTCAACCATGACGGTTCTCTGCGGCAGGTTGAAATTGTGGATAAGTCGCGCTACAATAATGACGCTCATTTCCGTACGGTAGCCGAAAGTGCCAAACGGGCGGTTTATATTTGTGAGCCTTATTATGCCATATTGGCGCAAAAATATGGTGATAAGTATCAGCTATGGGAAACTATGCGCTTGCGTTTTAATCCGATTAATCATACTGTATACTGAACAAAAGGATAGTGATTATGGCCGATATTAAGGTAATCCCGTTGAAAGAACTGTTTCGGGAAAGTTTTTCTTATATGTGTGAAAATTGCCGCAACATAGCGTTGTTTTCGGTTGTGCATATGCTGTTTTTGATTGCCGGTTTTGAGATGATTGACGGTTGGCATGACGTGTTCTTTCTGCCCTGGCTGGTCGGGTATTATCTTTTTTGGTGTTTCTTTTTTCGTTTTTATTTTAAACGCAAGCCTTATCTCGCCACTGTTAAGTTGTTTTACACGCTGGTTCCGTCGACCAAGATGCTGGCCCTCACTTTTTTGGTGGTGACGGCGCTTTTGATGTTGCCGCTGATTCCGCCTTTTTTCGGAATCGGTTCGGAATGGGCAAATGAGTATACTTTGTATTTGAAACGATATATGGAAGATACCCGGGTGGTGGACGGGATTACGGTTGTAATTATGACTTTGACGGCGCCGTTGGTTTTTTATCGCCCGATGATGGCGTGGATCAGTTCGTTGATCGGGCGCAGCGCTTCGATGAAATCCGCCTTTGCAAAAACGCGGGGCAATTATTGGAAAATGGCTTTTTTGCTGGCGACGTTCGAATTGTTGTTTGCCGGCCTGACCTGGGCGGGGCAGCAACTGGGAATCGGAAATTGGCTGTCGATTGCGGTCGGTTCGCCGCTGGTGATTTATCTGAATGTTATTTTTGCCAAAACTTATGACTATTTTTTCTTGGAGATTGACGGATGAAAAAAGTGACAATGAGCGTTTTTTTTGTTGCATTTTGTTTGTTTGATTTGATTTATCTGGCGATGACGGCCGATAGTTTTTATCAGGAATATGTGCTGGATAAATTTGTTTACTGGGGATATCCGCAATGGGGATGGATGTATGCGGACCCTAAAGTTTATTTGTGGTTTAATGTTTTCTATTTGTTGTTTTTGGTTGTATTGCCGGTTGCCGCGGTGTGGTTGTGGCGGCGGCGTTTTCGCAAAACATCGTTGATTTTATCGGTGCTGCCGTTGTTGAGCGCTGCCGTTTTTGCCTATATGCCGAATTATAACTGGAATCGGCAATTTGAAATTTTTGAGGCGGAACGGACGATTGAGAACAGTCGGATTCCGGCCGGAAGATGGTGGGCCTCGGCAGAGCAGATGCAACGCTATGACGATAATTCGGCATGGGAAAAGTTTAAGGGGTATTTTGGACGCGGCGAGTGGCCGGGCGGTTATCCGATTTGGGGGGATTATCGGGTATGGCTGCTGCCGGATTTTGCCACGGATACGCTGGGACGGCGCGGAATGGTTTTTCACGGCGGAAACAAAACAAGTTCGCCGTGGGGAATTGATATGGGGGATGACATTATTGATTTTGCAATCCGGCTGCGTCGCAACGGGGGACCGATGAGTATTGAAGTGAGCTACGGCGATACGGAGTCGGAAAACGGAGCGGAAGCTGAAGTAAAAACAGAAGAATAGATTCTGTTTAAAGTAATTGGCCGATTGATACAAAAAACGTCCTGTTTTCAGGACGTTTTTTTATTGAGTGAAACGAAAGAAATCGGTTTATAAAGGTGTATCAAAAAAAGGATCGTTTTTTTGATACACCTTAAGTGTAGGTTGAAATTTTTTAAAAATCAATTGTAAGTTATTTGAAATCAACAATTTTATTTATTTTCTGCAAAATTTTTTATCAGCGTTCGGCCATAGCAAAAAAACGATCGTTTAAATGCATTTAGATGAGGACTGTGTACAATGACCAAACATACATCTTTGGCAATTGCGTTAACGGTGACTACTTTTTTGAGTACGCCTGCAATTGCCGTTTCTTTAACCCCGACTTTGGAACAAAACAGCGCGTTTTCCTATTCCGAAGGCTCGGAAAACGACTATAACTTCACATTACAGGAAGCGGACGCGGAAGGTAACCTGACCACCAAATATTACAAAATCGACCTGAAACCGGAGACTTTTGCAACTTCAAAGAACATTAGCTGGACCACGGTCGAGGAAGACCAAAAAGACGCTACCGACGTGGTTGCAGTTCAACTGCCGAACAATCAGACAAAGTATTTTAAATATACTTATACCCAACCGGAAGGAAGAACGGTTTATGATACACACCAAGATGCTTTAACCGGCGATATTGATGCTGATTTTGTAGATATTCAATTTGTATCCGATGGAGGACAATATGGGGGTGCAGTTGGTAATGCGGATACAATTGATAAGATTAGCGGTCTTTTTGCCGGTAATTTTATGAAAAGCGAAAGTAATTCAGCCTCGGGTGGTGCTATCCATAATTCTAATTATAATGCCAAAATCAGCAACATCAGTAGTGATTTTATCAATAATCATGTTTATGGTACTTCAGCTTCAGGTGGTGCAATTTATAATTTTTATGGTACCATCAATGGTATTACTGGCCATTTTATCGGAAATTATGTAAACGCAAATAACAATGCCTTTGGCGGCGCAATTGATAATTATGGCACCATTGGTAATATTACTGGCCATTTTATCGGAAATTATGCTGAAACTACAAATAATCAAAGTCAAGGTGGTGCAATTTATAGTGCTTATAATACAAAAATCGGTGACATTACCGGAGATTTTGTCGGCAATTATGCTTCAGGGGCAGCTGCTGAAGGCGGCGCTATTTCCGGATTTTATGGTACCATCGGTAATATTACCGGAGATTTTATCGGCAATTATGTTAAGACTGTTAATGGGAACGGAGATACATATGGAGGTGCCATCTACAACAATAATTCCGTCATCAATACGATTAACGGAAATTTCTTGAATAACTATGCTTTTGTTGTTTCCGGTTCCGGTACTCCGATTCAGGGCGGGGCGATTTATAATAATGGTACAATCGGCGATATCGCCGGAGATTTCATCGGCAATTACGTCTCAGCGATGAAGGACGGTGCTTCTAATGCGGCTGGTGGTGCCATTTATAATGATGCAAGCATTGATAATATCAGCGGAAACTTTTTGAACAATTATGCCCAAACAATTTCTATGTATTATAGTTTAGGCGGTGCTGTATATACTTCAAGGGATATGACTTTTAATTCCGATGCAGATGTACATTTTATGTCCGGAAACTATGTGCAGGATGGTAAACATAGTAAAATCTATAATGCCCTATTTGTCGAAACGGCAGATACTCCGACAATTACCTTTAACACAGCCAATAATGGTGCTTGGGTAATCAATGATACCATAGAAGGGGGACAATTTGCAGGTCCGTCGATTAATTATAATGATCAATATGGTTTGCTTTTCAACGGCAATGATACGATTGATGCCGATACCGGTACCACAACGCAATATATTGCAATGAATAACGATATCGTCAATGCGGGAACGGTGACGGTCAGCGGCACCAGCTTGCGTTTCGGCGCTTATCAGCACGAAGACCAAACCGCTAAGAACTGGGACGGCAAAGGAGCATTTGTTGCCTCGCTGAACGCCGACGGCACCGCCAACCGCGATGCTGCCGCGGTGACCGTATTGTCGCTGAACAACGCGGTGTTCGATCTTGCCAACGGCTATCAGGATGTGGTGAAACTGAAGGGCTATTCGGCTACAGACAGTTTCCTTCACATTGATGTTGACGTGGAGAATATGAAAGCCGATATGTTGAATGTGAACGGCAATGTCGAAGGGGGGACCAAGCTGATTGTTCACGCTTCGTCGGATGCTGATATCCGCGGCAAAGGCGAGATTTTGTTTGCAGAATCGGAAAACGACACCACCGGTAATGCAGGTTCGTTTGTGGTTTCGCGGGTTTACAAGAGTCCGTATCTGTTTGACATCAACTATACGCAACGGGCCGAGAACAGCAATCAGTGGGGCCTGACCATGAACGATCAGAATAACCCGGATAAGTATGTTGAACCGGAAGAACCGGATGTTCCTGACGTTCCGACGCCGGAACTGCCGGATATTCCGGTCAAACCGACCCCGTCGGTAGATTATCGCAAAGTGGCGCCGGAAGTGATCGCCTATCAGGGCCTGCCGGCAGCAGCGTTGGAGCAGACCAAAGGCATGGTCGGCAATGTCAGCGGACAAATCACTCGTACCGATGCCGATCACACCTTATGGGCGAACGCGGTTTACCGGACTTCGGAAAACGAAGCGTTGGTCAATGTTGATGCTGACGTCTGGGGCATTGAAGCCGGGGGCGACCTGCAGCATGATCTCAACAACAAGCTGGGCCTGTTCCTGTCCTATCGTAAAGGTAATTACGACATGAGCGGCGACGGCAAGCATCACTACTCGACCGTCGGATCGCAAATCGATATCGACAGTTATCTCGCCGGTTTGTACTACCGTTATGACCGTAACCACTGGTGGACTTTTGCCACCGTATACGGCGGCATTCAGAGAGTTGATCTGAAGACCAAAGACGGCATCAAGTCGGATACCGACGGTACCGAGTTCGGCGGCAGCGTTGAGTTGGGTTATGACTATGCGATCAACAAAACGCTTTATTTGACCCCGAGCGTGGGCGCTTTCTATACTCAGGTAGACTATGACGACGCCACCGACAGTGCCGGCAAGATTGCGAAGTACAACACCTTGCGTCAGTTGGAACTTGAAGTCGGCGTTAAACTGACAAAGGCGTTTGTAATGGACGAAGGCTACGCCAACGTTTATGTCAAACCGAGTGTTGTGCAAACCCTCAACGATGGTGACGAAGTCCAAGTCAGCGGTCTGAGAGAGGTCAACACTTTGGATGACCAGACGTTGGGCCGGGTTGAACTCGGGGGACGCTATGGCTTCACCGAGCAGTTGTCGACCTATGGCTGGGCCAACCACACCTTCGGCGACGACTACAAAGCGTCGACCTTCGGTTTGGGTTTAAGTTACAGCTGGTAAATAAAACAAAATCCCCCTTTTCTCGCGAGAAGGGGGATTTTTGTAAACGGATACGGATGCGAATTTTCTGTCGGCGATTTGTTTATCGCCATTCGCGGCCGCTGAAGTACGAACTGTTGTAACGGTAAGTTACCTGAGAATTTTTTTGCTTATGCAGCAAAAAGTGCTCATGAGAACGACTTCGGCTGAAAGAGCCGGTCCATTCGCTGCCGTCCGAGAATTTCAGACGAACTTCGGTTTCAGTGCCGTTGAAGGGAACAGAGATCTGAATCTCGGTTCGTTCGATAACGGTTACGGTACGCCAATCGGATGTTTCTTCGGTGATATTTGCCACAAAGATGATAAGGCAGAAAAAAAGCGGCCACGGCAGAATAACACATATCGTTTTCAGAAAAAACAGGCAAACATCACCGGCGTCCTGTAAAAATTTTTTCATAGGCTGTCGATTTTAATAATTAAGCTAATTGTATTATAAAACATATTCTCAATAACATAGACGGGCCGTTTTGTCAACATACGGCCCTTCGTTCTCCGTAAAACCGGCAGGCGGTCGGAGTTTGGCGGATTTTCAGGAGCGTGAAACGGTAGCGGCGCGGGCGTAAAAGCGCTTGACAAGCCGCTAAAGTTACCGTAACTTTTTTGTCAATTGTATTTATATATGGAGTGACTTGATCATGAGTAAGGAAAGCATTGATAAAAATCCGTTGCGCGGTATGCGGGATTTTGTGCCGCAAGACTGGATTTTCAGAAAAAAGCTGATGCGGGTATGGGAAAACGCCGCTGAAAAAAGCGGTTTTGTACGTTATGAAACCCCGATTGTCGAACCGCTTTCCCTGTTGGAAAGAAAGAGCGGCGAAGAAATTTCGGAACAGATTTATAATTTTGAAGACAAGTCGGGGCGGAAAATTGCCCTGCGTCCGGAAATTACGCCCTCTATGGTTCGAATCGTTTCTTCCCGTCCCGACGCTTTTCCGACTCAGGGCAAGGTCTATTCTATCGGTCAGTGCTTTCGCTACGAAAGAGCCTCGCTCGGACGCAAAAGAGAACACTTTCAATGGAATATTGACATTGTCGGCGAAAAGAACGTGGTTGCCGAGGCTTATCTGATCAAGACCGCCGTTGATGCCATGGAAGGCCTGGGTTTCGGTGCCGATGATTATAAAGTGCGGGTTAACAGCCGACAGCTGGTTTCGGATTATTTGGAAAAAATTGATATTGTCGGCGAGTTGGCTAAAGGCGTGATGGGCGTGATGGATAAAAAAGACAAGATCTCGCCGGAAGCTTTTGCCGAAATGTTGGCAGAAATCGGCGTTACCGAAGAGCAGACCGCCAAAATCAACAATTTCATGGCAGCCAAAAGTTTGGAAGATCTCCGCCGACTGGGACTGGAAGCCAGTACCGGCCTGAAAGCGTTGGAGGAATTTGCCGCTTATTGCAAAGCGCTCGGCATTGAAAACAATGTTGTGATTGATCCGGCGATTGTTCGCGGGCTGGCTTATTATACCGGGATCGTGTTTGAGGCGTTTGACACTCAGGGCAAATATCGGGCTATTTTCGGCGGCGGCCGCTATGACAATTTGTTCGAAAAGCTGACCGGACGTTCGAATTTTGCAGTCGGTCTCGGCTTTGGCGACGTTGTGGTTGAGGAGTTGCATAAGGAAAAATACCCCGATGAAACGACGGTGCCGGAGGTGGATATATTGCTGGGCGGTTATTCCGAAGAAGTCTGCGGGGAATTGCTGGGTGTTTTCTCACGTCTGCGTGCCTGCCGTTTCTCGGCCGATTTTGACTTCAAACCGGCCAATCTGGGCAAGTTTCTGACCCGGGCGAACAAGCGCAATGCCAAAATTGCCGCCTATATCGGAGAAATTGAGAGCAAGCAGGGGCAAATGCTGCTGAAAAATCTCCGGAGCGGCGAGCAACAGACGGTGATGCTGAATGATGACGGTGCAAGCGCGGCAATAGAACAAATGTTGGCAGCCATTACCGACGAAGATCATTTATAATAACACATATGTTCGTGTACCAACCGACGGTGTATCCGAACGAACAAAGCCTGAAGGAAAATGAAAAATGGCGGTCCTCAATTTTATAACCACCAACCGGAGCAAAATCCGTTCACTGCAAGGCGCGCTGGACGGATATGATGTGGAGGTGAAGACACGGGGACTGGATTTGCTGGAGCCTCAGTATGACACCGTCAACGAAGTTTCGGCCTTTAAGGCGCGTCAGGCTTTTGAACGTCTGCGGGAACCGGTGCTGGTTGAAGACGGCGGTTTTGTCGCGGAAGCTCTCAACGGGTTTCCGGGTGTTTATACCAAATATGCGTTGGCGACAATCGGCGCCAAGGGAATTTTGAACCTGCTGAGCGGCGAAAGCAATCGCCGTGCCCGTTTTATCAGTTGTGCCAGCTATATTGACGAAGAAGGGCAGCTGTATCAGTTTGAGCGCGAGGGCAATTTGGAAATGGAAGTCGGCGACAAGCTGGTTGACATTGATTCGCCGTACGCATGGTCGGAACTGTGGAAGATTTTGTATGTGCCGCGGCTGGGAAAAACAATGTGCGAATTGAACGCGGAAGAAGTGAAGGAATTGTACGGTACGGTTCGCGGAAGCTTGCAGGTTTTTGCCGCCTGGTACGTCAAGCGATTGCATCAAAATTCCGCCGTTGCGTAAAAAGATCGGCGAATGTGTATTTTTTGCTTGTAAGAATCGGAAAGAGAGTCTATTATCCGCTTGAATTTCGTCACGAATCGTGACAATTGCATGCAATTATTTTATTGACACTCATCAAGAGGGGCCGTTTCCCGAGGGTTTGGTGAGGTTTTTCGCTTTTAAAAGTATTCAACCTTCTGCGGTCGGGTTTCGGCGTTGCCGATAGTATTGTCGCAGAATTTAACCATGAGGAATCACGCAAAATGAAAGAATCTTATACGAGCAAAAGACGTGTAAGAAAGAACTTCGGCCGAATCGACTCCGTGTCGGAAATGCCGAGTTTAATTGAAGTGCAAACCGGATCTTACCGCGATTTCATCGAAAACAAAAATTGCGAGTTCGGTTTGGAAGAAGTTTTCAAATCTATTTTCCCTATTAAAGATTTTTCCGGTACCGGCGAACTCGAGTTCGTTAAATACGAACTGGAAGAACCGAAGTATGATGTTGACGAATGCATCAAACGCGACATGACTTATGCCGCGCCGGTCAAAGCGACCCTGCGCCTGGTGGTTTGGGATGTTGACGAAGCCACCGGTGCCAAGTCGATCCATGACATCAAGGAACAAGACGTTTATATGGGCGATATTCCGCTGATGACCGACAAAGGCACCTTTATCGTCAACGGTACCGAACGTGTCGTCGTTTCGCAGATGCACCGTTCGCCGGGCGTTTTCTTTGACAACGACAAAGGCAAAACCGTGGCTTCGGGCAAATATCTGTTTGCCGCCCGCGTTATTCCGTACCGCGGTTCGTGGCTCGATTTCGAATTTGATGCCAAAGATCTGCTCTATGCCCGTATTGACCGTCGCCGCAAGTTGCCGGTCACTTCGATTTTGTATTCCCTGTATTCCAAGGAAACCGAAGAAAAGCTCAAACAGTTGGCTCAGGAAGGCAAAAAAATCGACCGTTCCGAAATTAAAGGAATGGATAAAGAAGAAATCCTCGGTTATTTTTATGATGTTGACACTTATGTTGCCGACAAGAAAGGTTGGAAAAGCAAATTTATTCCGGAACGTTTTCGCGGCGTGAAATTTACCTTTGATCTGATTAATGCCGAGACCGGAAAAGTTGCCTGGGAAGCCGGCAAGAAAATTCCGGCCCGTGCCGCTCAAAAACTGGTAGATGAAGGCCTGGAGTTTTACCGGGTTGCCGAAGACCAGCTGATCGGCAAGTTTTTGGCTTCGGCAATTGCCGACAAAAAGACCGGCGAAGTGATTGCCGATGCCGGTGCCGAAGTTAATCAGGAACTGCTGGATAAAATTAAAGACGCCAAAGTTAACGAAATTAAGGTTTTGTACATTGATAACGTCAATGTCGGCCCGTATATTCGCAATACGCTGGAAGTGGACAAGAACCACAGCCGCGAAGAAGCACTGTTGGATATCTATCGTGTTATGCGCCCGGGCGAACCGCCGACATACGAAACCGCCGATGCCCTCTTTAAGGCTTTGTTCTTTGACAACGAACGTTATGACCTGTCTTCGGTCGGCCGCGTCAAGATGAACACCGCTTTGGATATTCCGTTTGAAGAAGCGCCCGATACTTACCGCACCCTGCGCAAAGACGACATTTTGCGCATTGTTAAGAGATTGGTTGAATTGCGTGACGGCCACGGCGAAGTTGACGATATTGACCACTTGGGCAACCGCCGCGTTCGTTCGGTCGGCGAATTGATGGAAAATCAATACCGCATGGGCTTGCTCAGAATGGAAAGAGCCATTCGCGAAAGAATGAGTTCGGAAGTTTTGAATAATGTGAAGCCGCAGGATTTGGTCAATGCCAAGCCGATTGCTTCGGTTATCCGCGAGTTCTTCGGTTCTTCGCAGTTGTCTCAGTTTATGGATCAGAATAACCCGTTGTCGGAGATCACCCACAAACGCCGTCTGTCGGCCTTGGGCCCCGGCGGTTTGTCTCGTGACCGTGCCGGTTTTGAAGTGCGCGACGTGCATCCGACCCACTACGGCCGTATCTGCCCGATTGAAACGCCGGAAGGTCCGAACATCGGTTTGATCAACTCGTTGTCAACTTATGCGCGGATTAACAAATACGGCTTTATCGAATGTCCGTACCGCAAGATTGTTGACGGAAAAGTAACCAGCGAAGTGGTTTATCTGTCTGCCGATCAGGAAGGCAAATATATCATCGCCGAAGCCAACGCCGAAGTTCGTGAAGACGGCACTTTTGTTAAAGATACGATTGCCTGCCGCAAAGCCGGTGAATTTGAATTCCATACGCCGGAAGAAATCAACTTCATCGACGTTTCGCCGAAGCAGTTGGTGTCGGTTGCGACCGCGCTGATTCCGTTCTTGGAAAACGATGACGCCAACCGTGCGTTGATGGGATCGAACATGCAGCGTCAGGGCGTGCCTTTGCTGCGCTCGGAAGCGCCGCTGGTCGGTACCGGTATGGAAGCCACGGTGGCCAAAGATTCCGGCGCGACGGTGGTCTGCAAATATGACGGCGTGGTTGATGCGGTTGACGCCAACCGGATCGTGGTTCGTTCGGATGACAAAAAAGCCGGCGGCGTCGGTGTCGAAATTTACAAATTGTCGAAATTCCGCCGTTCCAACCAGAATACCTGCATTAACCAGGTGCCGCTGGTCAAAGTCGGTGACGTGGTCAAAGCCGGTGACATCATGGCCGACGGTCCGTGTACCGATATGGGCGAACTCGCACTCGGCAAAAATATGCTGGTAGCCTTTATGCCGTGGAACGGTTTGAACTACGAAGATGCGATTTTGCTCTCCGAGCGGGTTTCGCGCGATGATGTTCTGACCTCGCTGCATATTGAAGAATTTGAAGTAATGGCCCGCGACACCAAGCTCGGACAGGAAGAAATTACCCGTGATATTCCGAACGTCGGTGAAGAAGCGCTGCGTAACCTTGACGAAGCCGGTATCGTTTATATCGGTGCCGAAGTTAAGGCCGGCGATATTTTGGTCGGTAAGGTGACTCCGAAGGGCGAATCGCCGGTAACGCCGGAAGAAAAACTGTTGCGCGCCATTTTCGGCGAAAAAGCTTCCGATGTTCGCGATACTTCGTTGCGCGTTCAACCGGGCATTGAAGGCATTGTGGTTGACGTTCATGTCTTTTCGCGCCGCGGCGTTGAAAAAGACGAACGCGCTCTGGCGATCGAGCAGCAGGAAATTTCCCAGCTGGCCAAAGACCGCGACGACGAAATTGCGATTATCCGCAAGGTGTTCGACGCCCGCTTAAAAGAAATGCTGATCGGACAGACAGTGGTTGACGCGCCGAAAGGCATTGCCAAAAAGTCGGTTCTGAGCGAAGAATCTTTTGCGGACGTTCCGTCTTCGCAGTGGCGTAAGATTGTGGTCAAAGACGAAGAAGCAATGGCCAGAATCGAAGAGTTTATCGCTGCTTTTGACGCACGGGTTGCCGGAGTTCAGAAGCATTTTGACGACAAAGTGGAAAAAGTTCAGCGCGGCGACGATCTGCTGCCGGGCGTTTTGAAAACGGTCAAAGTTTTCATTGCCACCAAGCGTAAAATGCAAACCGGCGATAAGATGGCCGGCCGTCACGGTAACAAAGGTACGGTTTCGCGCGTATTGCCGCTGGAAGACATGCCTTATACCGAAGACGGTACCCCGGTCGACATCGTGTTGAACCCGCTCGGCGTGCCTTCGCGTATGAATGTCGGACAAATTCTCGAAACCCACCTCGGTTGGGCGGCCAAAGAACTCGGCAAACAGCTCAACGAGATGTGCGAACAGTATAAACGCGGCGAAAAAACGCTGGAAGAACTGAACGGCAAGCTGAAAGAAATTTACGGCGAGAAACAGTTCAACCGTGAAATTGCCGATCTGTCAACGGCAGAAAAGGTCGAAATGATTTCGCACGTTAAGAACGGTATTCCGATGGCGACGCCGGTATTTGACGGTGCTCACGAAAACGACATCAACCGTATGCTTGATATGGCCGGCCTGCCGACTTCGGGTCAGATTGACCTCTATGACGGCCGCACCGGTGAGAAGTTTGACCGTAAGGTTACCGTAGGTATCATTTACATGATCAAGCTGCACCATATTGTTGACGAGAAAATGCACGCCCGTTCGGTCGGACCGTACTCTCTGGTTACCCAGCAGCCGCTCGGCGGTAAGGCGCAGTTCGGCGGACAACGTTTCGGCGAAATGGAAGTTTGGGCTTTGCAGGCTTACGGCGCTGCCTATACCCTGCAGGAAATGCTGACGGTTAAATCCGACGATGTCAGCGGAAGAACCAAAGTTTATGAAGCGATTGTCCGCGGCGAAGAAGGATTTGAAGCCGGCGTACCGGAATCCTTTAACGTTTTGGTTAAAGAAATCAAATCGTTGTGCCTGAACATCGAGTTGCAGAACGAAGCCGTTTAGAATTGGAGATAAAAAATATGAATGAAATTATGAAATTTTTTGGTCAGCAGCCGGCAAACGGAGATTCTTTTGACGAAATCAAAATCTCGATTGCCTCTCCTGAACAAATCCGTTCTTGGTCTTACGGCGAAGTCAAAAAGCCCGAGACCATTAACTATCGTACTTTCAAACCGGAAAGAGACGGCCTGTTCTGCGCACGCATTTTCGGACCGGTTAAAGACTATGAATGTTTGTGCGGTAAGTATAAAAGAATGAAATATCGCGGCATCGTCTGCGAAAAGTGCGGTGTCGAAGTCACTTTGGCAAGCGTCCATATCGAACTGCCGGCGCCGGTTGCTCACATTTGGTTCCTGAAGTCGCTGCCGTCGCGCATTTCGATGCTGACCGACATCGGTGTCAAAGCGCTGGAACGCGTTTTGTACTTTGAAAGCTACATCGTGATCGAACCGGGGCTGACCCCGCTCGGCATGTATGAAATGCTGTCGGAAGAGCAATATCAGGAAGCCATTGACGAATACGGCGAAGATTCTTTCCGCGCCGGCATCGGTGCCGAAGCGATTAAGGAAATTCTCGCTTCGATCGATTTGGAAGAAGAAAGAAAGATTATCCGTGCCGAACTGAAAGACAATGCTTCCGAAGCTAAGCGCAAAAAATTGGTTAAGCGTTTGAAAATCATCGAAGCCTTTTTGAATTCGAACACCAAGCCGGAATGGATGATTTTGGATGTGCTGCCGGTTATTCCGCCGGAATTGCGTCCGTTGGTTCCGCTTGACGGCGGCCGTTTTGCCACTTCGGACTTAAACGACCTTTACCGCCGCGTCATCAACCGCAACAACCGTTTGAAACGCCTGCTGGAACTGCATGCGCCGGATATTATCATCCGTAACGAAAAACGGATGCTGCAGGAATCGGTAGACGCCTTGTTTGACAACGGACGTCGCTCACGGGCGATTACCGGCACCAACAAGCGTCCGCTGAAATCGTTGTCGGATATGCTGAAAGGTAAACAGGGACGTTTCCGTCAGAACCTGCTCGGTAAGCGTGTTGACTATTCCGGCCGTTCGGTTATTACGGTCGGTCCGGAACTGCGTCTGCAACAATGCGGTTTGCCGAAGAAAATGGCGTTGGAATTGTTTAAGCCGTTTGTTTATGCCAAACTGGAACTGTACGGACACGCCACCACTATTAAGGCGGCCAAGCGTATGGTCGAAAAGGAACGTCCGGAAGTTTGGGATATCCTGGAAGAAGTCATCCGCGAGCATCCGGTGCTGCTGAACCGTGCACCGACGCTGCACCGTTTGGGTATTCAGGCTTTTGAACCGGTGTTGGTCGAAGGTAAGGCGATTCACCTGCATCCGTTGGTTTGTACGGCATTTAACGCCGACTTCGACGGTGACCAAATGGCGGTACACGTACCGTTGTCGGTGGAAGCTCAGTTGGAAGCGCGCGTTTTGATGATGTCGACCAACAATATTCTGTCGCCGGCGTCCGGTAAGCCGATTATCGTGCCGACTCAGGATATGGTTTTGGGTATTTACTATCTGACTTATGATGCCGAAGGCTTGAAGGGCGAAGGTTCGATTTTTGCCGATTATAATGAAGTGTTGTTGGCGCTGGATGCCAAAACGGTGGATCTGCACAGCAAGATCAAATGCCGTATCACTTATATCGATGACAACGGCGAAAGCCGTTACGGCATTGTCGATACGACGCCGGGACGCCTGATGGTGGCCGAAATTCTGCCGCAGCACAAAGACGTGCCGTTCTCGCTGGTTAACCGCCTGGTTAAAAAGAAAGAAATCGGCGAAATTATCGATATTATCTACCGTCATTGCGGCCAGAAAGAAACGGTTATGTTTGTTGACCGCCTGATGTCGCTCGGCTTCCAGAATGCCTGCAAGGCCGGTATTTCGTTTGGTAAGGACGACCTGATCGTTCCCGATGCCAAACAGGAACTGGTTTCCGAAACCGAAAAACAGGTGAAAGAATTTGAGCAGCAGTACCAGAACGGTTTGATTACCAAAGGTGAAAAATACAATAAGGTGATCGATATCTGGGCCGCTTGTACCGACAAAGTGGCTGACGAAATGATGAAAAACATTTCCAAAACCGAAAACGGCTACATCAACTCGGTTTACATGATGGCTCACTCGGGCGCCCGCGGTTCCGCCGCACAAATGCGTCAGGTTGCCGGTATGCGCGGTTTGATGGCCAAGCCGAGCGGTGAAATTATCGAACAGCCGATTATCTCCAACTTTAAAGAAGGCCTGACGGTGCTTGAGTACTTTAACTCGACCCACGGTGCCCGTAAAGGTTTGGCCGATACGGCGTTGAAAACCGCGAACTCCGGTTATCTGACCCGTCGTTTGGTCGATGTGGCCCAAGACGTTGTGGTTACCGAACAGGATTGCGGTACCGAACGCGGTATCATCGTCCGTCCGGTGGTTGACGGCGGTAATGTGATCGTCTCGATCGGCGAACGCATTCTCGGTCGTACCATTCAGGAAGACGTTATTCATCCGGAAACCGGCGAAGTGTTGTTGAAAAAAGGCAAGCTGATTACCGAAGACGATGTTGAAATCGTGGAAAAAGCCGGTGTCGAACAGGTTCGGATCCGTTCTGTTCTGACCTGCGAATGCGAAAACGGCGTTTGCGCCGCCTGCTACGGACGCGACCTGGCTCGCGGTACGCCGGTTAATATCGGCGAAGCGGTCGGTGTTATTGCCGCGCAGTCGATCGGTGAACCGGGTACCCAGCTGACGATGAGAACCTTCCACATCGGCGGTGCGGCATCCAAATCTGCCGAACAGTCTACGGTTGAAGTTCCGTTTGCCGGGGTGCTGAAACTGGAAAACAACCATACGGTTACCAACTCCGAAGGTCATATCATCGTCTTGTCGCGTAACTGCGAGATCGTGATTGTTGACGGCAACGAACGTGAAAAATCGCGTCATAAGGTTCCGTACGGCACCAAGATTTTGGTTGCCGAAGGCGCCAAGGTTAAAAAAGGCCAGAAAGTTGCCGAATGGGATCCGTTCACGATTCCGGTCATTACCGAAAAAGCCGGTAAAGTTGAGTGGGTTGACCTGATCAACAACATCTCACTGGAAGAACGTGTCGACGAAACCACCGGTGTGGTTGACAACGTTGTTATTGATTGGCATTCGGGAGCAAATTCCGCCAGCCTGAAACCGGGCATTATCCTCAAGGACAAAGACGGCAATCCGGTCTTGTTTGATAATGGCAAAGATGTTCGCTACTATCTGTCGGTAGGTGCGATTCTGACGGTTGAAAACGGTGCCGAGGTTAAAGTCGGTGACGTTGTGGCAAGAATTCCGCGCGAAAGCTCCAAGACCAAGGATATTACCGGCGGTCTGCCGCGGGGAGCCGAGTTGTTTGAAGCCCGCCATCCGAAGGATCAGGCGATTATCTCCGATGTTGACGGTATTGTCGAATTCGGCAAAGACTATAAGGCTAAGCAACGGATTACGGTGGTACCGATGAAGGGTGAAGCGATTGAATATCTGATCCCGAAGGGACGCCATCTGGTTGTTCAGGAAGGCGACGTGGTCAAGAAGGGCGATATGCTGGTTGAAGGTACGCCGGCACCGCATGACATTTTGCGGGTACTGGGCGTTGAGAAACTGGCCGAATATCTGGTTAAGGAAGTTCAGGACGTTTACCGTCTGCAGGGCGTTAAGATTAACGACAAGCATATTGAAGTGATCGTTTCGCAAATGCTGCGCAAGGTTGAAGTTCGGGTTCCGAACGATACCACTTTCCTTACCGGCGAACAGGTTGACCGTGACGTCTTTGAAGCCGAAAACGCCAAGACGATTGCCGAAGGCGGTGTTCCGGCCGAAGCCGATCCGATTTTGCTCGGTATTACCAAAGCTTCGCTGCAGACCAAGTCGTTCATTTCGGCGGCTTCCTTCCAGGAAACCACCCGTGTTCTGACCGAAGCTGCTGTTGAAGGCAAAATCGATCATTTGAGCGGTTTGAAGGAAAACGTTATCATTGGTAAGCTGATCCCTGCCGGAACGGGTATG
>OFGK01000870.1_pt1 | contig 20503 bp, 25 predicted proteins | sample 1521771 | NCBI WGS metagenome assembly OFGK01 (sample SAMEA3504088, study PRJEB24116) | mouse gut metagenome | biome: mouse gut; feature: mouse-associated habitat; material: faeces | place: Denmark | collected 2011 | reverse complement strand
GCCCAGAGATTCAGCTAAGACCGCATCAAGTCAATGCGATTGCCCATATCCTTTACGGCGGCAACACGCTCCTTGCCCACAAGGTAGGGGCGGGAAAAACCTTTGAGATGGTCGCCGCCGCACAGGAAAGCAAGCGGCTCGGCTTATGCCAGAAATCCATGTTTGTCGTCCCGAACCACCTTGTCGGGCAGTGGGCGTCGGAGTATTTAAGGCTCTATCCATCTGCCAATATCCTTGTGACTACCAAGCGGGATTTTGAAACGGGAAACCGCAAGAAGTTCTGCGGCAGGATTGCGACGGGGGCGTATGATGCGGTGATTATCGGGCATAGCCAGTTCGAGAAAATCCCCATCAGCGAGGAACGCCAGAGGGAACAGCTCATGCGTCAGCTTGACGATATTGAGCGTGGCATTGACGACGTGCAGGCATCCCACGGGGAGCAGTTTACGGTCAAGCAGCTTATGAAAACGAGGAAAGCAATCAAGGCGAAGCTCGATAAATTAAACGACACTAAGCGGAAAGACAGCGTGATAAACTTCGAGGAACTGGGCATAGACAGGCTCTTTATAGATGAGAGCCATTTTTACAAGAACCTCTATTTATTTACCAAGATGCGGAATGTCGGCGGCATCGCCCAGACCGAAGCACAGAAAAGCTCCGACCTCTTTATGAAGTGCCGCTATCTGGACGAAATCACGGGAAACCGTGGCGTGGTTTTCGCAACGGGGACACCCATCTCAAACTCGATGGTCGAGATGTACTCCGTGCAGAGGTACTTGCAGTATGACACCCTCGCAAAGAACGGATTGCAGCATTTTGACAGTTGGGCTTCCACGTTCGGCGAAACGGTCACGGCTCTGGAACTCGCCCCCGAAGGCACGAATTACCGAGCCAAGACGAGGTTTGCGAAGTTCTACAACCTGCCAGAACTGATGCAGATGTTCCGTGAGGTTGCGGACATCCAGACCGCCGATATGCTAAAGCTGCCCGTGCCAAAGGTCAATTACCACAACATCAAGACCAAGCCGAGTGAAATTCAGAGCGAAATGGTGGCGGGGCTTGCAAAACGGGCAGAAAAAATCCGTGCGAGATTAGTAAAACCACAAACAGATAATATGCTCAAAGTGACAAACGATGGGCGGCAACTTGCCCTAGACCAGAGGCTGATTGACCCAATGCTGCCAGACGACCCGAACAGCAAAGTCAACGCCTGCGTGGACAATATTTACCGCATTTGGGAGGAACACGCCGACACAAAGGCGGCACAGCTTGTATTTTCCGACCTTTCAACACCGAAGAATGACGGCACATTTAATATTTATGATGATATAAGGGAGAAGCTCATAGCCCGTGGAATCCCTGCGGAGCAGGTGCGTTTTATTCATGAAGCGTCCACCGATGCACAGAAAAAAGAGTTGTTTGCAAAGGTAAGGAGCGGCGAGGTGCGTGTCCTCTTAGGCTCTACCCCGAAGATGGGGGCGGGTACGAATGTGCAGGACAGGCTAATTGCTATCCACAACTGCGACTGCCCGTGGCGACCCTCGGATTTGGAGCAAAGACTTGGTCGTCTGGAACGTCAGGGAAATATGTTCCCAGAGGTGGAAGTCTACCGCTATGTGACGGAACAAACCTTTGATGCTTACCTCTATCAGCTTGTCGAGGGAAAGCAGAAATTTATCTCCCAGATAATGACGAGCAAAAGCCCCGTCCGTTCTGCCGAGGACGTGGACGAAGTGGCTCTTTCATTTGCGGAGGTGAAAATGCTTGCCACAGGCGATGAAAGGTTTAAGGAAAAAATGGATTTGGATATGCAGGTGGCGAAGCTGAAAGTCTTGAAGCAGAGCTACCTTTCCGAGCATTACGACCTTGAGGACAGGATATTGAAGCATTACCCGCAGCAGATTAAAGACTATGAGGAACGCATCACGGCTTATGGGAATGATGCGGAGATTGCCAGTCAGAATAAGCCGCAGGGCGAGGATAAGTTCTGCCCCATGACATTAAACGGCGTGACCTATAAAGAAAAAGCGGACGCAGGCGGGATGCTCCTTGCCATCTGCAAGGAAAATCCGCTGTCACAGCCGATAAAAATCGGCAGTTACCGTGGCTTTCAGATGGAGGTTTTCTATGATACCGTCAATGCCCACTATTGTCTGAACCTCTGCGGAATGGGGAAATACAAAGTAGATTTAGGAGCGGATGCCCTCGGCAATCTGACCAGAATTGAGAATGAGATTGCCAAGCTCCCCGCCCGACTGGAAGCCGCCAAGACCAGAAAGGAGGAAACCATCTCACAGCTTGAAACCGCAAAAGAGGAAGTGAAGAAGCCGTTTGCTTTTGAAAATGAGCTGAAAGAAAAGACGGAACGGCTCAATGCCCTCAATATCGAACTGAATCTGAATGAAAAGGACAATGCCGTGATTGACGATGAGCCAGAGCAGGACAAGGAACAGCCAGAGAAAAAAAGTGTGGACAGGGAGCGGTAAATCCAGTTTGCACATTTGTACTGCTGATTTTGGGGTATTATAATAAGGACGATTAGAAAAAATCGGAGGTGAGGAAGAATGTCTGATGCGTTCAGATTTGAAACTTTTGTAGATGCCCACAGCAATGTATTTAATGAATACCTCGGCTCTGTCGTGGCAAAGCTGTCCAGAGAAAACGAGGAATACCGTGCCGTGAGAGCCGAGATTGAGAGCCTTTATGTGAAATATCCGAAAGTCTTGGGCGTGTTTGATACGGAAACAGCGGAGGAACTGACCGAAGAAGAATGTGCAGCATTGATTGAGGTAATGGAGCTTAGAAACAAACTTACGGATATGGAGATGCAGTCAGTCTATTTCCGTGGGTGTTATGACAGCGTGGGTTATTTGAAAAAGGCAGGGATTTTATAACGGACTGACCGAGGAAAAGGCGGTGTCGGCGTGGAGCTGATGCCGTCTTTTACATAATTCTCTTAATGGATTTTTTAATAAGAGTATGTTATAATTCTAATTAAACAATATGAAAAGGTTGAGGAAATGGCATGAATCAATTACTTCAGTGGATTGGAACTTTTGCATCTATTATTAGTGTTCCACTTGCAATATATTTTTATTTTAAAACGATGGATGGTAAATATGAGAAAGTTAGAAAGGAATTGATTGATTTATTTTCTAACTATATTGGTTCTGGAAATAAACTAACATATTTCTATTTGTCCTCAGTTATTAATGCAAAAGTAAGAGAAAATAATATTAAATTGGGTTATATTACTGAGAAATCAATTATTGAAGATTTAATAGTTGAGATTATTTCTAATTCATTGCTATCTAATGATGCAAAATGTGTTATATTGAAAAATTTAGAAGAGCTTATATCTGAAAAAGAATTAGGGGACGTATCAGAAGAACAGCAAAGCATGGAATATTTGAAAAAGGGTGAAACAACTGGTTTTAAAATCAGTAAGATGATAAAAACAAGTGAAAACGCTATTTCAACAATTATAAGTTGGGTAGGGATTGTGGCAGCGATTTTATCTAGTGCAATTTCAACTGGTGAAATAACAGAGATTTTTTCATCAATAGATTTATCAAGTCCGATTATTCAAATTTTAATAGGAACGATATTGACCATCATAGTTTCTATCATATTTTCGTTAATAGAAAAGATATTAAAAAGAAAATAGATATATTTGAATAGTATAATAGCATTTATTACATTGCATTTTGAAGGGAGGTTTTTTGTTTTGGATTATGATTTTAAATGGATACGTCCTGATATGTCATTATATCACATGGATAAGAACTGTCCATATTCAATAGCCTTATTAAACAGTGGGGATTTAGCCACAGATTTTAATAAATATGCAATAGATTTTTTTGATGCAGCGGAGTGTGTAATTCATTATTTGGGCGAAGATGCAGCAGAAAACGGTGACATAGGAAAACTTGATTTATGGTATTTTGCAATGGTCTATTTATATAGACAAAGTATAGAACTTCTTTTGAAAGCAAATATATTTAAGATTGTCGCCTCAGAAAACGATAGAAAATTGATAATAGGTGACATACGGCATGACCTCAAACAAGGATATGATAAAATACTGGAGCTAAAAGATTTAGAATATACAGATAACGATAATGCTAACTGGTTATGGAGGTATCTAGCGGATATTTCAAGGATTGATAAAGAATCTGATATGTTCCGTTACCCTTTTGGCAATAATCTTAATGTATTATTTGATAAGCAGACACATATTTCTTTAGCGGCAACACATGATAATATGAATAAAGCCTTTAATATTTTGAGTGAGTTATATAAGACGGGAAATTTTACAGAGCAGGAATATGAAGCATATTCACCACAGCTAATTATTGAAGGTGGACATTACTACCAGCAGAGCGTTGTCGGTTATAAATATGCACAGCATTCGTTTTATCCTTACTATTCCTCGTATGAAGAAGTAGGGAATTTTTTAAAAGAAAAGGTTTTGAATGACAATAGAAAAGAATTGTTTATGCCAATGTGCTATATGTATCGTAATGCAGTTGAGCTTGGTTTAAAAAGGATAATTATTGAAGATAGCCACATAGAAAGAACAAAGGCATTGAAGATACTCCGACGAAAAAAGCATAGCATACTTGGACTTTGGAACAGTATTGTCGATGAAGTTGACAAATATTCCAATGCACCAGATGATGACACTACTTTAAATGATACAACACAGTATATCCAAGCGTTTCATGATTTTGACCAAAGTTCTGATTTGTTTAGGTATCCATGTAACAAAAAATTGCAGGTTTACTTTTCAGAAGAAAAGGTATTAGACATAGAAAATGTTTCTTCCTGCTTTGAAGAATTATGTAATTTCTTAGATGCGGTTGATAGTTCATTAAGTTATGTCAAAGATATAGAAGCAGAAATAGCACAAGAAATGGCATCTTATTATGATTATTATTAAAATTGGATTACATAGCCGAGAGGTTTTCATTTACGAAAATCCCTCGGCTAATTCTATTTCTGGAGGTGATTTTTATTTGAATGAGAGCATCTAAACCCTATGTGCAGATTGACCCAGACGTGCTTGGGCAGGCAAGGCAGATAGATTTACTCTCCTATCTTAGAGCCTATGAGCCGAGCAACCTTGTCAAAGTCAAAGGCACGACGAACGTCTACTGTACCGCCGAGCATGACAGCCTAAAGATTTCCAACGGCAAATGGTACTGGTGGTCGAGGGGCTTCGGCGGCTATTCTGCCCTTGATTATCTGATGAAAGTTAAGGAATACGGCTTTGTGGAAGCCGTGGAAATCCTCACGGGGCAGACGATGGCAGACTGGAAACCGCCGCCCCCTGCCGTGAAAAAAGACGAGCCAAAGGTGCTGCTTCTGCCGCCGAAAAATAAAAACTACGACAGGGTTACCGAGTATCTTTTCGGGCGTGGCATTGACTACCAGATTATCCAAGAGTGCATTGCCGAGGGGATTATCTTTGAAAGTGCCGATTACCACAATGCCGTTTTTATCGGAAAGGATGAAAGCGGAACACCAAAATACGCCGCCTGCCGTGGCACGATGGGGAGCTTCAAGCGGGACGCATCGGGCAGCGACAAGCGGTATTCGTTTCGGCTTCTGGCGGGAGAGCCGTGTGCTTCGGTGCATTTATTTGAAGCCGCCATTGATTTACTCTCCTATGCCACCTATTTAAAGTGTGAGGGGAAAGATTATAAAGCGGAAAACCTGCTCTCTTTGTCGGGCGTGTATCAGCCAAAGAAAGAGATAAAGATGAGCAAAATCCCCATTGCCCTTACGACTTTTTTGAAAGCAAACCCACAAATTAAAACTATATTTCTGCATCTGGATAAGGACAGGGCAGGTCGGCTATGTACCGCCGCCTTGAAAGAATTATTGCAGAAAGACTACCGAATCGTTGATGAACCGCCGCCAGTCGGCAAGGACTTCAACGATTTTTTAATGTCCTATCTGGGGATTACAAGGCAGAAACCGAGCCGTGAAAGGGGTGATGCCCGTTGATTGTCTGAGGATTTTTTTCTGATTGGAACAGCCAGACAGCAAAGAAAATCGAAAAAGAAAGAGAGGAAATTGCCATTGAAACAGTATGATATTACGCTCACAGGTCACTTTGAAAAGTCTGTTTCCATCTATGCAGACAGCCCCGAACAGGCGGCGGAAAAGTTAAAGATTGTCCTGTTTGACACCGACCTTATCACATTTTCTGATGAGGATTTTGTCTGCGGAGAAGCAGATATTAAGGATGAAAATGAGGACGGAGATGAAGAAATGGAAACCGAGGGCGGGGGATTTGAGAATGAAGATTGTTCAGACTGTCCGTACTTCTGCCCCGTGTGTGGAGAATGTATGTATGAGGACGGATGTTAAAGACACGTCTTACCAAGCACTGAATTTGGTTATCCATCTGCCGATGGAAACAAAATTCGCTTGTTAGGGGACGCCCCTAATACCCCGTGGAAAAGACCGCTGCCAGAGGACGGCAGGCAGAAAGAAAGGAGATTTTTAAGGATGAGTGATTTTATATATTTTATCCTCGGCACAACGCTCGGCGGGATGTTTGGCGTTGCGTGCATGTGCGTGTTGCAGATTAACAGGCTGTCCGAGGGAAAGGAGGATGCAGATGCGGAAAAGAAACGTACAGATATCAAGACAGAATATGCAAAAGAACTTTCCGAGCTTTTACCGCTTATTAATTTCTGGCTCATGCCGTCGGTATTTCCTGCAACAGAGGAGGAACTGCATCATAAATACCAATTCGTAATGGAAGTATTAGACCATATGGGACTGCCGCTTTTTGATGATGAAATCGTATCATTCACAAAAAAATTTATCAATGATATTTCAGAAACACCCTGCGGGCATACCTCTGTGTCAGAAAATGCAGGCAAAATCAAGGAAAAGGGAGGAAATGAGCCATGACACAAAAATTATTCACTAAGAACTTTATGCTTCTTATTTTGGGGCAGCTAACCTCTTTATTTGGCAATTTTATATTGAAACTTGCCTTGTCCATGTATGTACTGGAAGTGACTGGTTCCGCTGCCATATTTGCGGGGATTTTGTCTGCCGCAACAATCCCGACCATTATTCTGTCACCTTTGGGCGGCATTCTTGCAGACAGGGCGAACAGGCGGAATATTATGGTGGCATTAGACGCATTAACGGGCATATCTGTTTTGTGTGCTGCATTATTTTTGTCTGAAAGTAATGCACTTGCCGTAATCAGTACGCTGCTTATCATACTTTCTGTTCTGGGTGCGTTTGAAACGCCAACGGTTCAGGCGTGTATTCCGACTATGTTACAAGGCGAAAATATTATGAAAGGAAATGCTGTTGTTAATCAAGTGGCTTCTTTGTCCTATTTAGTCGCTCCGATGCTAGGCGGTGTGCTGTATGCGATGCTAGGCTTAAAGCCTGTCATGTATGCAAGTGTCGGCTGTTTCTTTATCACAGCCTTATTTGAATGTTTCATAAAACTGAATTATCAGCGTTCAGAGGGAACAGGCGGTGTGCTGTCGGTTGTTAAGCAGGATTTCTTATCGAGTATGCAGTACATAGCAAAAGAACAGACAAGCATATCAAAGATGTTGCTTTTGACCGCATTTTCAAGATTTTTTGTGATGGGTATTACCATAGTCGGTCTGCCTTATATTGTACGTACTGTCCTCGGTTTGAATGCACAGTATTATGGGGCGGCGGAGAGTGCATTGGCAGTTGCTACAATTTTAGGGAGTGTTGCGGCAGGACTTCTTACAGGAAAATTGAAGATACATAGGTTATCTATCCTGCTTGCTTCTATGGGTGTTTTTATTATTCCTGTCGGGATTGCTTTTCTTTGCCCAGTCAATCCCATTATAAAATATGCTGTTACCATTGTATCGCTTTGCGGTATGCAGATTGCAATCAGTATATTTTCGATTTTTGCGGTTTCCCTTATACAGCAAAGAACGCCGAATCATTTAATCGGGAAAGTAATGGCTTATACATCTACAATTACATTGTGTGTTCAGCCCATAGGACAAATGGTGTACGGTTTTCTATTTGACAGTTTTAGCAATGCGATTTATTTATGTTTTATTCCAACTGGCGTAATTGTATGTGCTGTCGGACTGTCTGCAATGGGCTTTTTTAAGAATATGGAAAAGGAACAACAGGAGGTATCCGTATGAAGCAGGAAAAATGGTTATTATGTCCCATATGCGGAAACAAGACGAGATTAAAATTACGTGAAGATACGATACTTGAAAATTTCCCTTTATATTGTCCGAAGTGCAGGCAGGAAACTCTTATAAATGTCCAACAAATGAATATGTCTGTTATCAAAGAGCCAGACGCAAAGACGCAGAGCCTATGAACTTGTGAAGTATTCTCACATTTCATAGGCTCTGTTTTTTAATAAAGACAAAAGAATTACCAGAGGGTTTATTCCTCTGGCTCTTTTGCTTTACTTATGCTTTTTGTAATTCTTTTAATGATAGTTAGTTCCGTATCCTCGAAAGTGTTAGGGAGTAGTACATCCGCTTGCCGACGTAAGGTTGTTTTTTATTTTTATCAAAATTAAGTATTGACCTATTAGGTAAAAAGATATACAATGATATTGACCTATTAGGTAAACACTTTCGATATAAAAGGAGAAGAATGGTGGCTAAATTATTGAATTTAGAATCTGGGCGGAGAGATGCTGTCCTAAACGCAGCATTAAAAGAATTTGTATTACAAGGATATGACAATGCTTCAACAAATGTAATAGCAAAAGAGGCAGGGATTTCAAAAGCTCTTATGTTTCACTATGTAAGCAACAAGCAAGAATTATTTTTGGTCGTTTATGATTATTTTTCTGACCTTATGAAAAGAGAATATTTCGATTTAATGAATTATGATGAAAAAGACATTTTTGATAAACTGCGTCAATCCTATTTTTTGCAAATTAAACTATCTGAAAAATATCCTTTTATTTTTGATTTTAATAAATTGACACGGGCAACTAATTCCAATGAAGTAAATAAAGAACTTGAAAACAGAATGCGTGAACAGCATTTAAGCTGCTATCCAAAACTTTTTGACGGAATAGATGAAACGAAGTTTAGAAAAGGGTTGAACATTGAAAAGTGCAAGCAGTTTATATTTTGGTCTAATATCGGGTTTACGAATCAAATACTTGATAAAATAAGAAATAGTGAAAATTCTTATATGGATTGTGATTCTATCATGTCAGAACTGGATGAGTATTTTGAAGAACTTAGAAAAATTTTCTATGCTTAAAAATATAAAGAAAAATTGGAAAACAGGTAATCAACATTGGCGAAAACGTATCTGTATGGCATTAGGATTTATCTTTGTGATAATAGCAGTTTTTGTCCAATGGAATGAAAGGAATGGGAATATGACGGAAATAAGTACCCCTATCATTGTTGGGTTTCCTTTAAAGGGCGAATGGCTCTCACCAAATACCCCAGGAACAAAAATTCCTAGCCACGGGACAGACCAGTTAGGGACAACATATGCCTACGACTTTATACAAGTGGACTGGAGCAGAGCAGGGCATCCTGCTTATCATGTGAGTTTTCTGCAATATCTTCTTTTTGGTGTTTCCTTAAATGAATATTATGGTTATGGACAAGAAGTATTTGCTCCCTGCGACGGTATAGTTGTTCAAGCAGAGGACGGATATAAAGAAAACATACGGACAAATTTATTTTCGGACTTGTCTAATGCTTATAAAAATGCTCATTACTTTCATCCAACAACAGATGATATACAATCAGTTGCGGGGAATTACATTATTATAGAATATGATGCAAATGTGTATGCTGCTTTATGCCATCTTCAAACAGGGTCAATCCAAGTTAAGGCAGGTCAAGAGGTAAAAAAAGGAGATTTTATTGGTAGAGTAGGTCATTCTGGCAATTCTTTTTTTCCACATTTGCATTTTCAACTTATGGATAGTTGTGACATAGCTACCGCAAATGGCTTACCTTGTGCTTTTGAGGAATATGAGATATTTCAAAATGGAGAATGGAAAACAGTAACTAATGAAATCCCTACTAACAAGGATAGGATAAGATTTCGAACATCAAATTCAGAAACGGAATGAGGTTGTGTAATGATAAATACTGAATGGATACGATGCCCTGTTTGTGGCAGTAAAACTCGTGATAAAATTAGGAAAGATACCGTTTTAATGAACTATCCTCTTTACTGTCCAAAGTGCAAGCAGGAAACATTGATTGAAGTAAGTAATTTGAAAATGACTGTTATCAAAGAGCCAGACGCAAAGACGCAGAGCCGATGAACTTGTGGGATACCTCACAGCTCATCGGCTCTGCTTTTAGAAAGAATAAATATTTAGTTGTTGGTATTTGTGCTTATTGTAGCAGTTTGTTTCTGCATTTCATTTAATTTTTTGTGAAGCGGCAGTGCCATAAATACCGTTATGATTGCAGAAAGCACATCGGCAATCGGTTGGGCATATAGGATACCGTTAAGCCCCCAGAGCATAGGCAGAAGCAGGATAACAGGGATGAAACAAATTCCTTGCCTGCAAGCTCCGAGGATAAATCCCTCTCTGCCTTTTCCTAAAGCGAGGAACAGGGAAGAATACACCGTATAAAATCCAAAGAGCATAATGGAAATGCCGTTTGCCCTCAAAGATGCTGCCCCGATGCGAATCATCTCGGTATCGCCCTTTGTGAACTGGGAAACGATAGCCGTAGGGAACAGAGCCAGTATCACACCGAAAATCACACAGAAAACCGTAGACCATAGGATGGAAGTCTTGATTGCTTCACGCAGACGGTCAAACTTCTTCGCCCCGTAACTGTACCCTGCAATGGGCTGAAAGCCTTTGATGAACCCGAATACGGACAAGCTGCCCATTGAAATAAGGCGGGTAACAACGCCCATGCCTGCAATGGCAGAGTCCCCGTAATCGCCAGCGGCATTGTTGATTAAGGAAATGGACACACTCGTTAAAATCTGGAATACCAATGTCGGGATGCCGATTTTGAAAATCTCAGACATGGTTTCTTTTGTATATGTGCAGTCCTTAACCCGAAAATGGAATACGCTTTTTTTCCGAAGAATATAGGTCAAATATACGCAGGTTGAAACGACTTGTGAGATTGCGGTCGCTATCGCTGCTCCCGCTACGCCTAAATCAAACACATAGATAAACAGCGGGTCTAAGGCGATATTGAGTACCGCACCCGTCAGCAAGGCGCACATGGTTGTTTTAGCAGCTCCCTCGCTAGTCACAATGTTATTCATCGTGACATTGAATACATTGAAGATGCAGGAAACAATGTAAATGCCTGCGTATGTGGCGGCATAAGGCAGGATGCTGTCGGTTGCCCCTAAGAGTTTCAAAATAGGGTGCAGGAACGCCATAGAGATAATAATGATGACCGCTCCGACGGACACGCTGCTGTATAATGCGGTGCTTGCAACCTTATCCGCATTTTCTTTATCGCCCCGACCTAATAGTCTGGAAATATAAGAAGCGGCTCCGTTGCCGAATAGCAGACCAAGACCGACAACAACCTGTCCGAGCGGGTAGACAACGGAGATTGCCCCCATCTGGCTCTCACCTAACCCACCGACAAAGTAGGCATCCACAAGATTGTAGAAAGCGTTTACCAACATACCAATCATGGTTGGGATTCCCATTGCTAAAAGTGCTTTTGGAATGGATGCACTGCCGAGCAGCTCCATTTTTTTGCTTTGACTGTTCATTGTGATTCTCCTTTCACTTGACATATGGTTTATTGTATAGTACTATAAAATATAGTAATTGCGACGCAGGGATTATAATACTATAATTTATAGTAGTTGTCAATAGAAAAGGAGGAAATTTGAATGGCGACCATTGATTTGATTGTATTGGGAATGTTAAAAAAGGAATCTTTGAGTGCGTATGATATTCAGAAACTGGTGGAATACCGAAACATATCGAAATGGGTGAAAATCAGTACACCGTCTATTTATAAAAAAGTGCTTCAGCTAGAAGAAAAGGGGCTGATTAGTGGGCATACCGAAAAAGACGGAAAGATGCCAGAAAAGGCAGTATATACGCTAACTGATGCAGGAAAAGAAGAATTTGAAAAACTGATGCTTGAAATATCCCGCAAGCCAATCAACATCTTTTTAGACTTCAATGCCGTTATCGTGAATTTGGAAAGCATGACAAAGGAACAGCAGAGAGATTGTCTGGACAGCATTGAAAGCAACATGAATGTGCTGAAAACCTATCTTGAGGAAAATATTGCATTGAAAGAGAGTGACCCAGATATTCCCGTTACCGGAATGGCAGTTTTACAGCAACAGTTCCTTTTGGTACAGGCAATCGAACAATGGATTGCAATGCTGAAAGAGAAATTACAATAAAACATAGCAAGAATCATGAAAAGATATAAATTCCTTTGTGTTACAATACTTTACTAGAAACACCCTGCGGGCATACCATTATGCCCAAAAGGTGCGGGCAACAAAGAGGAAAGGAGGAAGCCTAATGCAAGGTCAGACAGTACATATTGTTTCACAGGCGATTCGCTATATAGAAGAACATTTGCATGATAAATTGGATTTGGATATGGTAGCGGCTGCGTTACATTATTCCAAATACCATCTGCATCGGATTTTTACAAAGACTGTCGGTTTGACGATTCACGAGTATGTGAAAAGACGGCAGCTTACAGAAGCGGCAAAACTTCTGGTGCTTTCTGAAAAGCCGATTCTTGAAATTGCTCTTATGAGCGGATATGAAAGCCAGCAGGCATTTACGGATATTTTTAAGGCAATGTATAAAACTGCCCCTGCGGAATTTCGGGAAACAGAGCATTTTTATCCGTTGCAGCTTGAGATTCATCTAAAAGAGGAAGTGATAAAAATGGATTTTACAAAAGACAATATAAAATTTGCCACGCCTGCGGATGTTGATGACTGGATAGAGTTGGTAAAACTTGCGATTGACGGATACCCGTGTCTGGATAAAGAAGAATACATGGAAAATCTGCACCAATATATTGCGGATAAAAAGGCGTTGATTCTGCGTGATGAGGGTATGGCAGTCGGTATTATGGGATTTTCAGCCGACACGGGGAGCATAGATTTTTTTGCGGTACACCCGCAGTATCGGCATCTGGGGATTACAAAGCTGTTCCTTGATAAACTTGTGGATGAATTGCTCTGCGGCAGGGAAATCACTTTGACAACATACCGTGCAGGCGACAAGGCAGATACTGGCTACCGTGAGGAATACTATCGTCTGGGCTTTGCGGAAAGAGAGCTGCTTGTGGAATATGGGTATCCGACACAGCGTTTTGTGCTTCTTCCAGAGAATAAGGAGGAAGTCGAATATGACAGAAACACAGAGGAGTCCATTAGCTGAAAGTTTCAATGCCGTATCTCTGATTAAATTCGCTTTTCCAAGCATGGTGATGATGCTGTTTATGGGGCTATACACCATTGTGGACACTATTTTTGTGGCACGGTTTGTTGATACAAATGCCCTGTCATCCATCAATATCGTTTGCCCCGTCATCAATGTGATTGTTGGATTGGGAACGATGCTTGCGACAGGCGGGAGTGCGGTTGTTGCGAAGAAAATGGGGAGCGGTAAAACCGAAGAAGCCAGAAGCAATTTTACGCTTATCATCATCACGGGAATAATGACAGGTCTGGTTATTACTATTATAGGATGGTTATTTCTGGATGAAATAGTCTGGGGATTGGGTGCAAGCGAAATTTTATTCCCCTATTGTAAAGACTATCTGAAAATACAGCTTATCTTTGTGATTGGGAATATCATGCAGGTGTTGTATCAAAATCTGTTTGTGACAGCGGGAAAGCCGACGTTAGGGCTTGTGCTTTCTATTTTGGCGGGTATCGCTAATATTGTTTTTGATTATGTTTTTATCGTCCTGCTGAAAATGGGGATAAAGGGAGCTGCTCTTGGGACAGGCATCGGATATATGATACCGACAGTTATCGGCACAGTATTCTTTTTGACTTGCCATAGCATGCGGAAAAGGCTGCCAGTGGCAGGCTTTGTAGCTGGAAGAAGTGAGCTGCATTTCTGTAAACCTAAAATGGATGCGGGTGTATTGATAAAGAGTTGCTCTAACGGCGTGTCCGAAATGGTAAGCCAGTTGTCAACTGCCGTGACTACATTTCTGTTTAATGCGACAATGATGAGCTTGTTAGGCGAGGACGGGGTGGCAGCGATTACGGTCATCATATATTCACAGTTCCTGCTCACGACCCTTTATATTGGGTTTTCTATGGGAGTAGCTCCTGTTGTAAGCTACAATTATGGCAGCGGGAATGTGAATCAGTTAAAGAAAGTAGTCCATATTTGTTTCCGCTTTATAACGGCTGTATCCATTTTTGTATTCCTGTTCTCGTTCTTTGTGGGAGAAAGCATTGCCAGAATATTTGCAGAGAACAATAAAAATGTTTTTGAGATTACAAAAGCAGGGTTTACTATTTTTTCATTTAGTTTCCTGTTTTCTGGATGCAATATTTTTTCATCTGCGTTATTTACGGCATTATCGAATGGAAAGGTATCAGCAGCAATCTCTTTCCTGCGGACATTTGGATTTATTACGGTTTTCCTTTTGGTTTTGCCCCACTTTTTGCAGGTAACAGGAGTGTGGTTAGCGATTCCTATTGCGGAGTTTTTAACTCTTTTATTGACGATATATGTGATATTCAGAAATCGTACTTACTACAAATATTTGTGAAAGGCAGGTGATGGGGGAAGATAGAAATGGGCGTTATATCCTTTTGGCAGAAACTACTAAATAAGGAAGTGATTCAATGGGCAAGGTACTAATTGCCACATTTGAGGACGAAGAAGAAATAATACTTAACGAATTGATTTGTTTTCTTAAAAAGAAAAATAGCGTAAATATTATGAATGTTTTTTCTGCAAACACTTTCTTAGAGTACGAAGGACTGACCATTGATCTAAGAAGCCGGATGGTTAAGGTGGATGGGAAAAACATAGGATTAACAAATTATGAATTTGAAATTCTGTATCTTTTGGCGCAGAATCCAGGACAAGTATTTTCAAAGGAACAGATATATAATCAAATATGGAATACTCCTTATTGTGGAGCTGAAGATAATGTAATGAGTTTAATCAGGAGAATCCGAAAGAAGATTGAGCCTGATCCGGCAAAACCGATATACATTCTCACTGTTTGGGGAGTAGGATATAAATTTAATAACGCAATAAAAAGAAAGTAAGCGGTATCTGGAAAGAAATGGACAGTATCGCTTATTATATTGGTTTTATATTGACTTCCTAACAATGTTAGGATATAATATTCCTAATATTATTAGGAAAGGTGGAGGAACTATGCCGAGACAAGGGCTTACGAAGGAAATAGTAGTTAGAACGGCAGCATTATTGGTGGAAGAAAAGGGATATGAAAATCTAACATTGCATAAACTGGCGGCCGAGTTAGACATCAAACCTGCTTCGCTGTATACGCATATCAAGGGAATTGATGAACTATATGTATCTCTTGGCCAGTTAGCGTTAAGCGATTTAAGCGATGAGATGTTGGATGCTGTGAAGGGGAAGAAACAGGGAGCAGCACTTCAGGCGATTGCTGATTCATATTATAACTATGCGAAACAAAATCCAGAGATGTATCGGATTATTATGAAAGTTCCTCATAGTAATTCAGAGAGGTTAGTTGAAACAGGGCGAAGTGTAAAGTCAATTTTATTCGAAATACTGTCCCAATACATACAAGAAAGAGCAGAAATTATTTATTATTCCCGATATTACCATAGTATTCTGCATGGCTTTGTTTCCTTGGAACGGGCAGGTTTTTTTGATGATGAATTTCCGATAGAAGAAAGTTTGTCAAAAGCGGTAGATGATTTCATCAGGCAGCTTAAAAACAGGTAACTTGCTTGTAGGAGGTATGAAATGGCTATAGATATTTTAATGTTTGAGTGCAGCGGCATGAAAGATGGAGAAAAGTTTCCAATAGTGCATACAGGGCGGGGACGAGATGTTTCTCCTGAATTTGTAATAAAAAATTTATCTTCATATGCGAAAACCCTTGCTATTACGCTTGAAGATATAAAGCATCCGCTTTTTAAAAATTTTACACATTGGCTTATTTATAATATACCTGCTAAAGAACAAATAAACGGAGCAATTCCATGTGGAAAAATTGTTCCAGGTTTAGGGGATGCCAGACAGGGAATGGGGTATGGTTGGTATAAATATGCAGGCCCCAAACCACCGAAAGGCAAACAGCATTTATATCGGTTTACAGTGTATGCTCTTGACAGTAAGGTTGATTTGAAAGGATTTCCCACCAAAAGTCATTTTATAAAAATGGCGAAAAAACATATTATTCAACAAGGCAGCATTGTTGGCAAATACGAATAAAATTTTAGTGTGTATTTTGGGTTGACTTGAAGTGTACTTCATAGTCTATGCTAATAAAGAAAGGCGGGATTATATGTATTCAGCAAAAGAAGCCGCAGAAATAACGGGACTCTCCACAGCGGCTTTAAGATATTATGAAAAGGAGAAACTCATACCGCAGATAACCAGAACGGATCAAAAGTACAGGCAGTATACTGATACAGATATTGAGTGGATAAAAATGGTGCAGTGTATGCGCATGGCGAATATACCTATTCGTTCCATTAAGCAATATGTTTCATTGCTGATACAAGGTGGAAAAACTTTAGAACAGCGCTATAGCATGGTACAAAATCATATACATGATATTGAAAATCAAATGAGGAATCTGCAAAATGCACTTACTCTGACCCAAAAGAAGCTGGCATTTTATGAACAACTTTTAAAAGATCCTTCTTATAAAAAAATAACATATATGGAAGAGTGGAAGTTGTTTCGACATGGAGAAAGCTAAAAGAAAATTTTAATGAAAAGGAGAAAGATAATGCCATATATTACCATTGAAAGCGGAAATTTATCTGAAACACAAAAAGAGGAATTAATCAGGCGATTAACAGAAGTATCTTCGGAGATTATGAAGGTGCCGCAAGAATTTTTTGTGACTACCATCAAGGAAGTATCTGACAAAAATTTTGGTATTGGCGGAAAAACGATTGATAAAGTGAAAGCAGAATATATGCAGGTACATAAATAAGTCATGGCAAGCCGTAAGGACAGAAATGGAGAAAATCAATGAAAAATGCTATGATTACAGGCGCTACAAGTGGAATTGGAAAAGCATTGGCTGAAAAATTTGCAAGTCAGGGAACTAATGTAATACTTGTTTCAAGGGACAGAGATAAATTAAAGCAGCAGCAATTATTTTTACGAAATGAATACCATGTAACAGTATATTATATTGCCTGTGATCTGGAAAAGGAAGATGCAGCCGACTATATAATGGAACAGATCAGGCAGTGGGGAATATTGGTTCATATTCTTGTAAATAATGCCGGTTTCAACGAATGTGGATATTTTAGACATACAGACTTAAAGAAGGAGATTGAGATGATAAATCTTCATGTTCGGTTTGTAACAGAACTGACAAAACGTATATTGGTCAGTATGGAGGAAAATGATTATGGGAGAATTCTTAATGTAGGCTCAACAGGGTCTTTTATACCCTCACCTACGGATGCGGTTTATTCTGCAACGAAGGCATATATTATGTCCTTTTCAAATGCTCTGTGTGGAGAATATAGAAGAACCGGAATAAAGGTTAGTACTTTATGTCCTGGTGCGACACAGACAGAGTTTGCCTCAAAAGCCAATATAGAAGACACATTACTTTTTAAATTAGCGGTAATGAAGCCGGAGAAGGTGGCTCGGATTGCTTATTCTCAATTGATGAGAGGGAAGAGAATAATTATTCCAGGAATATATAACAAACTATTGATCGCCTTTGCTAAAATATTGCCTGTCAGCATTACAAATAGGATGACATTGTACATGATGAAAATGAGGTGAAATAAGATTTGTCATAATAAATGGTTGGAAAAGAAATATACAGTGTCATTCAGGCAATAAAACATTTTTGTTAATGTAAAATAACAGAAATTAGAAACAGATTGGATTTTTGAATTCACTTCCTGTATAGAATTAAGTATGTTTTTCGTACAATATTAAAGGAGTGATTTTGTGGGAAAGATGTTTGTTGCGATTTTTAATGATGGGGAGGAAAATATTTTCAATGAATTAATGTTGTTTGCAGAGAGGAAAGGCTATAATATGTCTAAATCGAGTAGTGCTTTTCCAGATAATTGTTTAAAATATGATACTCTTAGCATAAATGTGAAATATCGGACGGTGAAAGTAGATGGTAAAAAAATAGAATTGACTAATTATGAGTTTGAAATTCTTCATCTGCTGGCACAAAATCCAGGACAAGTGTTCTCAAAAGAACAGATATATACAAAGGTATGGAATGCGCCTTATTGTGGAGCCGAAGATAATGTAATGAGTTTAATCCGGAGAATCCGAAAGAAAATTGAACCTGATCCGGCAAAACCGATATACATTCTTACTGTTTGGGGAGTAGGATATAAATTCAATAATGGGTAGTGTATTTAATTTTGTGTCTACATCCTTCCTCCTTATTCCGGAGGCCGGGTGTGGGCAGAGCCCACAAAGCCTTATAAATACTGGAGATTCTAGCAATTGTCTATGTTGGTAATTAAAGGAAGGTAGAATCTTAAAGACACAAAACTAATTACACCCTCCAATAATGCAATAAAAAGAAAGTAAGCGGTATCTGTCAAAATAGAACAGAGCCGCTTATTTGTTTTCTGTGATTCCTAAAAGATAATCTGTAGATACATGGAAGTAATTGGCTATAGCCACAACTTCATAATCCGGTACGAATCGTTTTCCCTGCTCAATCCTTAAAATTGTCAGGTCTGTAAATTCAAATCCTTCGGTTTGAAGCCGTGCGGCAAGTGTTTTTTGTGAAATCCCCTGGGATTTCCGTAAAGCCTTGAGTTTGTCTCCAATAATATTTTTCGATTTTCCATTCCAATATATTTTCATTTGATTCCCCACTTCTAAAGTTGAAGTATATATTATTGATTTTATCGAATTGGGATGTTAATATACTTCTAAAGATGAAGTTTTGAAAAAATGAGCAGAATTATCATAGAATGGTCACAATAAATACAAAGGAATTTTAAAAAACGGAAGGAGATTATGATGCAGAACGAAGTATGGAGTGAAATAGGAATGTTTTTGAATGGATTGCGATGTGGGAATGTGGAACGTGAGAGTTATATTCAGATTCCAGAACTAGCAGAGGCACAGAAGCAGAAAAGGGTAGTACAGGAAACATTCGTGAAAGAATTGGGAACAATGGAATCTGGACAGCGGGCATGTGTGGAGAATTATATGGAAGCACTAAAACATCTTGCGTTTGTGTCAGAGGAACAGGCATATTGTCAGGGATATGTGGATTGTATCCAGTTGCTTGCCGGATTAGGCGTGTTGAAAGAATTTCCAGACATAAAGGAACTGGTTAAAGAAATTACAAAATAGAAAATACTAAAATGGCTCATTTCCTTATATGGAGTGAGCCATTTCCATTTATACCGTTATATGAAAGAGTTGCGATGTTTGGTGCATTGAAAAATTCTGTCGATACAGCGGTGTAAAAAATGGGATTGACAGAAAATATCAGACTTTTATCAAATTCTGTCAAGGATTACTTGCTATCATTATTATTGGATTCTGTAGTTGGCCGTAATAAAGCGGTAGCCGTTGCAAGAAGGACTTGAAGCTGATGTTCGTCACAATGGGTCAACAGACGCAGCAGTTGTTTGTATGTAGAGTTGTCGGCATTCCCATTTGGATAGACATAATCATTAGCAGAGAGATTTAATACTCTCATGGCTTTGCAAAATACCGGAAGGCTTGGGGTACCTTTATATCGTTCCAGGTCACCTAAGTAGGCAGATGACAGACCGAGTTTTTCAGCAAGTTCTTCTTGTGTCCAGTGCAGATCCATCCGTGCGTTTCTAATCATTGTTGCAAATAACGTATTTGGAATATCCATGTTTATTCACCTCCTATAATATAGTGTATTACCCTGACTTTTAAAAGTGAAAAGGGTGAAAACCTATAATAATACGAGGGTTTAAACCTATGTAGAGCATACAGATACTTTTTCGGATAAAAAAAACAGATTCCGGAAAAGGTTCTTCGTATGCTCTTTTTCTGTTCCGGAATCTAGCTGGAGAACAGGTTGGGTTACAAGGTTTCCATTTGTCAGCAAAATAATTTGCTGCCGGGTATTCAATTAAAAAAATCTTAGTCAGCACTGTTCTGGAAAACACCCTTGAAGATAGGGTAAAAACCTATTTTGAAAATGGGGTTATAAATTATATGTTTATAAAATGCGTCCAGTGGACTTCTGTCCATTTGGGCGTTTTTTATATATTTGAAAATTTTTTAAAAAATTTTCTTCCAGACCCGAACATTCAGTGCTTCCCATTCGGGCTATTGAATGAAAGGGGA
>OFGK01000858.1_pt1 | contig 20834 bp, 19 predicted proteins | sample 1521771 | NCBI WGS metagenome assembly OFGK01 (sample SAMEA3504088, study PRJEB24116) | mouse gut metagenome | biome: mouse gut; feature: mouse-associated habitat; material: faeces | place: Denmark | collected 2011 | reverse complement strand
GAAGTCTATGCAACGGAGCCGGACAGGGCATTCTGGCGGGAACTTGCCAAGTGTAATCAGCAGGAATTTGAAAAAAGCGGCACAAACGGGAAATGTATTGAGGCAAGGGAGCTGATGATCGCCCTGCCGGAGAGTTTTATAAACTATGACCATGACTATCTTTTGAAAAAGATGGTAGACGAATTTAAGGAAAAGTATGGCGTGGAGTGCTTTGCCGCACTCCACCACAATAAACGGAAAACAAATCTGCATATCCATATGATATTTGCGGAGAGAAAGCGGTTAGACCAGCCAGAAGAAAAGACAGCTACACGGAATATGTTCTATGACGAGCAGGGGCATCATGTGCGAACAAAGAAAGAGATATTTGACGAGGACGGAAATATCCGCAAAGGCTGTAAAATCATCAAAAAAGGTGAAGTGTATGAGCGTAAGAATTTTACCGTAAAAGATAGCCGTTTTAAGCAGGAATCTTTTCTGGATGAAGCAAAAGTATTTTATACGGATCTGATCAACCAGATGGCGCTTGATGATAAGGACAGGCTCAGCATTTTTGATAAAAACGGTCCGTACCTTGCCACAAAGAAAGTCGGCAAAAACAATCCGAAAGCGAAGGAGATAAAGGCAGACAATGAAATCCGCACGGAATGGAACAGGGCTGTTGACCGAGCGATCGTAAGCGGCCTATCCGAATCAAAAATTTTGGAATTAAAGAAAACGGAGATCACGGACAGGGTAAAGGAATCCGTGGAGCAGAACGGGAAAAAGCCGGAACTGTTTGGGGAGATTGTCAGGGCGGCGATTCTGTTATTAGAACTTCTGATTGCGAAAGCCATGCGGAAGGTAATGGATATAGCGGAGAAAGTTATCGGAAACGCTGTTGACGGCGTAAAAGAAAGATCAAGAGAAACGGAAAACTGTATCCATGCAGGAGATACTTCGGCAGTCCAGTCGGAAAGGAAGAAGATACCATTTCCCATAAATCCGCATCGGAAACCGAATATGCAAAAAAATACAGAATATCCAGCGGTTGTGTCCACAGGGAAAGAAAGTATTATTAAGCAGATAAAGACTGAACAGAATCCTGTTCCGACTGAAACCGAACAGACAGCGGAAAGGCCGCCATATCCAAGACCTTCCGTGCTTGCAAGTAAATATCCCCGCCTGCAAGAGATCGAGGGCAGGCTGAAAGAACAGAACAAGGCAATCTTTGGACGTGAGAAAAAGAGGGATGAACTAAAAAAGGAACTGTCAGGATGCACGGGCATTTTCAAAGGCGGCAGGCGCAAGGAGTTACAGCAGGAGATTGACCATCTTGACAATCAGATATCCAATATGAAAAAAAGGCTTTCTTCTATTGTGAAAGAATATCATTTTGATTCTGTTCAGGCATTTTATAAGGAACTTAATGCGGCAAAGAAAGAGAATCAGGATTATGAGACAGCTTGTGTGGAGTATGAAAAAAACTACGGAGAAAAAGTAGTGGATACAAGGAGCGTCAGGAACAAGCTCAGGCAAAAAGAGCAGATAGTAAAAGAAAAAGAGACGAGCGGGGCGCATCAGTCAAGACAGAAAGATAAGGGGGCAAGGTAGTCCCATCTGGAGCATAAAGATTTGCGGAGTCTTGACAGCATGGATGACACTGCAGAGGAAGCGGCAGGATACTTAAACAGCAACAGGGATGTTTACCTGCTCTGTGACAGCAAGGGGATCTGTTCTGTAGCTGCCGCTAAGATAAGGGAGCATGAAATGCATGTCAAGGATTTGCTTGCGCTGATAAAATATACCACAAATGGGGACAAAGACGAAAAAATACTTGAAAACCAGAAGGTTCTGAAAACCCCTGTTGTAAGAAATGGAAAACAGGCTACGGCAGGTTATCAGCCGGATATCTGGAAAGAGTGGAAGTGACAGGAAAACTCGATTTTGTCTAATAAAAGTATTGAATTGTCTCCTGTATCGTATTATACTATAAATATAGTACATGTTAAGGAGAAGACGAATATGACAGAAGCGGAATTGGAAATCATGGAAACATTGTGGGAAAAAGGAGAGCCGGTATTTCTGGGAGAGCTTTTGGATGATTTCAATGCGAGGACACAAAAGGACTGGAAAAAGCAGACACTCAATACGTTCCTGTTCAAGATGCAGCAGCAGGATCTGGTAAGGGCAATCGAAGGAGAACGGTTCAAACGGTATGTTCCTGCCATTACCAGGGAAGCGTATCTGGAAGAGGCGACCCATAGTTTTTTGGTCAAGAACTACGGAGGATCATGTGCAAAAATGCTGGCAATGTTAAGCGGCGGGGAAAAGCCGGATGAAAAGGAGATTGAAGCATTGCGGCAGATGCTGAAGGAGTGGGAGAAACAATGAGATTATATGTACATATGATAATGTGCGGAAGTATCTGTACATTGATGTATATTTTGTTTAACACCGTTCTGTCGTATGAGCTGCCATTAAAATGGAAAAGATGGTTGCTCAGGACCAATATCATTTTTTATCTTCTGCCTGTCCCGTGGCTGGCCGCGGAACTGAAAAGTGTGGTCAGGATGCTGCTGGAGGTTGTGGCAGGGGTCAGCTTTCCAAAAAACCATGACATAAAAGAAATAAATGTCTTCAACGGAACAGATCTATGGAAAAGTATGCTTGTTTTTGATGCGGAAGGGAAACTGGTCTATATTACGGGGTATGAAAAGTACATACCCGCGATCAGGACTGTTCTGACAGTATGCATAATAGCATTAATTACATGGATCGCGCTGTATATCAGGATCAGCCTGCAATGCAAAAGTAAGATGGTATTTTTAGACAGAACCCATCATTATATAGAAGATCAAGGCACGGGAAAAAAGGTGGCAGTGGGTATCTCGCCCTGTGTTGCTTCGCCTGTGACTGTCGGACTGGTAAAGCCAGTCATCTTACTTCCTGTGGACTATCATGGATATCAGGATGCACTGGATGAAGTGCTCCTCCACGAATTAAACCATGTGTCCTGCAGGGATGCCATAGAAAGATTTTTCTGTTTTAGTGTTATTGTAGTACATATCTTTAATCCGCTGGCACATTACCTGTTTCGGGAGATGGTTGCAGTCAGTGAGATGATCAGTGACGAGGCAGCACTAAAGGGCAGGACGAAAAAGCAAAAAGCGGATTATATCAGATGTATCATGACCGCATCGCAGGGTGACAGCCAGTCAATGGTATTGACGCCGTCACTTGGGATATCAAAAAGTTTATTGAGGAAAAGGATGGAGAGGATTATGGGAACAGGGAGAAAGAAAGTCTGGAAAAAGGGGATGGCAGTGATCCTCATGACTGTATGTGTGCTGGGCAGCAGCATTCCGGCAATGGCGTATCAGAAACCATGCGCTATTTGGGAGGATGATGATGGGAGTAGTTGGAAGGGCTTGGATACATATCTGATTATTCCGAAAGGGGAAGAAAATCTTTTAAAAGAAAATCCCTTTGAAGAAAAGCCTATAGATTTTAGTCACGGCGATGAAGTGTATATAGATGAAAATGGTAATATATATTACAACAAACATACAGACGATCAAGAACGAAGCATATGTAAACACATATATGAGGCAGTAACCAGTTATCAGCATACAAAATATTCTGATGGAAGCTGTACCATAGTAGCATATGATTCTAAAAGATGTACAAAATGTGGGGATTTAATAAACGGCGAGGAAATATCGACTACTACATATAAACATTGTCCGCATTAGAAAAGGAATTGAAACAAAATAAAGACACCTTGCATTTAACTGAACTATTGTGTAAATGCAAGGTGAAAAAAATAAGTTGATGTACTATAAATATAGTAATTAAACTATAAATACATATTTAAATTGGATAATCAAAATATTTTGATATATTATGTTTGATTTTTGTACATGTCCATATATATGTTTTTTTTGCTTTAATAAATCAGCACTCAATTTAAAACACTTCAAAATTAATGAAAAGTAAAGGCCAACAAAAGGCAGCAAAGATCAATCATTATATATACATAACCAGGGTATAGAATTTTCCGTTTATATCCTTGTAGAAAGAGAGTGATTCCATTGGATTTGACTTGAGCTGCTTTTGTAGTGGTGGAAAATTTTAGAGCACATCAGATAAAAATAATACTGTTTCGTATTAGTTTAGTTGTGAGGAGGATTTTAAATGAATATAGAGAGAATTGTATCTGTTTTTACAGCAGTGGTTTTATTGTTTACAAATGCATCAACTGTCTTTGCCGCAGAGAATCCAACAGTCCCTGATTTGGAGAGTATTTACGAAGAATACAAAGATGATGAGCAGTTTAAACTTATGAGGAGCGAATATGGGGAAGAGTATGCGGAAACGTTTTTAAAAGATGTCTTAAAAAGCCGCATTGAAAGTGGCATAGCCCCTGCTGGCGGCGGTGGAAATGAATGTTATCAATCTGTAACCAACATAAAACAGACCAAAAACTACAATTGTGGCACCACGACTGTATTGCAGACATTGTATGGTTTAAATAGTCAGGGAAATGTGACAGGTTCCACCAATGCCGATAAAATTGCAACGCTTGATAATGAATATAATGTTGATGGGCAGGGACATCTGATAGTATTTCAGGCCGCAGCCGCATTGAACAAATATTATCATGGCAGCGCAAACTACATATATGTACAGGGAAAGAATTTGAAGGAATCGACATTTGAAGATTACGTGGCAAAGTCCCTGACGAATTGTAAGCCAGTGATTCTTCATGCCAGGACGCAATACATTGGATATTATGGAGGACATGCTTCAAGACATTATTTAAGCCTTGATTATATCAATAGAACTACAGATATAGTTCGAATTGTCGACTGCAATAACAATGATGCATATTATGGTATTCATTATGTGCCATTATCAGAAGCTTTCAATAGTATTAACAAAGAATCAGACAGATATTTAATTTATTAAAAGAGAGCAGTAAATTTATGGGAAAACGGTATATAGCGCTAATACTTATGTTCATAGTCAGTATTGCAGGCTGTGGCAGCAAGGACGACAGCCTTTTTGATTTCCGGGAACAGAAAAAAGAAATGGTCAGCTATACAGAATCGGATCATCTTAAAGAGCAGGTTTGTCTGGGCATTATAGATGTTCCGATACCAGAACACGCATATGTTTCTTCTTGGGCTGTATATGATGATATGGTATATTATGAAGCAGACTATATTGATTATCTGACAGACTATGAAGGGAAAGGAGCCATAGAACCGACAGCAGAGCATCGCACGAAGGTGATGTCATATGATATGCAGTCTGGAGAAACAAAAATATTGTACCAGGCGGAAGATATCATCGCGATTACGGATCTATGTACAGATGGGAAGATACTGATCTGGGAGGAGTACCCGAGACTGGAAAATGTGTCATGGCGTATCAAAATGCTGTCATTGACAGAAAAGGACAGCGTGGCAGAGACAATCTTTTCAGATGGAGATACAGAAGGCGAGCTCTGGGATATCATCCCAAATCTGACAGAACAGAAAATTTACTGGTATGATCAGGACGATGTGGAAAAGGATGAACATCCAATCAAACTTTATAGCTATGATATCAAAAAGGAAGAAATAAAGCTGGAAAAAGAGGGACTGGATCTGGCGTCACCGTATGAACAGATATCCATTATTGACGGCAAAATATGTACTTATGAAATGCACGCTCCTGATGGTGCAAAACAAAAATATTTTAAAACTAGCAGTATCTATATTGAAGACAGGGAAAAAAATGGGAAGATTACGTTATTGACGCCATCAAAAATAATGCATCCGGTCGCAAATGAAAAATTCTGCATCTGGGGAGAATCCTATGAGTCAGATGATGAATTGTGGCTATATGATTACCAGTCAGGGCAGCTGGAATGTATTTCCCTCGAGATGATGGGCGGAAAATTTGCTTATATGCTATTGGATGATCTGATTATCGTATCTACGAGAAACGGAATATGGTGTATCGAACCGGAGACACAGACATACACAAACATGCTTTTGTTTGGCGATGAATATTCCTATGGCAATATCTGGCATGCTTTGGATGGTAATGCATACATGCAGATTGATTCATCTGAGGAAAAGATCAGTATTGCGAAAATGTATAAAGATCACAGAAGCTGATCTTTAATGGAATCTGTCGGCACATTCAGATAAGCATTTATATATTGGTGTATAGATGCGATGTGATGGATATTTGTTTGAAACAATTGAAGGCGGAAATAGTTGGAATCCAGCTATCATTGACGAGATAACTGAAAAGCGCTGATATGGATAAAACGGGACTTTTTATGCGATTTTGGGGCAGTGAAATGATTTGAGATCAGAGAGGATTAAAAATGCATAAAGCAAAAAATTTTATAGGAATTATTGCGATTACAATATTGTTGACGGCATGCAGCGGAGAGTCGGAAAAAGGTTCAACAGCAAACATTAATACACTGGAGTTTGAAACAGGGATTGTGAATACAGATGCATTGAAGGTACGAAGCGGGGCAGATGCAGATGCGGAAGTATTATCTCTGTTAGAACAGGGGGCGGTCATAAAAATTATTGCAGAAGAAAATGACTTTTATCAGATCGTCTTTGAAGGTCAGGATGGCAATGAGGACTTAACTGGATATGTAAAAAAGAATATTGATCTGAGTTAAGGGACTCTAAACCAGCTGAGAGAATTAAGAATATATTTACGGTGCAAAGAACAACGACTGTTATCAGAAGTAAAGAGCGCTTCGGATAACAAATATTACAGGAATACGGTAGTGTCAAACGGTTTATGAAAAAACTGCCCTCTTTCTGCCTCTTAGAGCCCATTATATTTATGCTTCGCAAATCCCTGTCAAGCCTGAAATTAACGGGCTTTCAGCCCGGGCTTGACAGGAATTTGGAAGCAAAATAACTGGTCACTAAGAGGTAGAAAGAGGGGGTAAAGGCACCGATAGGCTAAACCCCTTGATTTTACTGGGGTTGAGGCGATTTTGGGGTATTAGACTTGACACTACCAGGAATACCTTGGAGGTAAAAAGTATGAAAACATTAAAAAGAATTATTGCAATGGTATTATCAATCATGATTATTTGTACAACAAATATGCAGTGTCTTGCGGCAGCCAGAGCTCAGACATCGACATTTACACAAACACATACAGTCAATATTTCAGGATATGGAAACGTTAGTGCAACTGTAACATGGAAGTATACGGATGGTTCCAGCGCATCATTTCTTAATTTTGTAAGCAGTAGTTATAGTGGTTCTCATAAGTATACAGATTGTCATTCTAAATATAGCAAAGTATCAGAGAGTGGGGATGGCTGTACCTATAGTTTTGGAATTATATTTGATGACAAAGACTCATACTTAATCACTGTTTCATGTGACATATATGGTCAAACCAGCCAATATTATTCTTATTTACCGTCAGTTGGCAGGATTGGTATGATTGAGTGAGATTATATGTATATATGGTAATGTGTGGAAGTCCACATTAGGGAGAAAATTAAAACAAAATAAAGACACCTTGCATTTACCGAAGCTGTTGTGTAAATGCAGGGTGAAAAATAATGTGGATGTACTATAAATATAGTAAATTAGCTGTTAATGTGTAATTAAATAAGGTTATCACAATATTTTGATAATAAATGAATTGGGTATAAAAGTGTTTGTTTATATCCTTGGAGAAAGAAGGTGATTCCGTTGATTTGATAAATTTTTCTAAGAGTGTATTCCATATATCGTGAAAGCTGTGGACAAAATATCTTTCCTCGATATGAATTCAGTTATTCACTGATGGAGAAAAGCTGATGGATCTTCAGATTTTAGGTTTGACCAGACGAATATGTGATTAGCAGGATAAATAGGGGATGGTGCATTGATGAAAAGAATAGTGTTTTTATTTACGGTTTTTATCGGCTGTGTAGTAATGATTTCAGGATGTGGGAAAACGTCAGATATCCTTTCCGAAGATGAGATTAAAATGTTCAACTCCGATTTTTTTAATGGCGGCACATATAATATGAACAACATGATGTTGTCGAGTGAATATGACAAAGCGGAAAATATTGATTTATTTCAGCTATTTTATAACGGAATCGACGGAATAACAGATCAGGTTTCCGAAGAAGAAAAAGCATTGCTGCAAGAATTAAACAGTGAAGCTTCATACTTAGATATTGTGAAAGTTACTAAGGATGAGATGAATGCTTTTTTAGAGGAAAAATTGGGCATACGGCTGGATGAAACACAAAAAAATGGTCTGGAAAAGTTTTATTATCTGGATCAGTATGACAGCTTTTATCTTGTTGTCGGGGATACAAATTTTGACTGGTGCACTGTTACATCTGGCATCTGGAAATCTGATAATGAACTTATATTGGAATATACAAAAGAATATGGAGACGGACAGTGGCATGTTGTTTTGAAGAAAACAGATAACGGGTATTTATTTGTTTCTAATGAAAAAACAGAATAAACGATTTAAAATGTAAGGGGGTAAGTTATGAAACTCAAAGAGAGAACAACAAGAGTGTTTGTGAGTAGTATGTTAAGTTTTTGTATGGTCTTTTCTGTAATGCCTAATATACCTGTAAAGGCAGCGAAGGAAGAAGATTCCATTCAGAGATTGGTGTGCAGTTATATGGACAGTCGGGAAATGGCGGTTACGGAGGGCGATGCAGGGAATCTGGAGAACGTGGCAGTCTGCGGTATCGTGGATGATGAAGCAGTTCATAGAAGTGTATTGGCTAAAAGTGGGATCAGTATTTCAGACACATCATTTAAGATTATGGACATTGACATATATGATACAATGACAACAGTATCGTTAAGCGAGTCAATTGAATATGTATCTGATGGCGTAGCAGCGAGTACAGATGTCGAACACAGCCTGACGATAATGTATGATGAAGATGGAACGGCAAAGGTAGTATCTGATAAATATACAGAACTTCCCACAGGTTTCCAGTCTTGCTCTTACATTTCTGGCGAAGAGGAAGAAGATGCTGGAATCGCACTGCTGACATCAGATCTACGTTCAGAACTTATTGCCGTTGCAGGAGACGAAGTAGGCTATAAAGAGAAGAAATCAAACAGTAACCTGGATGATTTTACTGCAAATGCAGGCAACAAAAATTATACAAAGTATGGACAATGGTATGGCAGCAATCCTGCACCGTGGTGCGCAATATTTGTTAGTTGGTGCGCATATATGACAGAGATTTCGACAGATATTATTCCGAAATACGAAAATTGCACAACTGGAATGGATACCTTCAAAAACAGAGGATGCTTCTATTATAGTTCTGCTAATGGTGGCAGCTATACGCCTAAAATTGGTGATATTTTCTTTACAGGAACAAGTAAAACTTCCAGCAGTCATACGGGGATTGTTACAGGTGTGTCAAGTTCTCAGATTACGGTTATATCTGGAAATTATAGCGATATGGTAGCTGAACATACCTACAAGCTGACAGACAGCAGTTTGGTTGGATTTGCAAGTCCAAATTATTGAATTAGCTAAAAAAGGAATAAGTAATGGAGGTAGATATGAAAAGAGTGTTAAAGAGTTTTTGTACAATAGGGCTGGCTTTGCCAGTGGTATTTTCGCTGATGGGTATAACATCATTTGCAGCAGGTGGAGGTTCTAAACTGGAGTGTGACATTTTAGAGGAAGGGCAGGCTGACGTGATTGCCGAACAGCTGGAAAAATGCATTACCAATAAGTATCAGGGTTATTATACTTTTGATAACTTCCGCCCGACTTTTTATAATGAGCAGTATGCAGATGGGATTTATATGGTTGATGTTGATATTTCAGTGGATAAGACGCTGGTCCGTGATCCGGAAGAGAGTGCTATTGCAAGAGGAATGAAGCAGGAAGTTGAGGCACAGATACAAGCGAGGCAGCGCGATACTGCGCAGGCAGTATTGGATGAATATTTGTCCAATACATCGAAATATTTTAATGTGCCGATTGAAACGGGGTTTGAATTTAGAGTTTATATAACGGCGCTTACAGAGGAGGAAGTTAATAACGCAACAGATTTTGAGCACTTTTATCGGGTTGATGCGGAAGATGGACCGATCTTAACACCAGTCATTGAAAATGAACCGTTTGTGGAATTAGGAACGGAGGAAGACGGAAAAGCCAGACTGGCCTCTGAGATGTCTGCTGTGGAGAGCAGGGCGGTTTCCTATGATGCAGATGCTGCCGTGAAATATGCAATAGATAATGCAACAGCAACGCCAGAGTTTTCATCAGCTAATGGCTTAGGAAGCGATTGTGCCAATTTTGTTTCAAAATGCATAAACGCTGGAGGTATTCCAATTGATAATGCCGGTAAATGGTATCCGGCACCCAAAAAGGGCTCCTATGCCAGTGAAAATTGGATGAGGACAGGGTACAACAATAACGGCGGTGTAAAGACATATATGACAGATAAAGGGTATTTTGATTCAACGACAGCGGATTCTGTAGCAACAGGTGATTTTGTGTATTGGAACAGTAGAAGCCATGTAGCGCTTGTGACAAGATATGATGGGTATACGATTGAATATTCGCAGCATTCCAGTTCTAAGCAGGATAAAGTATATCATATGCTCACTGATCCAAAGACGGTTACTTTGTACAAACCAACCGTTTAACAGATATTTTATAGCTATAGTGCTGATTGTGGGGAAATGAATATAACAGAAACAAAATTGGAAATCAAGTAACTTCCAGAATTAAATTTTTGCAGTCTGGAAAAGAGACTTTGCGCTGGTTCACATTGTGTAATTTACAAAGTTGTACAATTATTAAGATAGGAAGGAATGAATAACAAATGAAAAAGAAAATATTTATACTGTCATTAATGTGTGCGTTTAGTTTTTCTGCAACTGTATGTGCTGCGCCAGGGGAGATGCATATTGACCACCCGCAGGAAGGAGTAACAGAAGGATGGGTAGAGGAGGAGTGCGTTATTGTTGATGGAAATGTTGTATCCGTAAACAATCTCGTTTCTTCACGGGAGATGTTTTTGGAATATGTTGGAATAGGTGCTGAGGATGCGGGTCCGTGGGAACACGGAGTTACAGGTTCAGGGCTGCTCTATTCATATTATACTAATAAAAAATACTGGCATGGATCATCCGTACGGGGGACTGCCGGACTTACAAGAAGTTTGATGGTGCCAGCAAATCAAAAGTCCATAGCGGAGGCTCAGACACTTTCGATAGACAATAATCACGCTTACTGGAGAGTGGATGAAAATATGAAATAATGTGCAGGACCAGTAATTTTATATCTTCAGGATATTTTGTGGCGGTTTCATTATTGTTGAAACCGCCACGATTCATAATGTAAAATTGTCCTATAATGGGGAAGGTGCGGAATATGAAAAAAATTGCAGGCATTACATTCAGTTTTCTAATCAGGAGTATTACTGTAGTATTCCTTACACTATTGATGCAAAATTCAGTAAAATTTGTCAAAAATATGTATCAGGAAAAAGATTACAGGATATTTAAGGGTTTTTCATGTATATTTATAGATCCGTCTGAAGATTATGACGGACAGGCTGCCGATGAATTAGATCAAAGGATGATCACATATTTTCATGAAACAAACAGTGAGGAAAATTCATGGATGTTTTATATCGGAAACCAGTTGCTTTTATATAATGCGGGGATGATGGATATCAATGATTTGAAGGTGACAGACTATGCAGTCACAATAAATACAGGGTATTTAAAAGCAAACCAGCTTAGAGATATTGACGGCAATCTGATTGACATTGATGAAGATTCGGGAATAGATTACCTGATCGTACCTGAGAAATACAGAAGCAGCGAAGAGGAGATCCGCGATTATTTTATAGAGAATAATACCTTCCTAAGATATTATTTTGATGACAAAATAAAATATGGCATCGCTAAGGCACATGAACAGAAACATCCTGACAACCAGTTAGAAATCATTTACATGAAAAATGATATGACGTTCCCTTCCTATCTGCCTTATGGCCAGATCGGCGACACAATAAAAGATCCTGTTTTTATGGTTGTTACATCTTCTAATGTCAGTGACGCCCAAATCCCTGCATATATTACAAGTCAGCGGTATCTTGTAAAAAATGAGCTTGTTCAGGAAGCAATTGAAACAGCAGGACTGGAGAAAGATATTATGCGTGTTGAAGACGTTTATGAAGCATATCAAAAAGATTTGTGCAGAAATATTTTTGTTGTTATCGTACAGGGTATGGGAAGTATATTGATGGAGGGGATCATATATTTGATTTATAAAAAGATGCTGTATGAGAAAATGAGATATCTCATGATTTCCTGGCTGTTGACAGGAGCAGCAGTGACTGCGGTATACTGGATTTTATCCCTGGCGTTCATAAAAGCTTTTGCAGTATTGCTCATTGCAGAGCTTCTTATATTATGCAAGCCCTGGAGAACGCTCCCATCAAGATAGCAGACATGGGATTTATTTCACTGTCTGATACCCAGAAACCGGTAAACATCTCCGTGTTTTAAACAGTAGATTAAGTTATTACGAACATTATAGCACTTGCCGCAGAGGACTTGAATAATCTGAATTTGGATATTGGTGGCGTTATTGTAGATGTTAAGCAGGTTACAGAAGAAAATAGTATTAATGTCTGTATAATGGGGTTAAATCCCTCGCCTTAAGGCGAAACCTTTAGGTCAATCCCATTGCTTCATGTTTAGAAAAAAGAAGAATACAGCATAAGGACATAAAATGAACATGACAGAAAATTACAGAAAATATCTCATTTATGTACAACCTTAAGATGGGATAAGAAATAAAAAGAAAAAGATAACTTTTAGGGAGCACACTTTAGGCTGCTTTAGCGGCACATTGAACCTACCGGCTTTAGCCGGTAGTGGTTGAGTATACAATTTTAAGATGTCATATGCTTTCTTGACAGAGTCACCTGATGATATAAAGAATATTTCTTGAAGTAATTGGAATTTCCCCAAACGGCAATTTTGCTCATGTAGATTTCGATGCTGCGACAGGAGAGTTTGTACTGGCAGAAGAAGTGGAATATAGTAACGGAGATGTTGAATGGGTAGAATTTAATTGACTGTGAATGATAGATAGATGAAGCCAAAAAGACTACTAATGCATTTCCGTATTTTGTTGAAACTTCCTATAAAAAATAGGTAAATGGGTCAAATTACTCTTCAAATAACTGAATATTTCGCGGACAGGGCTCCACTGATACGCAGTAGAGACCCACCTGTTCGCGAAATGATTCCACTTACTTGAGTTGCTGTTTTAAATGCTATTTCAATATGGCTGCTGTATCAATGACAAGGGCTGAAGCCAGTGCTTACGCACTTCGCTGACGCAGCAGCCATATTGAAATTAGGGTAATTAAGCAAATCAATAGGTGGGTCTGTGCCATAAGCCACCGGAATCAATTTAGCGAATGCAAAGCATTCTTAATTCAATCATATGGACTCATTCCTGCGAAATAGTCAAAATAACCAAATTAGGCTGAAAATTGTTATAGATGCTTGCATTGATTACTGTAGGAGCATAAAACGGACTTATATACACTACAGCACCGTTTAGTGACTAATATTATTACTTTTAAACTCCCCACAGCTCTGTTGTGGGGAGTTTCATTCTTATAAAAGTTTACAAAAACACTTGACAATCTTTCTCTGAAATAACGGGCGGCAAGGGTGTGACATTTGCAACCGGAACACCGATCAGCAACAGTATGACGGAACTTTACACCAATATGCGCTATCTCCAGTACGGTACGTTACAGAAGTTAGGGCTTGGGCATTTTGACAGTTGGGCGGCATCATTCGGGGAAACTCAGACAGCCATAGATATAGCGTGCCAGTTATAGGTACATCAAACAAAATACGGGCAGGAACACACTGGAAAAGGGATTGCGGGATGCAGTCCTTTTTTGATATGGGAAAAGGAGAATATCAGATTATGACAAATTTAACAAAATATGAAATGGAAACTGTAGTCAATTATAATGCCGGAGAGCAGACGGCAACCGTCTATACAAGGGATAAGTCAGTGATGCGCAGACTGGATCGGCTTGTGGAGGATTATCCTGACAGTTACAAACTGCTGAACCAGACGGACATTGACAAGACCTATTCCATGCCAAAATCATACGTTACTTACCGTAAGCCGAGAGCAGTAAGCAACGAACAGAGGGAACAGGCAAGGCGGAGGATGGCAAAATTAAATTCTGCCGGTAATTGAGGTGTGAAACTATAAATTATTTTATCGGCAATACCTTGTTTGTATGGCATGGACAGAGCGTGTCTTATGTAGGGCATTTTATCCAGAAAATCCCCGTTTATTATCGTGCAAAAAGCAAAAGAAAAAGGAACGAAGGGGGATTCTATGCCAGATAATGAGAATAAGCCAAAAAGCCGCTTAATGAGGGAAAGGAGAGCGAGATAATGGATTTTGAATATTTTTATGGGAAACAGAGCAGCCAGTATGCTTTTTACCGCATACCGAAGCAGTTATTTACGGAAAGCCAGTTTGATGCGCTGTCAATCGGGGCAAAGCTGCTTTATGGAATGATGATTGACCGCATGGAGCTGTCACAGAAAAACGGGTGGATTGATGAGCGTGGAAGGGCGTACATATATTTCACAGTTGATGAGGTAAAGGACAGATTTCATTGCGCCAATGACAAGGCAGTGAAGCTGATGAAGGAGCTTGACAGTGACAAAGGGATAGGCTTGATTGAGAGCGTAAGGCAGGGGTTGGGAAAGCCGAATATTATTTATGTCAAAAACTTTGTAGGCGGTTCACAGGTATAGGAAATATCTTTTATGTAAGATAGACAGGGATGAGTGGGATTCCGCCATAGCAGGCATTGTGGAAATGTCGTATAACTGGCTGTATATGGAGTTGTGGGTAACTCTGTTTGCAGGATGTGGGAAAGCTGCATTTTGCTTTTCCATGTGCTGTGAACAGAGTTATCCATAGCTCCATAGCTCCATAGCCTGTTATGCACATTTCCATGATGCAAGGGAAGGATTTAGGATAGGATTGATATGATTGATTCAGTATGACTATACTCAGTATAGTTGATATCAGTATTGTTACATTCCGGTTTTCGGAAGTCCAGAAGTTCAAAAATCTGACTTCAAGAATTCCGATTTTCGGAAATTAAAAAATAAAAAATATAAACTTCAAGAGTTCCGATTTTCGGAATACAGTAAAAATGACATATTAGTGGGAAGAAAGGACAATGCTCTATGTGTGGCATTGTTCTTTTATCGTGGCTTGTATACAAGCAGGTCGGAAATGGAGCAGCCGGGCATGGTACATATCCTCACAAACATATCAACATTTGCAGTCGGGGATGTGATAAAAAGCCTTAAATTCTAAAAATATCATATGATAAAATCTTCCCGCCAGATAAGCATCTGATTATCTTCTATGATTTGACGAATAATTTTTAAGCCTGTTTCCAGTTCTCCCATTGTCCACGGAGAGCAGGTGGCTATGCGGATTGCAGAAAAATTCGATGTATCCCCTACTGCAAAGCGGTCTGAACACAATACCTTTACTCCAAGTTTTCCTGCCTGTACTTCAAAATGATATCCGTCAGTGCCATCTGGTAAAGGAAGCCATTGAAAAAAACCATAAGGATTTTCAGAGATATATTCCGGGAAATATTTTGCATATAGCCGATTTCGTTCCTCTGAAAGCATACATTTCTTTTTTATGATTTCTTTAGCGGTTCCACTTGCAATCAGTTCGCTTGCAATTTCGGCATTCAGTAAGGGAATTTTCAGTGTAATATTGTTGGCTGTGGCATAAAACAGCTTTTGGTATTTGTCAGGAACCACCACATAGGCAATCCTTAGTCCTGCAGAGAGAGATTTGGACAGACCATGCACATAGATTGTATTTTCAGGAATCAAGGTTGCAAGCGGGGGCAATTTATCTTTTGTCATAAACCCGTAGGTGTCATCTTCTATCAGCGTTATGTCCTGTTCTTTTATAACACGGCTTATTTCTTGTCTGCGCCGGGATGACATTGTAATACTTGTAGGATTATGATATGACGGCATTAGATAGATACCCTTTATATCCATCAGTTTACATTGCTTTTCCAGATCTTCTGGAAGCATCCCTTCATGGTCTGCGGCAGCAGAAATAAGCTGGATACCTAACTGATTTGCCAAACTGATAAAATTTGAATAGGTGTAAACATCAGTAATAATCTTATCACCTGCTTTGAACAAAGATAACAGTGCAATAGCAAGAGCGTTCTGCGTACCGGAAGCCAGAATGATATGGTCGTCAGAAGTAGTTATCTGAAATTCTGCCAGCCATGTTGCAGCAATCTTTCGATGACGGTTATTTCCTGAAGTAAGTTCAAATTCAAACAGTTTATCGGAATATGTACCCTGTAAAATTCTACGGGCGGCATCTGCAACATCAGCATTAAATTGATAATAGGGTCTGATAGGGCCGAGTTCAATATATGGATGATTTTCCGGAATGTCCAGAACAGGCAGGGCAGCGTTTGGAGAAACGAAGGTTCCTTTTCCAATTATGGCATAAATCAGGCCCTTTGTTTCACAGCGTTTGAAGGCACGGGTAATGGTACTTAAATTTACGTCTAAAAAATCAGCCAGTTCCCGTTGAGGGGGAAGCTGCGTATTAGCCGGAAGTCTGCCACTCATAATATCCTGTTCTAAAAGCTCAGCCAAAGAAATATAGACAGGAAATTTTAGCAATTCCTTATCAGGTTTCCAGTTCATTGGATAGTTTTCAAATGAATTAACGGGCATATAGGTTCACCTCACAATATTGTCTTGCATACAATTTTATGGTTGAAAACACACAAAGTCAATAGTAATGTTTAAATTGATTATATTGTATGTTTTTGGAGGAGAAATGTATGGAAAATAGTTTATCAGAACAGATTTTAAAAGTGCTAGAAAATAACAGCAGGCTTACCAATCAGGAGATTGCAATCATGCTGGGTGTATCAGAAGAAAAAGTACATATGAAAATTGCGGACTTGGAAAGTACACATATCATTTGTGGCTATCATACCCTAATTGAATGGGATAAAGTCGGTTATGAAGATGTCACGGCATTTGTGGAACTGCGAGTAACTCCACAGGGTGGAGATGGTTATCAAAAGCTGGCAGAGAAGATTAAAGAGTTTCCACAGGTAGTTACGCTTTACCTGATGTCAGGAGCTTATGATTTCCTTGTAATGGTAAGGGGAAAGAACTTAAAAGAGATTTCTCTTTTTGTGTCTGGCAAATTGGCGTCCATTGAGGAAGTACAAAGCACAACAACTCACTTTACTTTAACAAAATATAAAGAGCTGGGTGTAGATTTTGACATGGGTAGACCGGATGAAAGAATGGTGGTGACACCATGAAGGAATTGTTATCCCAAAAAGTATTACAACTGAAACCATCGGGAATCCGAAAATTCTTTGATGTTGCTAATGAAATTCCCGGTGTTATATCTCTTGGAGTAGGGGAACCGGATTTTGCGACACCATATCATATCCGTGAGGCAGGAGTCCGAGCCATGCAGTCAGGCAAAACTTTTTATACTGCAAACAGTGGTTTATACAATCTTCGAGAGGAAATATGCAATTATACAGAAGGGCGGATTGGACTGGCATACAATCCAAATAATGAAATTCTGGTTACAGTCGGCGGCAGCGAGGCGATTGACATAGCCCTGCGGACGATTATCAATCCGGGTGATGAGATACTGTATATTGAACCCAGCTTTGTTTCATATTTGCCATGCATTGTGATGGCAGACGGAATTCCAGTACCGATTGAATTAAAGGCAGAGAATCAGTTTCGTTTAACCGGGAAACAGCTTGAAGATGTTATTACTCAGCGCAGTAAAGTTCTTATTCTGTCGTATCCCAACAATCCGACTGGGGCGATCATGGAAAAGAGTAATCTGTTGGAATTGGCAGAAGTAATTAAAAAGCATAATTTGCTGGTAATTTCTGATGAAATATACAGCGAGCTTACTTATGGGAAAGAACACATAAGCATTGCCAGCCTTCCGGGAATGAAAGACAGGACAATTCTGATAAATGGTTTTTCAAAAAGTTTTGCAATGACAGGATGGCGTTTGGGATACGTGTTTGCGCATAAAGAAATTATGGAGCAGATGACAAAGGTACACCAATATGCAATCATGTGTGCGCCGACAGTAAGTCAATATGCAGCAATCGAAGCAATGAAAAATGGCGAACAGGATGCGGCGCATATGAGAGAATCTTATAATCAGCGCCGACGGTATTTGTATCACGAGTTGAACCGTTTAGGGCTTCCATGTTTTGAACCGGAAGGCGCTTTCTATATGTTCCCTGATATTCGTGAGTTTGGAATGTCCAGCGAAGAATTTGCTATGGATTTATTGGAGCAGGAAAAGGTAGCTGTTGTTCCGGGAAGTGCTTTTGGTGAATCGGGTGAAGGGTTTATCCGCATTTCCTATGCGTATTCCATTGATGAATTAAAGGAGGCACTTATGAGGATAGAACGTTATCTCCAGAAAAAACGTGAGGAGGGGAAATGATACCAGAGGAAATGGATTGCCTGCTTATACAACGAAAGCGAATATTACAAAAATATGACAATTTATAATGAAACAATAATGGAGGATGCTAATGAAAGATTTAACACAAGGCAGCGAGCTGAAAACTATTTTATATTTTTCTCTGCCTATATTAGTAGGGAACTTATTTCAGCAGCTTTATAACGTAGCCGACAGCGTAATTGTCGGAAATTTTTTAGGAAAAGAGAGCCTTGCAGCAGTAGGATTCAGCTATCAGATTAATTTTTTGCTGATTTCACTCTCAAGTGGCATATCTTTGGGGGCAAGTGTTTTGATTTCCCGTTATTTTGGAGCCAAAAATATGCAGCAGATAAAGAAAGTAATTGATACGGGTTTCCTGTTTTCAATAGTACTTTCTATTTTGATAGCGGTTGCCGGAGTATGTTCATCTTATCAGATATTGGTATTGTTTCGGCTTCCTGAGAATCTGCTGACAATCGCCAATAGTTACTTGAAAATCGTATTCATTGGTGTGATTCCTACATTTGCATATAATTCTTTGACGAATATTTTAAGAGGCGTGGGAGATTCTAAGACACCGACTTACATTTTGATTGCAGCAACACTGATCAATATCGTATTGGATATTTTCTTTATCACTACATTAAAATGGGGAGTTGCCGGAGCGGCAATTGCAACAGTAATAGCACAGACTTTTTCATTTTTAACTTGTATGTTTTATATGCAATGGCGTTACCCGGAATTATTCATTCGCTTCTGGAATTTGCAGCTTGATCGCCATGAATTGAAAAAAAGTTTAGTAATTGGTACGCCTGCAATGTTACAACAAGTATTTGTGAGCGTTGGGTTTATGTCCATACAGTTTTTAATTAACGGTTTTGGAACCGATTGTATGGCGGCGTATACTGCGGCTTCTAAGGTAGATTCTTTTGCAGAAATGCCAGCCTTGAATTTGGGACACGCTATGACAAACTTTACCGCTCAAAATTATGGAGCAAAGAAATTTGACAGGGTAATCAAAGGTGGAAAATCAGCTTTGGTTATGGGAGTGGGTATTTCCATTCTTATTTCTGTTGTAATATGTCTGTTTCCTTCTGTCTTTATATCCCTGTTTAATCGTGATCCGAATGTTGTACAGATTGGGAATGGTTACTTACGGACGGTATCTGTGTTTTACTTGATTTTTGCAGCTATGCAGATATTGAATGGTTTGTTGTTGGGATATGGAAAATCATTCGTTCCAATGATTGCTTCAGTCGGTTCCCTGTGTCTTTTGCAGGTTCCTACAGCTATCATATTGTCTGGTACGGAATTAGCTTATCGTGGCATTTGGATTGCTGCTCCTGTGGGTTGGTTAGGCGGGTTGCTAATTCGATTTCTGTATTTTAGACATATTGCAAGAAAACAGGAAGAGGTATTAAGGGAGAAAGTGTGAAATAACTAAAGAAAACATGGTTTATCAGTTAAAAAGGGGCATCTATTGGAAGATACCAATAGGCACTTTCAAACTCCCAAGAGGATATTGAATGTTGGCAATTTAAAACCTGATGAAGTTGGGAAAAAGGTAAAGAAATGGGTGGATTTTTGTATTCAAAGATATTAGAAATTTACTGACTGCTTGGTGGAAAAATAAAAAAATCAGAGAGGGATATGGTTGTGATTTTGTTAAAGGAACTTAATGTTACGCATATAGAAGAAATTAAATCATTGTATGCGAAAATTTTTACATTGGGGAGGTGAAAAGCAGCTCTATGAATATATCATGGATTCGATTGGAAGCAGAAATTCTCTAATAATGGGAGCATTTGAAAAAGATACACTGGTCGGCTTTTCATTGGGGAGTATAGTGCATTGGTATAGTGGCACGGAATATTACATTTCTGAGTTTTGCATTAAGACAGAAAAACAGGGAATGGACATAGGAACAGATTTTTTAAGGCTAGTGGAAGATTACATAAAAAGCAAGCAGATAACACATATTTTTCTGCAAACGCAAGCATATCGTTTTTATCAGAAAAATGGATTCACGGAATTAAAAGACCATGTTTCGTTTGTCAAAGTTTTAAAAAAATCAAAGAGAATAGGTGTACTGTAATGAAGTAAAAACTTCCATGCAGTATACTTTTTTATTCCAAAATCATATTGAATTAAGAATGTAAAGGGGGTTAGGGGGATGCAATGTCGTCAACTTAAGCCATAGTTACTCCTTCTTACACAGCAGAAAAAAATTC
>OFGK01000841.1_pt1 | contig 21272 bp, 29 predicted proteins | sample 1521771 | NCBI WGS metagenome assembly OFGK01 (sample SAMEA3504088, study PRJEB24116) | mouse gut metagenome | biome: mouse gut; feature: mouse-associated habitat; material: faeces | place: Denmark | collected 2011 | reverse complement strand
TAAGCTCGTCAACGCAGTCCCCATATTTGCCCTGCTGTATGAGCTGATTTTTCAGCTCCACAAGGCTATGTAAAAGTAATGATTTTTCCCTGATGTCTACATATAAGTGTGTTTTCTTTTCCCTCATACCGTCCACCATCCTTTCTTGGCTTCATTGTATTATAAAGGCAATCCATCCTACAATGGTAAAAATACTATGCGGCAGAAATGGCACAATGGATATTGATTTTTCGCTGAGAGCCTTGTACAATAACGGTTGGTTGTTCAGCGTATGTAAAATGGTTGTTCTTTCCATACCTTGTGGGCTTGTCCTTTGTTACAAAGTCATCTACCCAGAAGCCCACAAATAAAGGCTGTTCGGGCATTTCGGGAGAGTGGAACATTTCCGATGCTTCAGTGGGCACCGAGGAACTGGCTCATATGGAGATGGTTTCAGCCATCGTACACCAGCTGACCCGCAATCTGTCGGAGGAGCAGATCCGCACCGCGGGGTTTGACGCCTACTTTGTCGCCCATACTGCCGGCGTCTACCCCACCGCCGCCTCAGGCGCGCCTTGGAGTGCGGGCAGTATCCAGGTTACCGGGGATATGATTGCGGATTTGACAGAGGATTTGGCGGCAGAGCAAAAGGCCCGCGTCACCTACGACAACATCCTCCGCCTCAGCGACGATCCGGATGTCAACGATGCCATCCGCTTCTTGCGGGAGCGGGAGATCGTGCATTTCCAGCGCTTCGGCGAAGCGAATCATACTGATTTAAGTAGATTTTATCCCCTGCAAGCGGCGGCCTGCAGGGGATATTTGCGTCATAATGCTGCATTTAAAACGTAGGCATGACTGCAAATCCAGTGACGCCTATTCCCCAAATACATCGCTATGTGTCCCATTGCGAACCAGCGTCAAAACCAGCACATCATCGTCAATGCGATACACCAGCAGCCAGTCCGGGAGGATGTGACACTCCCGATGCCCTGCCCAGTTTCCGGACAAATTGTGATCTTTGTTCTTCTCCGGCAGTTTCTCTCCCCTAGACAACGCACGGATAATATCATCCAGCAAAGAGGTGTCCAGATGACGTTTTGCCGCTAGCTTATAATCCTTTTTGAATTGAGAAGTCCAGACGATTTCCCGCTTCATCGTTTCAACTCCCGCAACGCTTCTTCCACATCACTATAGTGGGGTACAGTAGGATCGTGCGCAATCCTCTCCGCCTCCAGCATAGCCGCAATCGTTTCCTTATTAGGCCGCTCCTGCCGAACCTCAAAGGGCAGGCCACCTACGCGAATGGCTTGACGGAGGAAAATATTGATGGCAGTGGTCAGGGGCATTCCCAGGTCATTAAAAAGCTCCTCGCACTGCTGCTTGACCTCGCTGTCCATACGGACGCTGAAATTGGTTGTATCTGCCATAGCAAAGGCTCCTTTCCATTTTCTATGTCTATTATACTCCTATTGCAATGCAAAATCAATCTGATAGCCACATTTTTTAAAAACAACCACCGAAGCTATTTAGCCCCGGCGGTCTGTTCCACATTTTGAAGCACCCTTGGCACCTCTACGCTCAGGCGCAGACAGTGCCCTCTTTATAGCACTCATGGATATATTGCCTCGACTGATAGTAGAAATCCGTGTTGTAATTTGAGATGGCATCGCTGATCCACGAGGTGTAGACCTCCACCAGACGGTCAATGATATGCTCCTCGTCATCGCCGGAAATGTCCTCAATCAACCGCTCGTAGACCTCGCCAATCGTCCAGTAGTCTGGCACATCATAGCGGCAGGAGGCTACGTTATCGAAGGCGCCTTTCGGGATACTCAGGTTTGTAATAAAGTCATCCGCTGTTTTTGCAATCGGCTCACAGTGAAAAACGTCCGCGTAACGGTAGATACGCCTGATTGTCTTCTCTCCCATAAAATGAACCAGCTCGGAGCGATTCAGTGTCCGTTCCCGGCCGATGTACTCAATCAAACTGCAAGTATAAAGCAGGTCGCTGTTATTTTTCATCCCGGACTTCACTTCCCTTCACAAACGACAGCGTAGTTAAGGCTTTGGCAGCTCGATCCGGAACATCCGGCAGTAGTCCTTCTGGGCTTCGATCTCACACTCCGCGATCAGCTTGACAAAAGCTTCATCAGAGGGGGCCTTCTCCCGCTGGGCCTGCTGCAACGCTACGATATAGTCATGCCGCAACACCGGAGGGATAGACACGAGACAATAGCCCTTGTTTATCAGAATCAGGTTCATCAGCAGTCGGGCCGTCCTCCCGTTTCCATCCTGGAACGGGTGAATATCCACCAAGCGGCGGTGTGCGTAGGCAGAAAGCTCTACTGGGTGAAGCTTCCCCTGTTTCTCCGCCATTTCAATCACAAATGCTGCCATGCACTCAGGTACTTCCTCCGCAACAGGTGGGACATACTCGGTCCCCGTGATAAACACCTGTCCTTTTCGGTACTCCCCTGCCATCTCCGGGTCGATGCCATTGTAAAACAGGTAGTGCAGATGCCGGATAACATCCTCTGAAATCGAAAGGCTGTCACTTCTGGCTATCGTCAGCATATAATCGTAGGCCCTGGCGTGGCCTGTCGTCTCGTAAAAATCCCGGATAGGCTTGCCCCCCACAGTAATGCCATCCTCCAGCAGCACTTTTGTCTCGGAGAGGGTCAGGGAGTTCCCCTCCAGCGCATTGGAGCTATAAGTCATTCCGATGCGGTAGTAAGCGTCCAGTTCCTTTACCTCCGCTTCGGAAAGCGGACGGTACGCACAGATCACAGCCGCATAATTATCAATTCTCTTAAGCAGGTCATTGATTGCCATATCTGCCCTCCCTCATTTTGATGTATTGATTTTACCACAAAACGATGAAGTTATCAACAGTCAGCATACAGCAAACCGCCAGGGCGTGTAGCCCCGGCGGTCTGCTATATGTTCCAAAGCACCTTCGTACTGCCGTCCTCACTGATAACGATCTTATGTATCATAATCATGGCGACAGCCTTTTTACGCTTGTAATCAGCGGTTTTCCAGGACTTCGCCAGATTGACTACAACATCTTTCTCATCCTCCCTGCTCTTCAAGTCCTCTATCCGCTCATACAGGGCCAGACGGTCCCGCTTGAGCTGGGTGGCCTTCTGATTCGCCAGAGCCAGAAGGTCATCATTAAACCCGCCTGCCAGCATGGTATCCAGAAGCTGCTTCTCTGACTTCTCGATAGCTTTGATCTTCAGCTTCAGTTCGTTGACCTCTGCCGTGTCACCCTTCCTAGTGGTGCGGTTCATCTCCTTCAGGTCTGCCAGCTTTTCGGAAATACACTCGTAAACCATGTTCTCCAAGTCCTCGGCATAGATCGTTACCTTTGGCCCGGTACAGGTTTTCTTATGCGACCTGCCCGTACAGTTGAAGTACCGCCGCATCTCGCCGCTCTTGTTGACCTTCCCCTTGATGGTGGTCATGGTGTGGTCGCACTTCTCGCAGACCACCTTCCCCGCCAGCCAACTGGTGGGGTTGCTGACGCTGTTCCCGATCTGCCGGTTTTTCTCCAGTTTTCGCTGGCATTTGAGCCAGATGTCGGAATCCACGATACCGGAATGGGTCAGGAGCACCAGCTTCATATCCGACCAATCGGGTGCATTTGGGTCATGCTTGGTGTGGCCGTAGAGCTGCGCTCCGTATTCCCCGGTGAATAGGGATACGTCGGTAACCATCTGAACGCCGTGGCGGTCATAGTAGTCGTACACATCGGAATCGGCCTTGACATAGATGGGATTCTTTAGTAGCGTGGACAGCTTCGCCGTTGTCCAACTGCTACCGTTCAAGGGCTGTTTCCCCTCGGCTACCAGAATATCCAGAAGCCGTCGCAGGGACACGCTCTCCTGGGCGTAGACCTCGAAAATGTACCGCACCTGCTCTACCTCAGCGGGGATGGGACTCAGCTTCTTGGTCTTGACGTTGTGGATGACAGTCGGAACCAGCTCAAAGCCGTAGGGCTGTCTGCCGCCCATATAGAACCCCATTTCGCTCCGGTGGGCGTATGCCTGGGTGACGCGGTTGATAATGGAAGTCCGCTCGAACTCAGCGAACACCATCAGGAGCTTGACGATCATCTCTCCATAAGGCGAGGATGTGTCAAATGACTCCTGGGAGGACACAAACTCGACTTTATGTTCCTTGAACTCCTGCAAAATGTTTACAAAATCCGACAGAGAACGACTGATACGGTCCAGCTTGTAGACAATGACCTTCTTGACCTTCCCCTGCCGCACCAGTTTCATCATTTTCTGAAAGCCGTCACGGTTGACGTTGCCGCCGGAAAAGCCGTTGTCTACGAAGGTTATGATTTTTTCGTCCCGCTCATCGGGCTTGATAACAGACCTGCAGTACTCAAGCTGGGTCTCGCAGCTGATGCTGTTCTCCCGCTCCACAGATTTGCGGGCATAGAGCACGATTGCCATTTGACACACACCTCCTCCCTATGTTAGAATTTGGGCAGATTCATCAGGCGGGAATCTTCTTCCCCGTCCGTGCCAAGGCTTGAAGCAGTTCCTCAACGATACGCTCTCGGGTTTCTTTGTCCTCAATCGGCACAAGGATATGTTCGACCTTGTGCGTCCGATCCCTGGTGTCTGTGTACTCTTCTTTCAGGTTTGCCATGTTGTCACCTCCTAGATTGCCCCGCAGAGGGGCACTGTGTTGGAATCCAGATCCAGCCCTTCCGTGACTAACATATGCGTGAAATCACAGCATATTTCGTGGTTGAGCAGGTTTAAGATCCCCTGCTTGGTGTAGGGAAAGAAACAGCTTATCAGCATCGGCGGCGTGATTTTGATGCCCTGCCTCCTGTACTCCCGGTCGTAGTAGTAACACTGCTGGACAACGCCCTTCCCGTCCCTGTAGTAGGCCAGCTCCACATACACCGACCTGTGGAGTTTGGTTTTGAGCCGCGTCCGCAAGTTCATAGGCAGCCCGTTATAGCTGTCACCATCGCCGACCATGATCAGGAAGCGATACTTCCTGTTAGACTTGCTGGTCTTGAAATTCAGGTATTCGTCCAGGGAGAGGGGCGTCTGCCCCGTCTCCACGAACTCCACGCCGTAAAACTTCTTGTCCAACTCCGCTTCAATGACCGCCAGTAGGTCTTCCACTGGAAATTGCAGCGTCCGCAGCTTCTTGGGCTTGGCCTTGTAACGTGCTTCCCCTTCCCTGCCCTGGTTGCGGTCAATGTAGAAGCAGTCCCGGATGGTGCAAATGGAATCGTTGATCTCCAGCGACAGGAACAGAACTCTGCCGTGGCGGGTCTTGATGGTTGTCCTGAATGTGGATGCGCTGCCGGATGCTTCCAGTTTCAGAATGCTTTTGTGCATAGTGTTCACCTCCTCGAATAAGGATATATAATCTAATAAAAAGCACATACGTTCTCCAAAATGTAAAGCAAAAATGGTGTAGCTCTAACGGGAGCGTTCGTAATAACGATCCCGTTCATGTTGCCGGTCACGCTCCTGTTGGCGTTGGCGTTCCTTTGCACGCTCCTCCGCTAATATCTGCCGATTGATATTGCCACGGCGCGTTGCAATCCCTCGCTGTTCAAAAGAAATCTCCTTTGCGCTAAGGTGGACTGTCGGTTTACGGTCGATACCCTGGACATATAGGCTTTCGTGGGACACTCTGAACGGGAGTCCCATTCGCTCGTATTCCCGGTTTTGTATGTCAGCCCAGCTTTTTCGCATGGAATACAGATATTTCTTCGTGTTGAATTGCCTAGTCTCCAGCTTGGTGCGAAAAAAACCATTTGCGCCTATCTGACGAATAGGGGCTATGATATGGGCATGGGGGTTGTCCGTGCAAGTATCTATGGTGGTGTAGCTGCGCTTTGATTCTTTACGTCCAGAGTGGATCGCAAACACGGCACACATATTGTTGGCGATAAAATATTGGTCGATAAATTCTCGTACCAATTTAACTTCCTGAGTAATGTTCATCTCGTTTGGCAAAGCCAAAATGATGGATCTCGCCATTTGCGAGTCGATTCGTTGCTCGGAGTCATTGAGGGCATCCGCCAGCTTTTGTGGGCTCAGATAATCCAGGGGAACAGAGGGCGGCAAAACAACGTCCTTGTAGAGCACGTCTATTCGAGGAGAGTTATCGTGCCATTCTCCAAGATATTTATCAAATATCCGTTCACCTCGGATATATGCGAGAGAGCAGGCAATCGAGTTTCCTCTGCCTCTCGAAATTACGCCGACATGATTGTAGTAAGTTGACATATGCATTTCCTCCTTGTAAGATTTCGTAGGCCCCTCCGTGGAGCTTTGAAGGTCCACGGAGGGAAATAATGATGTGGGACAACGATGTATAAATGAGCACACAATCAAAAATCAACTGCGTCTCCAGGGCTGTGGTACTCGGTACTTTCGCCAAAGGCCTCTGCCTTAATCTGGTCCAGCAGTTCTCTGTTGGCTGCCAAAAAATCCACAACAGCAACGAGGTCATCATGGATTTTGTCTGATGTAGCATCCCCGTACTTCGGCTGATATTTCCGCAGTTCAGGGAAACGCTCACAGACGATTCTGCCGATCTCAAAGCATCGACCATCATTGATTGCCTGCTCCCGCTGTGCGGTTTTCCGCACCTCCATGCGCCGTTTGCGCTGTTGCTGCTTGGCTTTTTCTTTTGCAGCTTTGCAGTGTTCCTCAAGACTCCTCATGGCTGCTCCTTTCAGGAAGCACCGAAATAGCATGGGTGCGGTCATATTCTTCCATATACCTTTTGTATCTCGGGAGCAGGGCAAGCTGAGTAAAAAGCTCTTTACGCGAATAATAGGGAATTTTGTCGATGCGGAAATAGCCATCTGGAGAGACGACTACCACATCGGTCATTGAGCTAAACTCCTGCGGATAAATGACGGGTTCGAGGGTGACACCGATATTCCGGCTGTATCCGATTACCTGATTGGTAAACATGTTGTAACTCTCGCTTATGCTGCCTTGGGGAGTTGCCACTGAACCGACCAGGTTGGAGAGGTATTGTTGGCTTTCCACATCAGACGCACCTAGGATAACTTTGTAACTGCAGTTATCCAGAATCACGCGAGCTGTGGTATGACCGTAAATCTCATCCAGGCTGGCAATGCTCTGGATAAAAATGGCGAATGTCACACCGGCGCTTCTCAATGTCATCAGCCCACTCGTTATTGCGGGGAATTTGCCAAGCCTGGAAAATTCGTCCATCAAAACTAAAATAGGCGGAAGTTCCGTGCCGCTGCTAAAGGTTCGCTGAGGGCGTTGCTCCAATGTCCGAATCAGCTGGTTGGCCATCAGCCGGAGAATAGGCTTGTAATAGTCTAGCTTAGACTCCGGCACGCTGATAAACACGTCAATTGGTTCTACTGACTTGCTTATTGCCTCCCAGTCCAGCAAATCATCGTTCTCTGTTGGCGTAAGTAGATCCATAAGGTTTTGATCGGCCACAAAGAACGCGAGCCGATTGAGTTCCATGCCAATGTTGCTGACAATCTTCGGGTCAACGTCAGTCAGCTTGTTGATAAAAATCTTTGCAAGAGTAGCTTCTTCAACGTCATCCTGCATGATATTTTTAATCATCTCTGTTACTGGCGTATTGAGTATCAACATCATGATTTCGGGGAAGTTCATATCCAGAAAGTAGTAATAAATAATTACACCAATTAGATAATTTTGCGCTGTCTCGATCCAAATAGGCTCTTTGGTTCCATCTGGTAACGGAATGAGAGCGTAAGCCAAGTCAGTTGTCGCTGCAACGATGTTGGCCGAATTGTTTCGCCGCATGGGTTCCAGGGGATCGTAATGGCAGCTGCATCCGACTGGACCATCGGGCCAGAAAACAACGCTTCGTTTGCCTAACGATCTAGCTGTTGATATCCAGTGCTTATGCAAGTTGTCCTTGAAGTCGAAAACAATGGTGCTTCCGTTCTGGTAGGTCAGTATGGTCGGTTTTACAATGCTTTCCGTTTTGCCCCGACCGCTTTCCCCAATGACACAGATATGACCATCCATTGTCGAGCTTTTTCCGACATAGTACCCATGGTCACGATCTAACCCGAAAAAAACACCGGAATCTGCATCCAATCTGAGCCGAAAATGCTCCGGAATTACCCTCCCCTGGGCACAACGTATACGCTCACTGACCCTTTGATTTTGGGAAAGAAGCGAGGTTTCGGGAGAAGAAATAATTTCGTGTCCAAAGGACAGGCATTCTTCCGCTTCCTCACACCGCTCCATCGGTATCGGAAGATTTTTCTTCTTTTTCTTCTTTGACTTCCGCACCGATTTCTTTTTCTCAGCCTTTTCTTTTGTCCGCCGAAGATGCTCGGCATACAGCGAAACAGTGGTGACGTGGGCATCCTCACCAATGGCGGCTTCTGTGAACTCGTCTTTCATGCTAATTTCCTCCTACAATTAAATTTTCAAGGTGACAGGGTGCGGGATTACGGCAGCCAGAGCGGGTTTAAGCCTAGTCTGTTTCCAAGTCTGTCTCCAAAGTGAAGAAAAAGCTTATTACCGCTTTGCCCCAAAACCCAGGAACGTGGCACTCCGGGGGAAATGGCAGTTCCTCGGATGTTGGTAGGGGCACTTGGTCTGAGTGCCAATGGAGTTCCCTCTCAATCCTCGCTGATTCTGAATACTGCACAGCGTTTCAAAGCAACAAAAAAGGAGACTTTGAGACATCACAAACAAACTTCCGAAATTGTCGGAAGTTGCTAGTGATGATCTCAAAGCCTCCATGGTCCTTCTTAATGACAGATACCTCTCTAAGTACCTGCGGGACTTTAGGTGCTGAGAAAACAACACGTCAGTATTCAATTATTGCCTGAATCCTTTGCCCCCCACATAGATTTTCATCTCGGATTTTTCAGAGAACACTTCACATTTTCGCATACGCCACCCTACGAAAAATTCGACCTTTTGCCCCAGCCGCAACGCTGGAAGGAATTACGGTGGCTAGCCAGGCCAGTGCCTGACCGCTTTTCAGCCAAGTTTTGTTAATTGGCCCCAACCGCTTGGCTGGGAGAAGTGCGACTCAAAGGAAACAGGCTACCCGCTGATCAGACGGGCTTATCTTAAGTATAAATCATTGCAGCAGGAATTGTCAAGGATAAAATTGAAAAAAAGAAAAAATTATATCGAGAGATTCAGACCTACACCGGAATGCCCTCCAAAACGGTTGGTGTTCTTGCCACTTATGCGGTCGATGTATACTTTATCCACCCCAGAGATTCCATTAAGACTTCCTGACGGATAGTGTTCTGTTCCTGGGTACTCACCCTAATGTAGCCTATCTTCATATCCAGTCTCCTTAGAAGGTAAATGCGCGAAAAAGTCCCATTAGGGTCGGTTTCAAGTCTGGAGCGTACCAAAACTCGAAAACAAACTCTAATGGGACGCTTTTTCGTAGTGCCGTTTGGGCAAACCCTAATGGGGCGCCTAAATGAAATCGGACGCACTCATTCCGGGTGCATCCCAAGGATGGGCAGGACTATAATCGCTACCCGTGCTGAACGGAGCCGTGGGACTATCGGCATCTTCTCCTGTGGCCGCTCTGTACTGCTCCATATCCAGCCCAAAGTATTCAGCCTCGGTATTCGACAGTCCAGCAACATCGGCCATGTAGCGGTAGGCTTCTTCCTCACCATCCTCAATCAGCCCATCCTTCAGAACCGTGGCGATCTCACTCATTCTGGCCCAGGAGATATGTTTCTCGTTTGTCCGCATCAGGTAGTAGTCCAACGCCCTGAAAAGAGCCTCAGCCTTCGTCAGTCCAGAGAACTTACCGAAATCGTAGTAGCAGCACGTCCAGTCCCAACTTCCGGTTTCCTTGTCCAGACCACTCACAACAGCGTACTGCGTCATGCTCTCGCCCCGCAAGACAAGAGCATACTGCCTGTTTTCATCAATCAACGTATACTTCATTGTGTGTCCTCCTCATCATCGTCCAGCTCGTCCACCGCAGAGGAAGGGTGCTGCCAGTCGCAGTACCAAAACAGGTGCTCGGCTTTCTCTGCATCACCATGGCACTCATTGATGAAATCCTGGCCCGTGTAGCAGTTGGATAAGACCTCGGGAAATTCCTCCGGGTCCATAATCGAGCGGTCAAGAGGAATGTGGTTCAAGGTCACATCAGGAACATAGATAACCACGTCCCCAGGATAGAACTTGTCGGCCTTGAATATCTCGCAGTCCTGGCCTGGGCCAAATGCCAAAAGGTCGTTGAGCGTATGGCCCTGCTGGAGCTGTAACTTCAACTCCTGCTTTGTCAGTACGTTGATCTTCTTATCCTGATCCAATTCAAGAACTTCATAATCGACAGCAACAGGGTCCTCAACATAGAAACCATCGGGTAGCGGAGTGTCAGGCCCCAGCGCAATTTCAATCGCATCTTCCTGTGAGTCAGCGTCAACATCACAGTGACCGTACATCTGCCAAACGAGCGGTATTCTATAGGTATCCACGTTTATCTTTTCCTGCTCCTTTCGATGATTGGTGCAACAGCCGTGCGAATTCTCTCTACCAGGGCATTATCATAGATTCGGTTCCCGTGGAAGTCCACAAAACCACCTGTTTCACGGCAATCGACAAAGAGATTATCCGGCTCGGTGAACGTGTGTCCTCGACGCTCTATCTCGGCCAGCATCTCGAACGGGTTTGCGTAGATGCCATGGAAATGAAAATGCGATCCATCATTGGCAAGCAGCTCCGCTTTCTGGCCCTCCCTCTCCTTTATCTTCCAACTATCATCTAGCTCCCGACGGTTCCACATGAAATACTCAATACCGCCTTTCACCATGAACGTGGGGTACATCCAGCATTGCCCCGTAAAAGCCGAATCGTTGTAGTATCGCTCCTTCTCTATGAACTCGATCATGCTTACATCCCCCATTCAGTTCCAAGGTTCTTCTCTGGAAAGCAGCGATGGACTCGGAAAGCTGCTTTGCGGATCATCTGTCCACCGTTCCTCCGGTTTGAGCCACATATAACGACAGCCAAAGATATGAACCATCCTTACCCGGTCATAGAGGCGGCAGAAGTGACGCTCCTCTACGATCTGCGCATCGAACCACTCGTTGAGTTCCGCAGCCGTGGCAAAGGTGCGGAGAATCGATGTCCCCGCACCCACCATGTACCGCTGCTTGAAATCCAGAAGCTGCTCCCGGACAAGCTCATAGTCCGCAGCCTGTTTCTCGGTCAGGGGCTTTTCATATTCAATGTAGCCCCAGCAACCACGGCCAGCCTCCTCGCAATACTGCCGCTCATCAAAATTGACGATTTGCACAACCTTGTTGCCATCCGGTTTTGGGAACGCACCCGGTGCAACGGGACGCTGTGTACTGTAATATTTCATTCCTCCAGATTCACCTCCCAGCACCCAATATAGAGGTATTCCCCATAGCTGCCCTTTGGCGTGGCCTGACACATGAAAGCGCCGTCCTCAGACTGGATCGTTGTCAGGTCGTTCCATTCGTAGAAGCGATTTTCTCTGGCAAGGCGTCTCAGCTCGGGCAGAGCCGTTGTGTTGATCCAGTCAAAGAACACATCCTGATCCCTTTGGCTCCCCTCCAACTGCTCAAAGCTCTGGCGGTCATACAGAAGGCACAATGCCTTTCCGGGTAGGCCGCTCTGTCGTTCAAGGATGGCCCTCGCACCCCATTACATCTTCGGGGTGAAATTCTCCGGGTAATTTCCCCATTCGTGACTCATAGTTTCAATCTCCTTCATGAATAAAATGCTGCCCCGGTAAATTCCGGGACAGCGTGGTTAGCCTGCTCAGTGATCTCAACACCATCAATCGGACAGCTTATGCGGGGATCATGGACAGAAACTCCTGCTCGGTTAGAACAGGGATGCCCAGCTCCCGGGCCTTGGTGAGCTTGCTGCCGGGCTTCTCCCCGCAGATAACGTAACTGGTCTTGCGGGTCACGGAGCTGCCGGCGGTGGCGCCGAGGCTGACGATCTTGCTGTTGATACCGTCACGGGTGAAGTGCTCCAACTTGCCCGTAGCAACGATGGTACAGCCGTAGAAGGGGCTGAAGGTTACGTTGTTTTTGTTTTCCATGGTGACATTTTCCTTTCTATTTTCAAATGTAAATTCTCTCTGGAGCGTTTGCCACAGCTCCAGATTGTCGGGAACGCTAAACCATTTATGGATATTTCCACTCAGAGTTGCGCCGAAGTCCGGCAGCGCAGTAAAGTCAAAACCGCTTGTGGCCGCTTTCTCAAACACATCCAAGTTGCCGCCAAAGTAGTTATCCAACGCTCGGCTTGCGGTCCTTCCAATCATGGGAATGTCCATAGCCACCAGATAACGTGCAAAGGTGGTCCTTCTGCTGGCGTTGATGGACCTCTGAAGATTTGCGTAAGACTTGATGCCAAAGCCCTCTATGCCTATAATCTGATGGCGGTATCTGTCCAGATGGTAGAGGTCCTGATATGTGGTCAGGAATCCCGCAGAAATGAACCTGTCCAGTGTTGCCTCTGAGAGGCCGGAGATGTCCATAGCCTTCTTCCCAACGAAGTGGACGAACTTGCGAAGTGTCTGATTGCCACAGTCAGGATTATCACAGTGGAGCGTTGCCACTTGGCCCCCCTTGCCACCAGAACGAGCGTAGATCCTCGTAGGCTTTCCACAGCAAGGACAGCGTTTCGGGATCAGGCTGGGGGCATAACGGCCACGGTCAAGGTTTTCCTCAATGTGGGGAATTATCATGTTGCGCTTGGAAACGAGGATACGACAGCCCGGATGCAGCTCCAGTTCCTTAATAAAGGACAGATTGTGCAGGCTGGCCCTCGACACAGTGCAGCCGTCAATCTCCACAGGGTCAAACAGGGCTACGGGCGCAATTTCCCCGGAACGGCTTGGCGTCCACTCAATGGAACGGAAGACTGTCTCCATCACATCGTCCTCAAACTTGAACGCAATGCCGTCCTTGTAGTGATGCCCTGTCCTCCCCAGCGTCTTGGAGAAGGAAATACTGTCATAGCGCAGCACAATTCCATCAATGGGCAACTTTTCGATATTGGCGATAGACCGCAGATGTTGAATTTTGCTTTCCGTCTCTGCCTGGGACGCGCCTTTTGACATACGAACAAAGGGGCAAACCTCGAAGCCGAGAGATTCCAGATTTTCCAGGAGCCACCCACGGCTATCGGCGTTGCCACCAAGGGTATCCATGCCCTCAATAATATTGAAGGCGTAGAAGTAGATACGGCGATCTTTACAGACGGACGGATCAAGCAGCCGGATAGAGCCAGCAGCCAGATTCCGGGCATTTTTGATGTCGTTGCCCTCGGTGTCCTTCATCTGCTCGAAGTCGTCAGTGTGAATCAGGCCCTCCCCCGTGATCGTGAGCTTCCCTTTGTGGGGGATCTTCAATGGCACGTTGCAGAACGCCGGGATGTTGTGGGTGATGTCCTCGCCAACCTCACCGTCCCCTCGGGTGGATGCTTGGATCAGTTTGCCATTTTCATAACAGAGCTTGACGGTCAGACCATCCAGCTTCAGCATGAGCAGAGCCGGAGCCACGGTAAGCATGGAAACCAGATCATCGGTCTGTTTGGTCTTGTCCAGGCTCAGGAGCAGAATGTTGTGCCGGACCTTCCGCAGCGCACTCACAGGAGCATAGCCTACCGTCTGTGTGGGGGAAGTTGCTAAGAACGATCCCCGTTTTCCGTTCCAACACAGCCAGTTCATCAAAGAGCCTGTCGTAGACTGCATCGGACACGCTGGGCTTTGCGAGATTGTAGTATTTGTGACGATAGCGGTTGAGCATTGAAACCAGTTCGGTGACCCGCTGGACACTGGTGCTATCAGATTTTGTCTGTTGCTTTTGCACTTTTTCACTCTCCTTTTTCAATCAGCGTACTTTCTGGCATCCACAATCCCGTACAGGTCATCGACAAAGTACCTGCTGACGAACGGGTTGAAGATCGCCGTACACCGAACACCGTTGTACTCAGCCAGATACAGGTTGTCGCCGATCTTGCGGATGATCTCGGCCTCGCCCAACACATTGCGGTCACTTTTCATGTCTTTCAGACTGTGGATGTATGCTTGGACTTTCATTTTCTACCTCCAAAGATGATTAAATGCAGGAGAAATGCTGCGGGAGCGGCAAGTCAGATAACTTTTCGCGAACCGCAGCGTTTCTCCGCAGTGAATCCTTATACTATACATTTGCTGCTGCCGGTTAGCGAAAACTTCTCTGACCGGCCGCTCCCGCATGGAATCATTGATCTTCATTCTTGGTCACCCCGACCAGCCACAAACTGTCCTCGGTGATCAGATGGTGCTCCCAGGTGAGCTTCAGGTGCCGGGAAATCAATTTCTCAGCCAGCACGATCCCGATCCCGTTGACATCTATCTCTCCCTCGTCAGGTAGAGCGTCCTCCCAGTCCTCTGAGGTGGCTTGAGTTTCTTGCAGCAGTTGACAGAGCTTTGGGAGAGGCAGTCGGTAGTTGATAAACGTCACATCCCAAAAGGAACTTGCTACCACGTTAATCCTGCACTGGATACGAACTCCCAGGATCGTCTCGACTTCCTCCGTCACGATGCTATATACCTCGCACCAACTCAGTTCAAGTGCGTCTGTATCTCTCATGCCCTGCTCACCTTCCTCTTGCCAGTGACCGCCACAGTTTTCCCCTCGAAGAAGCTATCGGAAGTCATTCCCTCACCTCGCGATCTGACTCCATCTGGTTACAGACAATCCTGCCATCCTTATCCCGCAAGGCTCGATTGGCCTGCAGGTTCATGAACTTTCCCTCCTCATGACAGACCAAAACAACAGAATCATCGAGATACATCGGCTGGATCACCCCACCCACGATGTTCTGCATGACGGTCAGAGAGTCATCGATCTTCCTCAGCTCTGGTCTGTGCTCAGGTTCAACTACCAAAATGCGCATACACAGAACTCCCCTCATCCCGAAGCCAGCGGACGGCGTGATGTTTCCAGCGAAAGTCCTCTGTCCAGGCATCTCCATCCCGGTTGTCCACAGCCACCCATAGACCTCCTTCCTTGGCCAGAAACAGCCCCAAGGGTACACGATGCTCTATGACCCGTCCAAGAAACTCTGAACTGACCCGTTGAATTTTAAGTTTCTTTTCCATCTGCGTCACCTCCAACAGCTTTCTTTCGGTCCTGACACATCAGATAGTTCTCAGTCGGCTCCCAGCCAAAGACTACGATTTCCATGTGCTTATCACACAGGAAATCACCCTCTCCAATGTACTGGCAGCAGTCGCAGGCACCAGAATCACAGAACTTCTTAGCCTTGAAGTGATGTGCTTTCCTGCTCATGCTCTGGCCTCCTTGTTCAAATGCCGCTCCAACAGGGTACAGTAGCCATGTACTCGGTCAACAGGCAGCTCTACCCACTCACCGCAAGCGGTCTGATCCCCTCGCACAGGCTCCAGGTGAACCTTTCCATCCTCGTAGGATTCATGGACCCGGATACAGGTGTCACCGAAGAAGTAGCAGACAGTCCCGTCACCCTGCTCTGTGCTGGTCAGGTTGGGAATAGCTGCCACATCCAGCATCTGCTCTAGGATGTAGCAGTCCTCTACCTTCCAGCCGCCAGGATTCCCTTCCTCAGCCATGTACCAGTCCAGCCGGACACCCTGATCGGAGGTCTTATCCAGGCAGTAGGCAAAGATAGAGTTGCTGAACATACGAGGACGGAACCCTTTGTTGTCGCTGTTGAAACGATAGGTACGGCTCAACAACGGATACTGTGTGGCAAAGCTGTCCTCCGTGAAGATGATGTGCGCCGTCAGATCATCCCTGGGAGAGGTAGCTTTCAGCTCCCGGAAGACCCGTTTCAGTTCGCTATAGTTCATAGTGATTCCTCCAAAAGTAAATAGCCCGGCATCCCTGCCGCAAGGCAGGGACACCGGGCCATCGTAGCGCATCTTATCTTAGCTGGCCTGGGCCAGCTCCGGCACCATTTGAGCAGCGTTCACGATCTCCATGAACTGCTGCCCGAACGCCTTTGCCTGGGCCGCTTCCTCCGGGCTGAGAGTGCTGACCGTCTGGAAGTTGAACAGGGCGTAGGGCTTACCCTGCTTGCTGGTGGCTTTCTCCAAGGTGATCTTTGTGACCACGCTGCTGATCGGCGTCAGGGTACTCAACAGCCGAGTGGAGTATTTCAGGAACCGTCCTTTGCTAGTCACGGGGACACGCACCAGCAGAGGAATAATGCTGTTGGGCCGCAGAAGGAACAGGAGCACGGATTCTTTACACGCCTTGGCGTTGCTGTCCCCGTCCTTGGAACCGAAGTCATTGTAGGGACAGTGCGCGCAGGCTTTCCCATCGTGGGAGATAATGCTGTTCTGGCTCATGCAGACAGGCGGCGTACCCTCCACCGGATCGGGCGTATCCCAATATGCCCTGGGCGTGGTGTAGTCCAGAATGATACCAGACAGCTCCATTGCGGCCTCGTTCCCCGCCAACCCCGGAACCTCAAACACGGTGGAGCCGCCGGAGGGCGACTTCACGATGTCGAAGAGATCCAGCGTCAACGGCTGGCTCTTCAAGTTGGCACGGATGAGGTCAAGGGCGTTGTTGGTCAGGGCCAGATAGGCAGAATCTACCGGGGCCAGAGAAGTTTCCGGCGCAGCGGTAACGGCGATAGCCTGATTTCCAGCGGGCTGCTGCAACTCCTGCACCTTGCCGCTCATACGGCCTTTCAATTTTGTATTATCCATGATGAACCTCCATTTAGCTTGCCGCTTTGATGGTGAAGCGGCGGTAGGATGACTTGCTGGTGTACTTCTTGCAGAGGGCGGGATGCTCGGCCTTCAAGGTCTTGCTGTCAAGCCGCTCCTGGGACACGCTTTTCCAGGTGACAATCCGATCACCAATAGTCCCAACCTCATTCTCGCCCATCATCTCCTTCAGAAGATTCTCGGCCTTCTGCTTCCGCTCGGTAACGATCTCCAATTCCTCACAGGCTTCATCGTACTGGGCCAACAGATCAGCGGCGGTGTCGGGCAAGGTGATGTGGGACTTGGGGATGCTGTCGTGGAACCGTTCAGCCAGGAATTTAGCGGAGGCATCGGAGCCATCCAGCGGCGGAGGTGTGCTGTCCCGCACATGGTTCCAGAACGCCGATTCCAGCTCAATGAGCATAGAAATCAATTCCTCGTCGCGTTCCACGAACTTCCAGCGGAAGGTATTGCCGCCGATCAGGACAGCGATGTATGTTCCGGCATAGCCAGTGACGGCCATGTAGTGCTGTACCTGAAGCATATACTCGTCGGGGATGGTGTCCTCCCACTCCCCAGCCTTGTATGCGGAGGCAGTCTTGGCCTCGAAGATACAAGTCCCAACGTCCGGGACTTCACAGGTTCCGTCCAGATTCGCCAGCATGAAGGGGTGCTCCTCACTCTGGAGCAGTTCACTCTTGTGGCAGACCTCGATCCCGGTGCGCTTGGTGAACTCGGCCCGAACGAAGGGTTCAAGCTGCGTCCCCCAGTAGGCAGCTTCCCCGGCCTCCTGGGGCGGGAGCTGACCTGTCTTATCCAGCCACAGCTCCACAGGGGACTTGTAGCGGTTGATACCGCAGACTACAGAAGCATCCGAACCGCCGATGCCCTGCTTCCGGTACTCCAACCAGTCAGCATAGGGCATATTCTCGGTAGATACCAATACTTTTGCAGGCATATGATAACCTCACTTTCATTGAAATAGAATAAGGAGCGCACAGCCTGTAGCCATGCGCTCCCTATTTGCCATAGAACATCACGCCGCCGCCAGTGCCATCTTGTACGCCTTGTCGATCATGGGATTGCCCTCGACAGTCCGCAGGAACAGGTTCTCGTTGTAGTTCCTGGTCTTGCGGATGGGGTCAGCATGGGTGGCAAAGTCGCTGATGGCATTGACGAAGCGGTAGCCGTTCTTTCCCACATTGGAGAGGTCGGGAGCATCCCAATCCCGCCGCCTCATGTCCTCCAGCAGCCGCAGATTGTTCTTGCGCTGCACATCGGGCATATCCAGGGTGACAGGGAAGAAGTCGCTCATGAACTCCATGACCTTCCTATCGGTGAGCTTGATCTTGGACAGGACATCAATACCACGGCCCAGCTCACCCATGTACTTTTCGGCCAGTCCCAGGGTTTCCTCGGCCTCGTGGACACGGAGCATGACGTTCTCGGTGTGCTTAGTGGTCCAGATACGCCTGGCACTGTCCAGAGCCAGGTTGAGGGTGTTCTGACACACAACTCTGATGGGGGTCATGGCAACCTTGATACCGGAACTGCCGTCATGGGAGTTCATCACAACAAGATAGGGAGCGATCTCGTCCCCGGCGATGATGTAGCGGTGGGGCATACGGGCCAGCATCCAGACCTTGCGGCCACCCTGCAAGGCCCCGGCAGTCTCGTAGGTCACGCCAGCCCCCAGCAGGTCATCGGTGAACTGGAAAGCATCCTCGTTCTGCACCACCTTGTAGCGGTCACTGACGATACCCAAGGCGGCGTTGTCGGTGCTGCGGGTGTTCACTTTGTACCCTGCGATCAAGGAGCCATCCTCGGAGTAGACGTTCTTCTGAATGACCTCCCAATCCAGGCCAGCGTAGATCAGAGCGTCAGCGGAGGTAGGGGCCTCCTGCACCTCAGTACCCAGGCCGTGCCAGGGCTTTTCACGGACGTAGAACATGGTTTCAACATTTGCGGGCATAACAGTTACCTCCATTTTGATTTTGTTGATTTGGGCAGAGAAATAGAGGGCCTCCCACACGGGAAGCCCTCTACTCCGAGTATGTGTCAGGGTCATCGTTGAACTTCGCAGGTTCCTCCTTTCCATCTGTGCTCTGTGCCGCCGTCAGCAGGACAGAGAGGGCGAGCAGGATTGCTTTGAGAATCTTTTTCTTGGACAATGCAGATCACTCCATTTCCTATTGATGTCATTGATAGAATATATCGTTGAGGGCGAACATCATACGATGAAAACAAGGACACCCAACACAGGCGCCCTTGTGATTCATGTATCCAATATCTACAGCTTTACCTTTTCCCATGCTCAGAGGTCGAGCTATCTCCCAACGCTTGCTTCTGGAATCTCTCAAACGTCTGGTAGCCGTTCGCTTTGCACTGAGGACAGGGATTGACTACCGTATGTACCAGCCCCAACTTGTAGGGACACTTATCGCAAGGGGGCTTTATCTGGTGGAACAAATCATTCAGTTTCAAGTTCAATGCCTCCCAATTCATATTGTATACAAATGACAAGAGGGCAGCCGAAGCCACCCTCTTGAAACCCGACAGATCATCCTTCGTACCCTTTGGGATACTTGATGTCCAGCAGCGGGCGGTCATTGGGACTTGTGATCTTCACAGCCATGATAGCCTTGTGACAGGCCATGAGCTGATCTCGGACCATCTCCAGGTGCGCCTTGCTCTGCGGGACGATGTACTTCTTGGAGCCGACCTCCAGCAGTTCAAGATACCAGTTGACTATCTCCAGCTTGCTCAGGCAGTAGGAGGAGATCATCATCTTGTCGTTAGCATCCTTAATGGCTTCCGTCTCAATCTGAATATAGGACACCAGATCGGAGGGGATCTTCTTTAGCTTCTTGGGCTTGTTGAACATAGCGAAGCTCCTTTACAGGCTTACGTATAACGCTCCATAGCATCCCGGTACTTCTTGCTCATACGCACATAGCTTTCGCTGCCGTCTTTGAAAGTAATCTCATAATAGTAGTAGTCTTTCAGTTTGAGTTTGTGATATTTCTTCTTGACATACCGATAGGATTGGATGTTTTCCGAGGTCAGAAGAAGAACCCGACTACCGGCTTTATCCAGTTGGATGCACGCTTTGTCGCCAAACATCTCAATCGTAGCTTCCGCAAACTCTCCCATTTTTACTTTACTGCCGTGGTCTTTACTGGTATACTTTTGAAACCACTTTTTTGCTATCTGCAATGCAACAGGCCCAATGGTTGCGGCTGCTGTCACTGGATCTACGGGTGGAATAATCATAACTTATTCTCTCCTTTAAGATAATTTGATTATTATGGACAGGCTCTACGCCTAATCTCTCCAGGATACTTCAAAGGACTCCGGGTCGTATGGATGCTCCTCATACTCGGTCACGTTCCCATCAGATGACAGCTTGTACCAGTGCACTACGCCAAAGGAATCTCCGGTGTACTGTTTGAGGATGAACACCACCTCGTGTTCAGCAGGAGCCGAGGTCACAGGCTTCAATGCAGCGATGAAGTTGATGCTTTCATCCCAGCAAATGGATGTTGCGGCAATGCAGATATGCTGCCAACCATCTGAACCAGCACCATTGTATCTGGCGGATACGACCTGGACTTCACGGACGCCGCTCCCAGGCCCACGCATTCTCCAGCTTTCTTCACGATATTGAGCAATCGCATCCTGCCCGACTGGTACTCTTTGGGTATAATCGGCCTCCTCATCATCCGGGTACAGACATACCGCACTACGGATGGTATAGCCGCCTACGGTGAACACATACCCGGACAACTCCCCGTCCAGCAGCTCCGCCTCCTCCAGCTCCCGTTCATCCTTGACATCGGGCCACACGCCTGTGAAGGCAATATCATCCCCCAAGTGATTGCGGAGGGTTCTCATGCCTGCGCTCTCGTTATTCTTATGGATATTTCGCTGAAGCTCTTCCAGGGTATAGGTCTTATCCTGATCCGCCTCTACCTGCTGGATAAGGTCAGCCGCCGCTGCCTCCATATCATTCTTCTGAGCACTCGAAAAGGGAGCCTGCTTGGTTTGATACTTTGGCAGCTCGCCCAGTTGGTAATATTGGTCGCCCTTGATCTCTTTGTGGTGCTTGCGCCACAGACCATACTCCAACAGCTTTGCCCGGACCAGATGCCCTTTGGTCTGGATACCCAGCTTCTTTAGCGCGGCGTTGAAAATCTTCAAGGAGAACCCCGCCCTGCGAACGAGACAGGTGGTGACGCCAGCCCGATTCCCTCCGGCGACATCTTGCCGTATGTTGTTGCCGACATGCGCCATCTGCGTGGGTTCCACATGATAGATCTCCATCATTCTCTCGAAGTTCCGTGTCTCCGGCTTATCTGCCCTCGCAATGTAGCCATCTGCCTGCAAGTCCTCACAGACATCCTCCGCGATGCTGGCCTTGGTATTGGTCAGAAAAGTGACGATAAAACCCATCGCTTTCAAATCCCGGAACAGGTTTTTCGCATCCTTGGGCATCGCGACCTTTATGCCGGGAAGTGCTCCCCGTGCCTTATTCCAGATGGAAT